>Ga0194063_10001869_pt1 | contig 13363 bp, 11 predicted proteins | sample SepL3720m_MetaG_FD_155459 | JGI IMG/M metagenome (GOLD analysis project Ga0194063, IMG submission 155459) | Anoxic zone freshwater microbial communities from boreal shield lake in IISD Experimental Lakes Area, Ontario, Canada - Sep2016-L373-20m | ecosystem: Environmental > Aquatic > Freshwater... | reverse complement strand
TACCAACGCCAGAGATCTGTTTCGATATTCGGCATAGATCAAGGATAGCAGCATCCTGCATAGGGTCGTGAACGCGGAAGGAACTGCGTCTCGCGCTGCGGCGCTTGAACGCAGGGCATGGGGTAGTAAACTCATAGTATAAGTGTGTCAATAATATCCCCGACCCTTATTTTACCGCTACAGGAAGACTAAATAAGGAGATGAAGGGAGATCGGGAAGGGGGCTCGCCGTTGACGACCTCTCCCTAGCCCTCTCCTCCCTTATTATTCTGGTACCATCTTATTGGTTACAAACTTTTACGGGATCGTGAGGAGAGGGAACTGTTTGTTGTTTTGTTTTTTTATATAAGAAAGCACTTTCTACGAAAAAAACACATACACATACACATCCCCTCTCCTCAAGATCCCTTCGATCATCACAGCTGCAAACTCAACTCATTAAGAAATTAGGGAGGAGAGGGCTAGGGAGAGGTCAAACAAAAAACATACACAACAAACAATTCCCTCCCTTTGCAGGCGTTGGTAGGAGAGGAGAGGGTTAGGCGCCTGCCCTGAGCGAGCGAGGCGAGTCGAAGGGAGAGGCAATACACAAACATCACACAACCCACATCCCTGTTTCTTGTCTCTTGTTCCTTGATTCTTTCGTTACGTCCCCTCCTCCCACCCACCCAGATACTTCACCTGCTCCGCGGTAAGGGTATCGATCGAAAGTCCCATGGCCGTAAGTGCGAGGGCGGCGATGTCGGCGTCGATGGATGACGGCAGCGTGATGACCTCGTTGCGCATCTTCCCTTTATTCTTCACGAGGTACTCACACGCCAGGGCCTGTCCGCAGAAGCTCAGGCTCATCACTTCGCTAGGATGCCCTTCGGCAGAAGCGAGATTGACGAGGCGGCCTTCACCGGCCACGTAGACGACTTTGCCGGACTTCAGGAGATACTCATCGAGATAATGGCGGACTCTGCGTTTGCGATTGGCCGACTTCTCGAGAGTTGCGATATCGATTTCGTGATCGAAGTGACCGGAGTTGGCCAGCACCGCCCCGTCCTTCATCACATCGATGTGCTCCTGGCGGATCACGTGAATGTCGCCGGTGACGGTGATGAAGAGATCGCCGAGAGGGGCTGCCTGCGCCATCGGGAGGACACGATGCCCGTCCATGGCTGCCTGCAGGGCTGGGAGCGGATCGACTTCGGTGACCACCACCTGCGCGCCGAGGCCCTTGCTGCGCATCGCCACCCCTTTGCCGCAGCTGCCGTACCCTACGATGACAACAGTTTTGCCGGCAATCAGCATGTTCGTGGAACGGATGATGCCATCGAGCGTGGACTGCCCCGTACCGTAGTAGTTGTCGAAGAGGTGCTTGGTGAGGTTGTCATTCACGGCCACGACTGGCATCTTCAGTGCTCCGTCGCGCTCCATGGAACGCAAACGCAATACTCCCGTGGTGGTCTCCTCGCAGCCGCCGATGAGCTTGCCGAGAAGATCCGGGCGCTCCTTGTGAATGGCCGCAACGAGATCACAGCCGTCATCGATGGTGATATCCGGCTCCGTCTCCAGGACTGCGGTGAGGAACTTGTAGTAGTCCTCCGTGCTCTCGCCCTTGTACGCCCACACCAAGACGTCCTTCTCCTCGGCAAGTGCCGCGGCGATGTCATCCTGAGTACTGAGAGGATTGCACCCGGTGATAGCGACCTTGGCGCCGCCGGAGACGAGGGTATGCACGAGGATGCCAGTCTCTTTGGTAACGTGGAGCGCCATACCGATGGTGAGTCCTTTGAAGGGCTGCTCTTTGGCAAACCGCTTCTGGACTTCGAGGAGGGCGGACATGTGTTTCTCGGCGATCTCGAGATTGAGGCGGCCTTGGGGAGCGAGGGAGGGATCTTTGACGTGGGACATTGTAGTGAGGGGGTAAGCGTAGGTCTTCGACCCGCGGACCTTGGGATCGTCGACCAGTGGATACTGTATTGGATTCTGATGCATCAGGAATGCATGGTCTGCAGATGACCGGAACAGTAACGGAAGATGCGCTCCGGCAAAACAGGTTTTTTGGAAAAACAGAAAAACACACATAACAAACATCCCTCTTCCCGACGAATGCCTGCCCCAAGCGAACGAAGAGACACGAAGAACGAGTACTTCTCAACGACAACTATTTTCTCTATTGTCGATTCCTCCTCCTTGCAGATCACATTCCTGTGGGTGTACATTCGTTCACGTTCTAGGCAACCGCTTAGAATAGCCAACAAGCCAGTCTTCCCCCACCATCGGCTCCGTGGCATCCTTTACTTCCATTTTCCCATTCATAAGCATGTTCTCCGTCAACCGCATCTCCATCATCGGCTACCAGACGCAAGCGCTCGAAGTCCGCAAGACCCCCGGTGGCACCAGTGTCGCCGATTTAAATATGGTCGTCCCCTATTCCTTCACTTCTCCGCAGGGCGAACAGATGATGAGTAAAGCTTTCCAGGTCGTCACCCTCTGGGGATCGATGGCCGAATTCGCCGGGCAGTACGTGCACGCCGGATCGCAACTCTATATCGGCGGACGGCTGCAGACCGACAGCTGGGATGATCCCACGACCAAAGAGAAGCGCTCCAAAACCAAGATCATCGCAATGGATATGATCCTCCTCGATCCCAAAGACGGGCAGCTCCCCGCTCCCGAGAATGCCAAGCTCACCCTCGCTGCGGTGAATCGCGCCGACCTCGTGGGCAATGTCACCCGCGAGCCAGAGCTCAAGACCACCACCGGAGGTCATCATGTCCTCTCGATCGGCATCGCGACCAATGACCGCTGGAAGGAGAAGGCGACGGGCGAGATGAAGGAGCGCGCGGAATTTCACAACGTCGTCATCTGGGGCGCACTCGCGGAGGAGGCCGGCAAGGTACTCCACAAGGGCAGCCGCGTCTTCGCCTCGGGTCGCGTGCAGACGCGCAGCTGGGAGACGCAGCAGGGCCAGAAGCGCTACACCACCGAGATCGTCGCTGACCAGTGCGCACTCCTCGGCGTCAAGAGCACGATCGCCGACGAAGCCATCGACCGGACGAATGAGCGCCGTTCGTCGGGGCTCTCCTCTGCCCCTCAGCCCCAACAGAATGAACCCGAACGAGAATCTGTGGGTGTTGCCGCCGATACGTCTTCCGACATTCCCGAAGTGCAGTACAAGTCGGAGATCAAGGTGGAGGATCTGCCATTTTGATAGACGGCATCACCGAAATAATCCTGAATTCTTGATGAAGGATTTTCTCAGTTTTGAGCCATGATCGTGGTACATCTACGACGGTATAGTCGCAAAGATAAGATCAATGGGGGCATCAATGATCAATCTCTAAGAGGTCGCCAGAATTCTGGACAAATTCGGAATTGTAAGTATTATCAGCATTATGTTTGGATTTCCGTCCAGTGCAGAACTATTAGCACAATCGCAAGCTGTATGTGCATATGCCTGTAGAATTAGTGCGCAGGCTATTGAGGTCAACAATCAACAAACAGGTAGAGTCAACATCCAATATCTTCTGTTTAAAGTTCAGGAGATCCTGAACCGGAAAGAGCGTTTCCTGATTGATGATGACGGGAATATGGATCTTCATCAGGTACAATCAGCCTGCCAAGCAGTGTTGTCCCTTCGTGATCTTAATTGTGCTATTCCTAATGATCTTCAAAGAAAACTATGTGATGTATTTGAAGAGGTGAGAGGAGCTCTTTCTCGTAAAATGCAAACATTGCTTTGGAACAAAACTCCGTCTCCAAAAAACGAAGAAGTACAATACCGACCCATGGATCCCTGCAATGATTTGGCGCAAGTCGTCGATATTGAGAAACCATGGACGTCTAGTGAATTCATCAAGAAGCTTACCCATGGACATTGCGAAGGATTGATTGGCTATGACAATCCTTATGCCTGTGAAAAAAGAATCGTGAGCGCAATGATTGTGTATAGTTCTAATGAGATACTTCAATTATTGAATTTTGCGGTGCACCACAACGTACGAAAAATTGGAATAGGAATAAAGACGATGGAGAATCTCCAAAAAACAGTTCTGCCTCAAAGGAATATGAAGAAGATCAGAGCTATAGTAGCACCAAAGAGCTCGGGCTATGATTTTTTGGTTAAATGCGACTTTAGGGTCTCGCATGTCCTGCGTGACTATTTCGCGAAAGATGGCTCTATCGTCTCGGATAAAAATGATGCCCTCCAGCTTGAGTGGCCAAATGAAAAACGCACCAAGAGCACTCATCGGTCTACCGCTGCGAAATGAGCTGAGGAAAGGAGTATTCCTCTCCTACATGTGTATTGGCTTGCTCATCCTATGACCTGCCCCTCCTCGTCGATCAGCCGCATCTCCACCTCGAGCGGCTTGCCCGTTGTGGTCCGGACTGCGTCGATCAACGTCACGAGATCAATGAATGTCCCCTCATTCTTGTTCACGAGGAAATTGGCGTGCTTGTCGCTGATGCACACATCACCAACGGCAAAACCCTTCAATCCCACACCGTCAATGATCTGCCAAGCCGGAACATTGTCGAAGGCTTTGAAGCAGGACCCTGCTGTCTTCACGGCGATCTGCGTCTCGGTTCTACGCTTGAGCACGTGCGCAACTTCAGCCTGGATCTCTACAGGATCGCGCAAAGGAATATCCAGCACGGCCTCCCAAATAATCGTATCAAGCAACTTTCCACTTTCCATGGTTCGTCCAGGCTCACCACTTGTTTTCCACTTTCCACTTTTAAAAGAGCTCTCCCGATACCCAAACCCGCATTCCTCCTTCGGCATCGTCCTCCATTGACCATCGCTGAACACCGTCACCTTCTTCACGAAGCTGTCTATCCACGTTCCCTGCGGCCCTTGTCCGGCATTGCCGAAGAGCGCACCACCCACCGTCCCCGGGATCCCCGCAAGCGCCGAGAGATCCAGCCCTCCGCGACTGAGCTCCATCACGAGGCTCGCCAAAATCTTCCCCGCCTGCACCGTCACGATTCCCCCACTGATCATCGTACTGGCCGCGTTGAGGTGTAGGACCACCGCTTCGATCACACCATCGGCGAAAACGGTATTCGACCCTCCTCCGAGAACGACGATCGGAAGATTTTTGGCCCGGGCAAATTGCACAGCCTCTTCCAGCTCCGGCTTGTTGCGCACATCAATGAAGAAGCGTGCTGTGCCGCCGATGCGCATGGTTGTTTTGGCCTTGAGGGGAACGTTTTCCTGGATTTGCATGGACGGGACGGAAAGTGATTCGTTCGTTCGTTGTTAGTTATTCGTTCTCTATTTATGGAGAATATCGTAGCAACAAACTCATAACTCATAACCAGTAAACTATTACTTCCGGGACAGAAACCCCGCCACCTTCTCCATGGTATCCGCGATCTTCTGGCCACGACTGATCCCCTGCATCTTCTGGAGCATGACCGCGAGAATCCCGATGCCCGCGAATCCTCCGACAATGAGAAGGTACTCGCGCATACCGAGGGAAACATGGAGGAAGAGCAAGCCGGCCTGCAGTGCAGCGAGGAAGAAAATCCCAAGGAGCACGCCCACCCCCAGCGTCACCGTGACGAGGTGCGCTTTGTTTTCTTGGCTATCCTGAGGCGCACTCGCGAGATTCGTCAGAAGGCTGCTGGAGAGAATAACCGGCTCCTCACCCCAGTCTTTGAAAAGCTGTAGAACCTTGCGCTGGAGCACGAGCCCGACAAAGGTGCGAAACGGCACAGACGTCTTGCCGGTGATCACGGCTTTGGAGCTTTCGGTTTTCACTTCGACTTCGAGATCGGGCACGGTCGGCATGGGGGAAGAGGAAATTGGAAGAATGCTATACCCGTATCGACCAAACTGCCAATCCTCTATCTCACACAGAGCTCGATGCCATCCTCCCGAAGCTCGCAAAAGACGAAGGAGTGTCGTGATCCTCCAAAGCACTCTTCTTCATCCAGTTCGCTCTCGAGCAGGAAGAGGATATCGTCCTCAATCGGATGGCGACGGACTGTGATCAAAAAGGGGTGCGATACTCTTCCCATGAGAAGGCATGGGCATGATTTTTACGCTTCTCTACCATCTGCAGGTTGTATCGGAGGATATCCCAAATCTTCACACAGACGAACGCGGACGTTCGAGCATAAACTCACGACGGAACCGAAGGTGTTCAGTAAGCCGCTGCGCAAAGGCCTCAAGGGCTATCGCCGTCTGCATGTGGACAACTACCGGATCATGTTTCGTACTGCCGGATCACGAGTCATCATCCTCATCGCGCACCACTCCGTGATCTTCAACACACTGAACATACGTAAGATCTTGCGGAGACGGTCATAGAATAGAATTTCTGGTAGGCGTATCTCTCTCCAGAACTCTCCTCTTTACGCACAAGTAGGCATAACTGCGCTCCAATCTTGGGCTTCTTCTCTCTCCTTCATCCTGCTACTCTTTCCACGTTGCGCCTTTTCTGCATCCTTCGGCGAGGTACTGCGGGGACATCTCAGACGATGCGTCCAGGTTCTTTGCTTTTGGAAGCTCTTCTCGCAATTGCCCTCTTCGCCATCTTCATGGGGGCGGTGAGTATCGGTCTTTTTTTGGGGCAGGAGGGAACGCTGCGGAGTGGAGATCGGGTCCGGGGAGTATTTCTCTCGGAACGAGCACTTCAAGCAGCGCGCTCCATTCGGGATAATGATTATGCTGGTCTTACCGTGGGTTCGCATGGCATCTGTGAGGTCGCTGGTCGCTGGCAATTTTGCGGTACGGAGAGCGAGAGTGAAGACCACTACCGCACGAGCGTCACAGTCACCTCTCTTTCTGTGAATCGTACCTCCATTTTTGCCAATACTTTTTGGAATTTTTCCCGAACGCGTTCGGGATCGGTGGTGTTGTCGGAGGAGCTCACGAATTGGCGCGCGGTGAAGCCGCTCGGAGACTGGAGCCTTTTGCAGCTCAAAGGGGAGGTCATCGATGAGACTCCAGGAATAGCGTATCGGTCCGTTGCGGTTACCGGTGGATATGCTTACGTCACGACTGGATCCCCAAATTCAAATGGTCTTCTCGTCTATAATGTATCGACGGACGGAGCGCCAGTGTCTGTCCCAACGACGATCACGATTGGAGGTTCGGCCTCGGGAATTACTGTGGGTACCAATCGTTTGTATGTCGTCGTCAAGGACTGGGATGCCGAGGTGAAGATCGTCGACATTTCCAGTCCTGAAGCCCTCAGTAATGCTTCCATTCTCGGCGCAATAGATATCCCGGGGAATGGCCGTGCGCAATTTGTGGCGCTCTTCGGACCGACGCTCTTCGTCGCAGCGTCCGATGATGAGACGCTTGATCAGTTCTATGCCTATGACGTGAGTGACCCCAGAAACCCCCTACTCCTTGCGTCGTATCACGATGCGGGTGGTACCTACAACGCCATTGCCTTGCACGAAGGTTTCGCGTACATCGCCGCCACGCATGATGAGAGCGAGATTAAGGTGCTGGATGTTTTCGATACGATCAACCACAACGGAATAACCCCCATCACCATCACCGATCGTATCGGTGCCAACCCTTCCGATGTCCCCGATGGATTGTCGATCGCGACCGTCGGCACGAAGCTCCTCTTCGGTCGCAGTGAAAACTCCTTAGGGAATGAGTTCATTGTATATAGTCTTTTACTGGGGCCTACCCCATCCAATAATCCCAATTATTGGTCGATTGGCGGTGCGGTGAATGGGATTGCGACTGACCCTGCAGGGAGCTACGCGTTCATTGCGTCCGGTAATCCTGAGGCTCAAATTCAAGTAGTCGATCTTTCGCAGACACTTCCTGTTGGAACATTCGATCTGCTCACCTCGGGCATTGGTCGTTCCATTGCCTATGATTCCTCTCGAGATCGTGTGATCCTCGTCACCGATCATGGTATTGCTCTCTATGGACCTCGATGATATCCCTGTCTTCTTCTCGCCCCGGCTATTTCTTCCTCATCAGTGTGTTGTGTTTGGGGGTGATGTCCCTCGCAGCTCTTGGGTACCTACTTCTTTTCAGTCTCGGCACCTTGAAAAGCTCTGTCACCCTCAATCATTCGAGGCAGGCGTACTTCATCACTTCGTCGTGCTCTGAGCGGGTCCTTCAGAATCTTTGGAATGATCCCAGCTATAGTGGCGAAGAATTGCTAGTCCTCTACGGTGGACAGTGCCATATTTACCCTATCGGCGGCTCCGGCAACGAGCATCGGTCGATCTGTGTTGAGGGGAACGTCGAGGAAACCATTCGTCGGTTTCAGATCGTGCTTCAGCGCATTCTTCCCTCGATTCAGGTCGAATCTTGGCAAGAGGTGGATCACTGTTCTACTCTCTCTCTATGAAGAAATCTCTTCCCCAGAATGGTTACGTCTTTCTCCTCAGTGTCCTTGTCATGGGAACCGTGTCGGTTGCTACTCTTGGTTCTCTCCTTCTTGTGAGTATGGGCATCGTGAAAACTGGGAAGACTGTGCAAGATTCACAGCAATCATTTCTCCTAGCATCATCCTGTGCTGAACATGCTTTGCAATCTCTCTGGAATGATCCGTCGTACGCCGGCGGAGAAATCCTTCCTTCCGAACGTGGCGAGTGTGAAATCCTCCCGATAGGCGGATATGGGAATGAGAATCGTTCGGTGTGTGTTGAGGGGCGTCAGGATGGAGTGAACCGTCGTCTGGAGATCCTGCTCCAACGCATTCTCCCATCTATCCAAGTGCAATCATGGAAGGAGGTCGAGAGTTTCACGCTTTGCAAGTGGACGGATATCAGCTCTTCATCCTTCAGCTCCGTCAGTGTTGGGAGTACGTCGTCGGCCTCCTCGGCCTCTGAGGTCTTCACTTCATCGGCTTCGGCGAACGTTTCCTCCTTCTCTGCAGCCTCCACTTCTTCCTTGGTATCCCAGTGCACCAACACTACAACACTCGCCTATGGCTCTGCCGTTTTCCTCCCGCACAGCCCCGGAGTAGTGCATGACCTCACCCTCGTTGCGCTCACAGAATCCGATTTACTGAGTGTGTACTGGCTGCAGGATAGTACCAACAACACGTGGACGCTTGCTGCCACACCAGCATCAGTACATTCCCGTACTATTGCTTTCGGGACGGAGAAGATCGTCTATGGCCCTGAGATGAGTAATAATGCTACGGATGTCGTGCATAATCTTACAGCCACACGCCTCGACGATACCCATGCTTTGCTCTTTTACAATGACGGATTTTTTGGTTGTCGCGCGGTGATAGCGACGCAGATAGGAGCTCAGATCACTCTAGCCCAATCTGCAGATCCTCAATTTTTTGGATCCTGCCAAGGATATTTGGATGCCATAGCGCTCACTCCGACAACGGTGGTCGTTGCACACGGACCGAATCTTTCGATGGTCACTCTGAATGTTGGCACGATCAATTTGGCAGAAGAGACCATGACCATTGGGATTGGATATCAGACCGCTGCAGGCTTCAACATGGCGGAGAATGGGAGGCCGTTTGCCCTTGCCCGTCATGGAAATAATCAGTTCGTCGTCGCTGCGCTGAATGGACCCGCAGTAGTTTATCGGCCATGGAATCCGTTCTCCTTAGATATTGCCCTTGCTTCCGGATGGCAGAACGTCATCAATTCCTGCCTTTTCACAATTTCCGGGCCCTCCATCGGTCCTGCATCAATGAATAATTGCACATCTTTCATCCGTAATGGAGGAGCGCCTCTCTCAGCAATCGACCTGAATGGTGTCGTTGCCATCACTCCTGCGCTCGAAGAGTTTGACTGTCACCCTACGAGTGCAACGGTGATTGTAGGTATACCGACAGGGATATCTGATTCAGCCATTAATTGGACATCCCTTCGTCTTCCCGCAACTTCTTTTCTCAGTCAGCCTTTCCTCATCCGTCTTTCCGATCATTCGTATCTCGCAGCGTACGCTGGGTTAGATGGTGATCCCTACGTCGTCGGGAATCCCGTTCCGGCTGCAGAGCTCATTAATCTCGCACCTCCTCCATGGGTGCCGTATGCAGGCGTTGCCCTAACCGATTCCACAGTACTTTTTGCTGATGCCGGTCCGACGATGCAGCGTGATCCGGTGCGCCTTATCGCTGGGGGCATGGTAACAGCCTGCGATCCCCGCTGCGGGAATGGCGTTCTGGATGGCGACGATCAGTGTGATGTGGGGAAGCTCTGTGGAGGATGGCAGGAATGTATCAGGGGAAGAACATGTATGTGCGCACTTCCTCTTTCTGGGGGGTGTGATCCCAGTTCCTCCTCTTCGGCTGCCTCCCTCTCCTCTTCCTCCTCCAGAGCTTCTGCGATGTGCAAGGAGTCTGTCTGTTACACCAGTGGCGTTGGAACGACGACGGGAGGAGGGCAGTGCCCTGCCATGTCTCTCGCCCAATGCGATGGGACGAACGTGGGTCAGGGGAGCTGTACTGCCAGCAATGCCTGCCAGGGACTTGGGAATTGCTGCATCACCGCTGCTGATCAGGCGGCCGGCATCACACAGTGTTGCCCCGTAAATTTCTCATCATCTTCTGCTGCCCACCCTTCTTCCGTCTTTTCTTCCTCCGCCTCAACCCCTTTCATCTCCTGTTCCGGCACTGATATTTGTCCAGTAGCATCTACGGCTGGCTCTTGCAGTACTGTTTCAATTTTCTGTCCTAGTGGGGACATAGGTCTTCCTACTGTGCAAAGCTGCGGTAGCTTGGGCTGCAGTGCATACTGCTACATCTGCCCGGTGGTGAGCTCCCAATCTTCGTCCTTCAGTAGGGCAAGCGCTGCCTCCTCCGTCGTGTCCTCTATAAACTCCTCACGCGCTTCTTCCGTCGTTTCTTCCTCCGCCTCAACCCCTTTCATCTCCTGTTCCGGCACTGATATCTGTCCGGTCAGTTATCTAGGGGTCACCTGCAATTCCGTTCCCCTCATCTGCCCTTCTGGCAGCACACCGTATCCTACGGTGCAGAGCTGTGGCCAAACAGGATGTAACAGCTACTGCTACACCTGTCCGGTGGTGGCTAGCTCACAATCTTCGTCCTTCCGTCTGGCGAGCGCCAATTCTTCCTCTGCTGGGGGATACGTGGGCTGTGCGAGCGGGACGTGTCAGCTGAATGCTCAGTGCGGCTTCATAGGGGTCGATTGTCCTTTAGATACTGTGTACACCTTCACGGCAACCTGCGGTAACCCGAGTATTATGAATTGCTCAGGCATGTGCATATCGTGCGTTCCACGGAGTGCTCAGTCGAGCAGCGTAGCGAGCGCTATTTCTTCCTCCGCCTCAACCCCTTTCATCTCCTGTTCCGGCACTGATATCTGTCCGGTCAGTTATCTAGGGGTCACCTGCAATTCCGTTCCCCTCATCTGCCCTTCTGGCAGCACACCGTATCCTACGGTGCAGAGCTGTGGCCAAACAGGATGTAACAGCTACTGCTACACCTGTCCGGTGGTGGTGAGCTCCAATTCATCGTCATCACAGGAATGCTCGGGTGGCGCGATCTGCAATAAGCTCAATACGGGAGGAAGTTGTCTCCCTGTGAATCTGAATTGCTTAATCGGGACACCGGTAACTACCGGGCAGAACTGCGCTGGAGTGTGCTACGGGCAGTGCTTCCAATGCCCAAACGAAAGCATGAGCAGTAGTTCTTCGTCCTTCCGTTCTTCTATTATTACATCTTCGACTCCTACTTCCACAGCATCCTCCGTCGCTTTCTCCACTGCCTCCTCCGTCGTGTCCTCTATAAACTCCTCACGCGCTTCTTCCGTCGTTTCTTCCTCCGCCTCAACCCCTTTCATCTCCTGTTCCGGCACTGATATCTGTCCGGTCAGTTATCTAGGGGTCACCTGCAATTCCGTTCCCCTCATCTGCCCTTCTGGCAGCACACCGTATCCTACGGTGCAGAGCTGTGGCCAAACAGGATGTAACAGCTACTGCTACACCTGTCCGGTGGTGGCTAGCTCACAATCTTCGTCCTTCAGTCTGGCGAGCGCTGCCTCCTCCGTCACCTTCTCCACTCCCTCCTCTATTACAAACTCCTCACGCGCTTCTTCCGTCACCTCCTCTCCTTCCTCTGTTTCCACACCTTCTTCTTTCCCCTCAACGGCTTCGAGTAACGGATCGGCGGGATCCGCATCATGCTTCATCAATGCGTGTGGGAATGGCTACTGTAATACGGGAGTTCCGACGATGTGCGGACAGCCAATGTACGAAAACTACACCTCTTGCCCAGCAGACTGCTCCGCGCCCTCCTGCTTCAGAATTCTCCCCAATCCGGGCGTGTGCAGCGATGGCGTCACATCCTGCTTCTCCGCTGCGGATTGCCCGTAATATTATGACGTCCCCCCTTCCCTTTTCTATCCACTTTCGGCACTTGACCCCTTCGTCTCTCTTTATCCGCTCGGGGCAGGCTCCTTCGTCTCCCCTTCGATATTACTCGAATCGATGTGATCGTGAGAACGGCACTACCAGAAAGCTTTCACATTGCCTCGCCATCGGATGAAGAGCAGTTTCATCAATCGACCGGCCCTTTCGCTCCTTGAGCTCGTCATCTTCCTCGCACTTTTCGCCATTGCCGGTGGAGCAATCTTTTCGGTATTCTTCACGATGAATGATCAGCGTATCCAGCAGGAAACTGCTTCTTCTGTGGAACGGACTGGCCTTCAGATCCTTCAGACGCTCACGGGGCGCATCGCCAGCTCCGAACGTATTCTCGACCCTGCGCTCGGGAGCTCTGGAGCTGTTCTCACTCTTCAAACATCCGAGGAATCCGATAGCCCAGTGATCATTGCCCTCGTGGATGAAGCCATCGCAATCGTAACACATGCATCGATTGCGAAAATCGGCGTAGATGCGACGGTGACCGAATGGCGGGTGTGGAATATCTCTCCTGTCGCCACCCGACTGAGCGTACGTATTTCCTTCGAAGTCTCTAAAGCTATACCTTTTCTCATGCCCCCTCGTCTTTACACCCGTCACTTCGATACGATCATTCCTCTTTTCCCGGATGATGTTCCGACCGGAGGATCGTGCATGTGTGATCCGCCCACGTGTACGTCGGGGGTGTACCACTGGAATATCTGCGATGACAGTGTATGCACGGTCGCACCGGTGACGGTGCCGTGCGGGTAGGGTTAGGAACCTCTAAAAAAAACTCTTGATTTTGTCATTCCGAGCCGCGTCGAACTCCATATATGAATCGAAGCCAGAGCCCAATTTGTTGCAATTCGATGCTTCGACCCGGCTCCCGTTCGACAAGCTCAGGGCAGGCAACACAGGCTCGGCTCTCTGTGACAAATTGGCAATTTTTGAGACTGGTAACTTTTTTGGTTGGTGACCGAAGCTATGAAATGGCTTGTGTATAATGAAAACATACTCATATTTCCTTCCCTTTATTCACTCATGAAAA
>Ga0194063_10001868_pt1 | contig 13366 bp, 17 predicted proteins | sample SepL3720m_MetaG_FD_155459 | JGI IMG/M metagenome (GOLD analysis project Ga0194063, IMG submission 155459) | Anoxic zone freshwater microbial communities from boreal shield lake in IISD Experimental Lakes Area, Ontario, Canada - Sep2016-L373-20m | ecosystem: Environmental > Aquatic > Freshwater... | reverse complement strand
AACCAGGGCCGAGTCGCGGCGGTGGGGGCGGAGGACCGCCAAAACCAGGGCCGAGTCGCGGCGGTGGGCCAGGAGGACCGCCAAAACCAGGGCCAGGTTGCGGCGGTGGGGGCGGAGGCAGGATGCACCCTGACAGGAAAATCCCGCAGGCCACCGCAGCCACTGGGAAGAGATTCAAGCGTTTGAACATGGTTTTGAGTGGTTTTGAGTTGACGCCCCGCGCATGAAACAGCAGTATTTCTGCAACCCTTCGCTGGCAAGGATATTTATGAAACACCCAACATTACACAGTCAAAATAGGCTCTTTGCCTTTGTCGCCGGGTTCATCGCCGCCCTCCTGTTTTTTTCCTGCCCGCTGCAGGCGCAGTTTCCACCGCCTCCACGCCCCCGAGCGGAAATGCCTGATGCCAGGGTCATTGTAGACACATTGAATGTCAGATATGCCCCAACCGTGCAGTCGCCTGTTGTTGGGAAAGTCTTTGGGGGAACCATTCTCAGAGTGCATGGCGTGGAGGCCGGTTGGCTGTTTATTACAGGGCCGAACAGGGTGGAAGGGTGGGTTGCGGCTTCACGAACGCAACCCGTTCGCTGATCATGTCCGACACGGATCGGGAGGAGTTCGCCTTCAATTTTCCGCCCCCGGATGGGGCTCTCAGATCGCGAAGAACCCAATCAGCGCATCATGCACATGGAAGGCGAGACCATGCTCATGGACGAGCCCAAAAACAATTACCTTCCAGCGCGAACGGCTCAAACATGGGATGGAGTGCGGACAGAAGATGATGCCTTGGATCTTGAGGTTTCTGGTGAGCTAGCGCACCGGAACGATGCAGGCCTGTGAAAAACAGGAAAGAGAATCTGAAAAATTTGCATGGTGCGGGGGCGAAATCCCCCTGATGACCAAAGGCGGCAGCTTGCCCGCCTGCGGCGGGAAGGCGGAATGAAAAATGCCTGCAGGCAGCCGGACTCGGTGCGCAACCGTCGCCCGGCGAGTGTTAGCGGCCTCTTAGAGTCGTTTGGCAGGGAGGAAGACTTCCTTGGAGAAATGCTCCATGACGCACGCGATTGATAGGGTTTCAACGATCATCAGCAACAATGATGCGGATTTCCATGTTTTTTGGAAAATTTAACATTTTATCCTATAACTCATAAGGTAAAAAATGGAAAATCCTGACATCCGCTGGAAGCAGCGATTCGACAACTACCTCCGAGCGCTGAATCAGCTTTCCGAAGCCGTAGAAACATCCCGCCAGAGGCGGTTGACGACTCTGGAACAGCAGGGGCTGATCAAAGCCTTCGAGTTCTCGCATGAGCTGGCATGGAATGTCATGAAGGACTATTTCGAATACCAAGGCAGCACGGGAATCACCGGATCGAGAGATGCGATCCGGGAGGCATTTCACAGGGGGCTTGTGAGCGACGGAGAAGCCTGGATGGCCACAATCGGCAGCCGCAACCTGTCCGCACATACTTACGATGAAGAAACGGCAAACGGGTTGGCGGAAATGATCGCCAGCCGATACGTCGCGCTATTCAAGGCTCTTGCAGAGAAAATGAAGGAGCTTTCCCGTGCAGGCGACCGCTGATTTCACAGCAAAGAAAATTGGGCTTTCCGGAGCCGCTGTCTCAGCGATCTGCGGGGCGTTTGCCGACTATCCTGCGATCCGCAGGGTTTTGATTTACGGCTCCCGAGCCAAAGGTTCCTACCGCCCGGGGTCAGATATTGATCTGACCATTGATGGAGCGGGAGTGACTGAGAACGAGCGGCTCGAAATGGAATCCCGCTTGGATGATCTCCTGCTGCCCAATACGATCGACCTCTCCCTCCTGACAACCATCAAAACCTCCAGCCTCCTGGATCACATCCAGCGCGTCGGGATCGTCATCTATGAAAGCCCCCAAGCTCTTCAAATAAGCTCGGCTCAGTAACCGCTGAACACTGATGACTAAAAACTCTCCCCGCCCAACATCGCCGCACAGCGTCTCCCCCTTCTCCCCTCAGCATTCACGCTTCAAGTTTCAGATATTCAGATTTATCCTTCTCTTCCACCCATGACTAATTCCATTTCCCCAACGCCTCCAACCCGCCCCTCTTCGCCGCAGACATCGGCTGATATGAAACAATGGACGACTGTCATCACAGCCCAGTCGAATATTCTCCACATTCCATTCCGGGAGATTTGGGAATACCGGGAGCTCGTGATGCGGCTTGTTCACCGCGACTTCGTGTCGCGTTATAAGCAGACGGTCTTGGGTTCTGCTTGGTATGTGATTCAGCCACTGTTTACGAGCCTGATGTTTACGCTCGTTTTCAACAGGATCGCAAAAATCTCCACCGGGGAAATTCCTCCCATGCTTTTCTTCATGGCCGGCACGGTCTGCTGGGGGTATTTTTCATCCTGCGTCACCAACACGGCCGCAACATTCAGCTCGAATGCCGGACTGTTCGACAAAGTTTACTTCCCCCGCCTCGTGGTTCCGATCTCCCAGCTCATCGTCAATCTGATCGGTTTCGGAATGCAGATGGTTCTGTTTCTGGCTTTCTATTTCTATTTCTACTGGCAGGGGGCGCCGATTGAAATGGGGTGGCGCGTCATCGTCCTTCCGGTCCTGCTCTTTCAAATGGCCGCCTTGGGACTCGGAGTCGGCTGCATGGTTTCCGCCGTGACCACGCGTTTTCGCGACCTCCAGATCATGCTCGGTTTCTTCATACAACTTTGGATGTATGCGAGCTGTGTTGTTTATCCGTTGAGCCTCGTGCCGGAAAGCTACCGCTGGATCTACTCACTCAACCCAATGGTCTTCATCATCGAAGCGTTCCGATTCGCCTTCATGGGACAGGGAACTGTTTACCTGATCCAGTTAGTCGTCAGCATGGCAGTCGGCATCGTCGTCGTCTTTCTGGGGTTGATCCTTTTTAACAAAATGGAACGCACATGCGTGGACCTGGCTTAAAAACTCTCCCTTCTATGCCCGACGTTGTCATTAAAGTAGAAAACCTCTCGAAGAAATATCGGCTGGGGGTCATCAATCGCCGCATGCTGGTGGATCAGATCGAGAGCTGGACATGCCGGAAGCTCGGGCGACCCGACCCCCATGCGTCCGTCTTCGAACACGCGACCGATCGGATGCCGACCCCTTACGATTTCTGGGCGCTGCACGATGTGAGCTTTGAAATCAGGCGGGGCGACATCGTGGGCATCATGGGCAGGAACGGCTCCGGCAAATCCACGCTTCTGAAAATCCTCTCGCGGATCACTGCTCCGACCAGCGGTTGTGCGTATATCAAAGGCCGGGTCGCCAGTCTCCTCGAAGTCGGGACAGGGTTCAACCCCGAGTTGACGGGAAGGGAAAATGTTTACCTGAACGGAAGCATTCTTGGCCTCAAGCAAAAGGAGATTAACGATCGCTACACGAAGATACTGGAGTTCGCCGAAATCCCGGATTTCATGGACACCCCTGTGAAACGATACTCCAGCGGCATGCGGGTTCGGCTGGCCTTCGCGGTGGCGGCTCACCTGGACCCCGAGATCATGATCCTCGACGAGGTGCTGGCCGTCGGAGATGCCAAGTTCCAAGAGAAATGTTTGAACCGAATCATGGATATCAAAAATTCCGGGGTCACCATCCTCTTCGTCAGCCACTCCGCGCCAACCGTTCTTCAGCTTTGCTCGGGGGGAATCTTCCTTCATGAAGGACGGGTTCTGGCTGATGGCACGGCGGAGGAAGCTACTAAAAGTTATCTCGAATCCATGCAGCTCAAGATGCCCGACAAATTGGATTCCGGTATTCCTGACAGCCGAACCGGACGGCATGCCGGGCAGATCGCAAAATATCTGGTCCGCAACCTGGAAGGAGGGCAGCTGGTCTTCAATATCCCGGTGGAAACAAGTGATGGGATCTCCGTTGCCGAAGTCGGCTGGGTGTCGGACGCACGCCTCAAAACCATGCGAACCGAGCCGACGTGGAGTGCTGCACCGGATATCGTCGTGAACTTTATCAGTATGCACATGTCACAGCAACAAGCCCATGAGCAGCGGCTTCGATTTGTCAAAACAGGGGCACGCGAAAGCTGGGTTGTTTGGCCAACGGGCATGGTTGAGCGATATTGCGAGGTTTCGGTGAAACCTCTTCTCGCCGATTTTCCAAAGCAACTGGAATTTTAGTAGGAAACGAGATCGGGATCACATGAATTGCTGCAAACGAATTCTTCTGAATTTGGGAAAAAACCTGATTGCCCGCGCCACCGGACGCTGGGTTCCCAACTACCCTGTTGAAGCCTATCAGCACGGGACGATGATCTTCTCGCAGTGCGGCGAGGATATTTTGGTAGCCAACATTTTACAGGGGATGGGACATTCCGGGGAATGGACCTATGTGGATGTCGGTTGTTTCGATCCCGTCCAGTATTCCAACACCTTTTTTTTCTATCTGCGAAACGGATCGGGGTTGGTCATTGATCTCAGCGAGAAACACCGCGAGTCGTTCAAAAATCTCCGTCCGCGTGACAAGTTCATCTCGGCTGTTCTATCTGATTCCGTGGCCCCGGTGGCGGTCCGTGCAACGGGGAAGCCCACGGATTCGGTTCTTCCAGGCGCAACCGTCTGCTCCGACAATGCCGTGCATCCGGTCACTCTTCGCTCCGTGCTTGAAAGGGAATGGCCGCACGGGAAGCCGATCTCGTTCCTCGATGTGGACTGCGAAGGGCATGACCTCGCCGTCTTGAAATCCAACGACTGGACTCTTTACCGTCCCTGGGTGGTCGTTGTTGAAGAACTTTACAAAACAAATGATCCCAAGGGAACAGAAGTCGAGCAGTTCATGCGACAGAACGGCTATTCGCGAATCGCCTGCGTTCGCATGGCATCCATCTTCACCGATGACCTTCGTGTTGCGAACCCCGAGGCAGGTTTATGCCTGACCGTCGGGTCAAAAACAGAAGAACCGAACGCGAACGAAGCCGCCGCCCCGCCCGCCCCGGAAAAAGTCCAGCCCAATGCCGGGGAGACGGTTTTTGCCGAGAACCGCCGCCCAGGTGATGATGTGACAAAAATCCTTTCCTGCAAGGTGATGAACACGCAGGGCGCGACGATCCAGAAGGTCGGCTCCAACCAAGAGGTCTTGTGTCAAATGACATTCCGGGTTTTCAAAGAGGGATACTGCCTGCGCCCGGGGGCCAACGTTTACGACGAACTCGGCAATGCCCTCTTTTGGACAGCCGACACCGCACTGGCCCTGCGCCAGGAGCCCCTGCCTTTGGGCGACTACTCGGCGACGTTTGTCATCCCGAAGGACTTTCTTGCCCCCGGAATCATTATCATCGGAGCAGGAGTGGGCGGCGTGGGCGAAGCGGCGGGGATCGCTCATGCCTACGCGAGCGATTGCGTTCGTTTATTTGTCGAGGACGACCTGTCGGAAACCTCCGTCCGGGGAGGCTACGTGGGGCCGGTCGGTGGATTTGTCCGCCCCAGGCTCGATTGGAAAACCGCCGCTCTTCCCAAGGAGAAAAGCAGCCCGGTTTAGCAAACATGAAAAGATATCCGGCCAGCAATACCCAAGGGGGCGATGATCCGCTTTGTTCCCGTTCCCGAGTGAGATTTTGATGGCTTTCCAACAAAATATGGAGAAAAAAGCCCGATGCATGTAGTCATTCTTTGTGGAGGCCTCGGCACGCGGTTGCGCGAGGAAACGGAATTTCGTCCGAAGCCGATGATCCCGATTGGCGACAGCTCGCCGATCCTGTGGCACATCATGAAGTATTATGCCACCTTCGGCTTCCGGAAGTTTGTCCTGTGCCTCGGATATAAATCCGAGGTGATCAAAGACTACTTTCGCAACTACCATTGGTCGAGGCGCAGCATTACCGTTCGCCTTGGGGACGAAACCATCAGCATGACCCACGACACGCACGATGAAGAGGACTGGGAGGTCACGCTGCTCGACACGGGGCTGGATACCCTGACGGGCGGCCGGGTCAAACGCGCGCTTCCCTATGTGGAAGGCGACACGTTTCTGCTGACCTATGGGGACGGACTCATCGACAGCGACATCCCCGCCAGCATCGCCTATCACAGGGAGAAAAATGCCCTTGTTACACTGACAGCGGTCAGGCAGCCCAGCCGGTATGGAGAGCTGATTTTGGAGACCGGGATGGTTCGTGAGTTTCAAGAAAAACCGTTGGGCGAACATTATATCAACGGCGGCTATTTCGTTTGCGACCGTTCAATCGGGGAGCGCATCGAGGGAGACTCGACGATCTTTGAAAAGGAGCCGCTTCACGGGGTTGCGCAAGCGGGGAGGCTCGCCGCATTCCGGCACGAGGGGTTTTGGCAGTGCATGGATACCTATCGCGAGTCGGTTCTGCTTTCAGAAATGTGGAAGTCAGGGAACGCCCCATGGAAAAAATGGTGAGATCCGCTCTGGTAGAGGCCTTTAGCAGCCGCCGGGTTCTTGTCACGGGCCATACGGGATTCAAGGGGGCGTGGCTCTCGCTTTGGCTGTCCTCCTTGGGTGCGCGGGTGAGCGGGCTCGCGCTGGAACCGGATGCCTGCGGCGGGCTGTATGAGCATCTCGATAAAAGTGTGTTCGCGGACGATGTGCGCTGCGATATCCGCGATGCCGGGGAGCTTCGGGATGTCGTTTTGCGAACCCAGCCCGATTATGTTTTTCATCTGGCCGCGCAACCGTTGGTCCGCATTTCCTACGATGATCCGCTGCTGACGCTGACCACAAACATCATCGGCAGCGCCAACGTGCTGGAAGCTGTCCGGGGCCTTGATAAAACGTGCCACACGGTTTTTGTCACCAGCGACAAGTGTTACGATAACCAGGAGTGGCTCTATTCCTACCGGGAGTCCGACAGGCTGGGGGGAAAGGATCCTTATTCCATGAGCAAGGCGGCTGCGGAGCTGGTCTCCGAGTGCTGGCGCCGCTCGTTTTTTGACAAGCACCCGCACGGGTCCAAGGTCATATCCGTCCGGGCTGGGAATGTGATCGGGGGCGGCGACTATTCGGCGGACCGGATCATTCCCGACTGCGTGAGGGCGGCACTCGGTGGAAAAGAGCTCGTGATCCGCTCGCCCCGGTCAACCCGTCCTTGGCAGCATGTCATCGACTGCCTGCATGGCTACCTGATCGCGGCGATCAAAGCCCCCGGATTGCCGGCCGGGCATGCGGCCGAAACCTTCAACTTCGGACCCCGTGACGCCCATGAGCATCCCGTTTTGGAATTGGCGGAAAATTTTTTTGCGCAATGGGGAGAGGGAACGTCCGGCGTGCGGGTGGAATCGGTGCCGGACGCCAAACACGAGGCCGGCTATCTCGCCGTCTCGATCGACAAGGCCCAGCGGCTGCTCGGGTGGCACCCGACATGGCATTTCGAGGAAGCGATGAAGCGCACGGTTGACTGGTTCCGCGCCTGCCATCTTGAACGCAAAAACATGAATGATTATTCGCTTCTGGAGCTGCAGGCTTTCATGGGTGCGGCGGAGAAAGTTTGATATTGTCCGCTTATGGAGATCGTTGAAACAGAGATTCCCGGGGTTTATTTGATCCGTCTCGCGGCCAGGGAGGACGAGCGGGGGTATTTCATGCGGACATATGACCGGGAAATATTTGCGCGGCACGGGCTCGAAACAGAATGGGTCCAGGAGAACCAGTCTCGGAGTGTGATTCAGGGCACCTTGCGCGGCCTGCATTTTCAGAGGGGGCAGGCGGCGGAAACCAAGCTGGTTCGCGTCCTTTCCGGAAGCGTGCTCGACGTGGCTGTCGATATCCGAAAAGGCTCCCCGACTTTCGGCCGGCATGTTTGTGCCGAGCTTTCTGCCGAAAACCGAACCGCTTTGTATATTCCGCGCGGATTTGCGCATGGGTTTTGCACATTGGCGCCGAACTCGGTGGTGAGCTACAAAGTGGACAATTTTTACTCTCCGGAACTCGAAGGCGGCCTTTTGTGGAGCGATCCGTTGTTGAATATCCGCTGGCCCATGCCGGGCGAGCCGGCATGCCTCTCGGAAAAAGACAAAACGTGGCCTGCCTTGGCAGGTTTGGAGCCCGTCGATCCGGCGGCATTTCGCAAATGAAGAAGAGTCTGGTGACCGGCGTGTCCGGGTATATCGGCAGCCGGGTGGTCCGTCATTTGAAAGAGAAGGGCTGTGAGGTCGTGGCGACATCCCGGAGCGCCTCCCCTTTACTTATTGAAGAGCTGGGAGTGGATGTTCACGAGCTGGATGTGTTGGAGCCGGTCGATTTGCCGGTTGCGAAAGGCTCGGAATGCCTAATTCATTGCGCCACGGCAAACGATATCCTCTCGCGGAACTTCCAGGCGGGCATTGACCTCTCCGTGTCCGGAACTTGGCGGATGCTGGAATTCGCCCGCGACATGGGGATACCTCATGTCATTTTTTTTTCCACATTTCAGGTTTACGGGACCGAGCTCAACGGTCTTGTCAACGAGGAGACGCCTGTCAACTGCCAGTCTGCGTATGGCCTCAACCATTGGTTCGGGGAGGAGGCCTGCAAGCTTTTTTGCGCGCTCCACGGGCTTTCGATTTCCGTTGTCCGTCCTTCCAATGTTTACGGGGCACCGACCGTATCAACCGTCAATCGAAGCACGCTGGTGCCGATGTGCTTTGTTCGGGAAGCTTTGGACACCGGCGGCATCACGCTGCGTTCATCGGGAAGACAAAGGCGCAATTTTGTGTCCACCCGGGAAGTGGCCGACGCCTGCATTTGCCTCGCAGATAATCCCCCTGCCGGCTTCCAGATATTCAATGTCTGCTCGAATTTGCTTGCCAGCATGAAAGAAATTGCCATGCTCACTTGCGAGGTTTATCAGGAACGGCTTCAGAAGCCGCTCAACTTGAACATCCTCAGCGACCAGCCCGAACAGGGAAACCTGTTTCAAGCAGATTCAAAACTCCGCTCTCTCTGGCCTTCCAAAGAACAATCGCGGAGGATGATAAGCGAAGAAATTGGCCTTCTATTCGAAAAATCACAACGAAACCCGGTAGTTTAACCAATGAGGGAAATAAACCATATGAATCCAATAGAAACATTTTTTCACGAGCGTCGCGCGGATATCGCGGCCATGGGGCAGGACGAAGAACTGCGCGAAAAGTCGCTGGCTTGGATGATCCATGCGGACCGTTACAAATACACTTACAACTTCACTTGGATGGGCCGGCCGATCATCAAGTTCCCGAGCGATATCGTTGCCCAGCAGGAAATCCTTTGGAGGATCCGGCCCGACCTGGTCATCGAAACCGGCATCGCCCACGGCGGCTCGATCATCTTCACGGCTTCCATGATGGAATTGATTGGCTGCGGCGAGGTGGTCGGCATCGATATTGACATCCGAAAGCACAACAGGGAGGAGATCGAAAAGCACCCGATGTTCAAACGCATCACAATGATCGAGGGCGGCAGCGTCGATCCCGAGGTTTTTGCAAAGGTCAAGGCGATGGCCGATGGTAAGAAAACCGTCATGGTGGTGCTGGACTCGAACCATACCCATCAGCACGTGTATGATGAGCTCTGTCTCTATGCGGATCTCGTTTCCGTCGGCAGCTACCTGATCCTTCCCGATACGTTCATTGAGTTTTTTCCGAAGGGATACTACTCAGACCGCCCTTGGGATGTCGGCAACAATCCCTATACGGCCATGAAGCAGTTCCTTTCCGAGCGGGATGACTTCCGGATCGATCCCGAGCCGTGCAATAAATCCATGATCACCGAGGCGATTGACGGCTACCTCGTCCGGGTCAAGTGATTGTCCGGCCCGGATCGGAAAGCGCTGATGTTTGGCTGCCGTAATGTCTGACTCTTCCACCAGGTGCAATGGCTATATTCGGAGAGCCTCGGAGCGGCGCACGGAGTGGCGCAAAGGCTATTTCAAACACTCGCCAATCGGGTTGGGGGAAACCTATCACATCCCCTTCAATCAGGTGACCTATAATCAGGATGGCCTGATTTCCCTGCACAACACCGGGTTTGCTGATGTCCCGAGGTTTGCACGGGCCTATGCCGCCGCAAAATCTGCGGGCAGTTGGGCAGGGCCTTGGGGACAGGTGGACATCCACTGGCGGGCGCATCTTCTGTGCTGGGTGGCGCAGTATGCCTCCCGATTGTCTGGCGATTTTGTCGAGTGCGGCGTGAACAAAGGCGGCACCGCCATGCTGGTGATCGACTATATCGGCTTGAAGGGCAGCCCGGAGAAATCCTTTTATCTCTACGACACCTTTGAGGGGCTGGATGAAACCCTCAGTTCCGAATTGGAACTCAGGCAAACCGAGGCGATCTACTCGTCCTGCTTCGAGGAGGTTGCCAAACGCTTCGCGCCATTCCCCAATGTCATTATTGTCAAAGGTTCCATTCCCCAATCCCTTCAACTCCGCGCCCCGGAGCAAGTCGCCTATCTGCACATCGATTTGAATTCGGCATATCCCGAACGGGCGGCGCTGGAGTTTTTCTGGAGCCGCTTGGTTTCCGGTGCAGCGGTGGTTTTTGACGACTACGCATGGGTTGCATGCAGCCAGCAAAAGCGCGCCATCGACGATTTTGCGCTGCAAAAGGGCTGCGTCGTACTGACAGTTCCAACCGGGCAGGGACTTCTGATTAAACCAATCTGAGCAAGGATTCCTCTATGTCATCCCCAACCAATCCATTGATCTCCATCGTTGTTCCGGCCTACAACTACGCTAGGTTTCTCGGGGCCTGTATCGATGGGGTTCTGGCGCAGACGTACAAGAACTGGGAGCTCCTCGTCGTTGATAATGGTTCGACAGATAACACGCAGGAAGTCATCGCTCGATACAGCGACCCAAGAATCCGGCCGTTTCGGATTGAAATCAACAGTGGTCCTGTCGAGGCTTGGGCGCTGGGATACAAGGAGTGCCGGGGCGAGTATTTTGCCATCCTCCCCGCGGACGATCTTTTCACGCCAACAAAACTGGAACGGCAGGTGCAATATCTTCGGGATCATCCCGACGTCAACGCGGTGGGGACTTACATCCGGGAAATTGATGATGATGGGAACACGCCACAGAAATCGAGTTGGATCATTGGTTTCATCAACCAGTTCATTGATTTCACAAGCCCGGAAAACTGGCGGTGGAAGCACTACTTCTGTATCCCGACCGCGATTTACTCGAAGGAGCTCTGTGATCGGGCGAACGCCGTTCCCTGCGATGGTCTGAACAACGTCTGCGATTGGGATTTTCATGTGCGCCTGATTGGTGCAGGAGCAAAATTTGCCGTGATTCCGGAGCCGCTGACCTGCTATCGGTGGCATCGGGCTAACACGAGCCACAAGCGGGGGGATGCCAATTCTCAATGGGTTTACAGCCAACTGAAAAGCTATGTTCCCACACTGAGGAAAATCAGAAATGGCGATCCCGCCGAGATTGGCAACTGCCTTGCGGCGCTCTATGCCTCCACGACGGAATGCTATTTCGTGGATGGCATTCCGCCCTCCCGCCGGTGTGCGAATCTGGAGGCGTTGCTGGATCCGGAAGGGGGGCTTGAGGAATTCGCAAGTTTCCAGCAGTTTCTGGACTATTCGGACAAGTGGACAGTCGATTCGGAGAATCGTGCCGCCATGGCGGCGCTCGACTCCTCAATCATGGATTTAAGATCCAGGTTGCTCTGCACGGATCCGATCCACACTTACGATTCAAAAAAAGGGCTTTTCCCGCTCGAATATTGCGTTCTCAGCCTTCAGGGAAGAATCGCCAAATTGGAGAAGGAATGCCGGCAACGGGAGAGCCTTGCCTGGCTATTGCGCCACAAATATCTCGGCCTGAAAAAATCTTTCTGGAATTTCGCCGACACGATCCGCGGAAAAACCTGGCCTTCATGATCAGCCCGTGATCGCAAAATCCCGCAAGGTGAATTTTCAAAAGCAGCCTCCTGCCGACGAGCCGCTTCAGATCGGGGAAGGGGTGGTCATTTTTGAGACTGCGGTCATCCATGCGTCCAAGCGCGGGAACCGGATCGTGCTTGGTGCCCACACGGAGATCTATGACCATGTTGTTATCCGCTGCGTGGGTGGGGCCGGTGATATCGTCATGGGAGAGTATTGCTACCTCAACCCCGGATGCGTTCTCTACAGCGGGAACGGGATCCGATTCGGCAACTATGTCCTGCTGGCACCCGGCGTGAAAGTTGTTCCGACAAATCACGCGTTCGATTCCCGGGAAATCCCCATCCGGCATCAGGGCTTCATGAAATCCAAAGGCGGTGTTGTCATCGAGGACGATGTCTGGGTAGGGGCCAACGCCGTGCTCCTTGACGGCACGCACATTGGACGCGGTGCTATCATCGCCGCTGGTGCGGTTGTCTCGGGATGCGTTCCCGCCTATGAGATCTGGGGAGGAGTGCCGGCAAAAAAGATCCGGGCGCGGGATTGAGTTGTCCGGCCATATTAAGCCATGAGGCGCATCACGCAACTGGACGGGGTTCGCGGCATCGCCATCCTTCTCGTTCTGGTCTGGCACTATTTTTACTGCCCGCTCGCCGCGGCTCCCCCCAGCCTCCTCGCGTATTGTCGCAACGCCTTTCTTCTCGCCTGGAGCGGAGTGGATCTTTTCTTCGTGCTGTCAGGATTCCTGATCGTCGGAATCCTGCTGGACAACTGCAGGTCACCGTACGATTTGCGCGTTTTTTTTATTCGAAGAGCCTGCCGCATTTTTCCACTCTATTATCTCCTGCTGGGGCTTTTTGTGTTGCTGTCGGAAACACCGCTTGCGGCATCCCCAACTTTCCGGGACCTCTTTCATGACCCGTTTCCGCTTTGGTCCTACGCGACATTCACCCAGAACTTTCTTATGGGTGCCCAGGGGGGCTTCGGGGCTCCCTGGTTGGGGATCACATGGTCGCTCGCGATCGAGGAGCAATTTTACCTCTTGATCCCCTGGCTTGTGTTTTTTCTATCCCGGCGCACACTCTTCTGTGCCCTGCTCCTGCTGATCCTGCTTGCGCCTGCCCTCCGCTTTGCTTCCGGTGGTTTCCATGCGTTCGTGTTGGCACCCTGGAGATCGGATGCGCTGCTTTCCGGCGCATTGTTGGCTGTGCTGGTAAGGTGGCCTCCCTTTCTGCCTTTAGTTCGGATGCATCGCCGGCTCGTGATGTTGCTTCTTGGCGTCATGCTTGCGCTGGTTGCGGCTATAACAATTCGCCCGGGTTTGTTAGGTGCCTTGCCTCACTTTTTTCTAGCTGCACTGTATGCTCTGTTTGTTCTTGTTGCCTTCTCCGACATCGAGCCCCTTTTGGGAAGAGTGCTTCAAAGCCCGCTTTTGGTGTGGTTCGGACATAGGGCATATGGCATTTATCTGTTTCATATCGCTATAGGGGGTCTTCTGTTCGGGGC
>Ga0194063_10001867_pt1 | contig 13368 bp, 12 predicted proteins | sample SepL3720m_MetaG_FD_155459 | JGI IMG/M metagenome (GOLD analysis project Ga0194063, IMG submission 155459) | Anoxic zone freshwater microbial communities from boreal shield lake in IISD Experimental Lakes Area, Ontario, Canada - Sep2016-L373-20m | ecosystem: Environmental > Aquatic > Freshwater... | reverse complement strand
ACCCCAGCCTCAGCTATCACAGCCCCGACCTGCCTCCCACCCACGCCTATCTGGCCCAGTACCTCTGGCTGCGGCAGGAGTTCGCCGCCCAGGTGGTGGTGCATGTGGGTAAACACGGCAACCTCGAATGGCTGCCCGGCAAGGGCCTGGGCCTCTCCCCCGACTGTTTCCCGGAATGGGCCCTGGGGCCGCTGCCACACCTCTATCCCTTCATCGTCAATGACCCCGGCGAGGGCAGCCAGGCCAAGCGGCGGGCCCAGGCGGTGATCCTCGATCACCTGACGCCCCCCCTGGGCCGGGCCGGCCTGCACGGCCCGCTGCAGGCACTGGAGACCCTGCTCGATGAGTACTGGGAGGCCAGCCAGCTGGGCGCCGAACGGGCGCCGTTGCTGCGCCAGCAGCTGTCGCAGCAACTGGGCCAACTGCAATTGCCCGGCCTGGAACGGGATCTCGATCAGCAGCTCGAGCAGGCCGATGGCTATCTCTGCGAGCTCAAAGAAGCCCAGATCCGCCTCGGCCTGCACACCTACGGCACCCTGCCGGCGCCACCGCTGCTGGCCGAACTGCTGCTCTGCCTGGCCCGGGCGCCCCAGGCCGGCCTGCCCGGCCTCACCCAGGCCCTGGCGCTGGACCTGGGCCTGGAACTGGACCCCTGGGCCGATGGCGAAGACCAGCTGCTCAGCCCGGCCGACCAGCAGCGGGTTTCGCTCCTGGCCCAGGAGCTGCACCAATCCCAGCCGCAGCAGTCCGAGCGCCCTGGCGCGGCCCGGCTCGGCGGCGATGGGGTGGCCCTGCTGGAGCAGTGGGCCCTACAGCTGGTGCAGCGGGAGCTGATGCAGTGGGAGCTGAAGCAGTGGGAGCTGCTGGAGCAGCAGCGTCTGGAACAGCAGCAAGAGGCGGCTGAGTCGAGCAGCGCCGCGCCTTGCCCGGCACCCCGTGCCGTGGTCGCCCAGGACATCTGCGGCCCCAGGCCTGACCCAGCGGCCGGGCTGTCACCCAGCTCTCTCGGACACGAGGCAGCAGCCAGCCAGCCGCCAGCGATCGACGCTGTGCTGGCGGGCACACGGGCGGCTGGCATCGATCTGCAAACCCCTGGCCCTGTCAGCGAATCCGTGCTGCACCACCTGCGCCAGCAGCTGCAGCCGGCCCTGCTGGCCTGCGGTGAAGCCGAGCGCCAGGCCCTGCTGCGGGGCCTGGCGGGGGGCCGGATCGCCGCCGGACCATCAGGGGCGCCCACCCGGGGGCGACCCGACCTGCTGCCCACCGGCCGCAACTTCTACAGCGTCGATCTGCGCGGCCTGCCGACGGAGGCGGCCTGGGATCTGGGTCGCCGCAGCGCCGAGCTGCTGCTGGAGCTGCATCTGCAGGAGCAGGGGGACGATCTGCGCCAGCTGGCCCTGTCGGTGTGGGGCACGGCCACGATGCGCAACGGCGGCGAGGACATCGCCCAGGCCCTGGCGCTGATGGGGGTGCGGCCGATCTGGGATGGGCCGACGCGCCGCCTCGTCGATCTGGAGGTGATCCCCCTGGCCCTGCTGGGCCGGCCGCGGGTGGATGTCACCCTGCGCATCTCCGGCCTGTTCCGCGATGCCTTTCCCCAGCTGGTCGGCTGGTTCAACCGGGCCACCCGCCTGGTGGCAGCCCTGGCGGAGGCGGCCCAGGACAATCCCCTGGCCGATATGGCCCGGCGCGATGGCCACTGGGGCCGGGTCTACGGCTCGGCGCCAGGGGCCTATGGCGCCGGCCTGCAGGGCCTGGTCGACAGCGGACACTGGGAGGAGCGCGGCGATCTGGGCGACGCCTTCCTGAACTGGAGCCAGTGGCGCTACGACGGCGAAATGGGCCCGGCGGCGATCGCCGCGCCGCAGATCGAGGCCGAGCTCGATCGCGCCGGCCTGGAGCAGCGCCTGCAGCAGGTCCAGGTGGTGCTGCACAACCAGGACAATCGCGAGCATGACCTGCTCGACTCCGACGACTACTACCAGTTCCAGGGGGGCTTGAGCGCCGCGGTGGAGCGCCTCTCCGGCCAGCGGCCGGCCCTGTGGTTCGGCGACCATTCCCGCAGTCAGCGGCCGCGCCTGCATCGGCTGGAGCGGGAACTCGACAAGGTGCTGCGCTCGCGGCTGCTCAACCCCCGCTGGATCAGCGGCATGCTGAACCACGGCTACAAGGGCGGCTTTGAAATGGCGGCCAGCCTGGATTATCTGTTCGCCTACGACGCCAGCACCGGTCGGGTGCCGGACTGGAGCTATGGCGCCATCAGCCAGACCTGGCTGGCTTCAGCGGAGGTGCTGGCCTTTCTGCGCCAGAGCAACCCCTGGGCCCTGCGCGATATGGCCGAGCGGCTGCTTGAAGCTCACCACCGGGGCCTCTGGGAAGGGGCAGAGGCCACAGAAATCGAACGACTGGGCCAGCTGGTGCTCGACAGCGAGGCCCTGATCGAAACCTGACTCAGGTGTTCAGATCCCTGGCCATCGACTTGAAGGGGTTGATGTCGCCAGCCTTACCACCCTGCTGGGTGATCCTGGGCTGGTCGTTGCTCTGATCGCCCGTCTCGGCCTTGCGGGGGGCGCTGCCGGGAACGTTGACGGCCACGGCAGCGCCTCGCTTGCGCTGCTCCAGCTCCGCTTTGGACATCTGCTGGGCGAAGGTCTTCTTCACCGGCTTGGGCACGCCACCGGTGAGGTCCACCTTGACGTCGGTGTCGGGATTGATGCCAGCCAGTCCGGGGGTCATTTTTTCGAGCTTGGCCTCCATCGAGGCGACTTCGGCGATCATTTCCTTGTTGCCCGGGCTGTCGACATTGCCGGGGAAGGTGTGGCGGATCGTGTTCGAGCGCCGCATGAAGTTGACGTTGCCGAGGCTGCTGGAGGCGTCGGCGTCGAGGAAGAAGGTCTCCTCGTCCTTCTTCGGCTTTGCAGCCTCAGATTGTCCGGAGATCTTCACGGAGGGGGAACTGGAACCCAGCAGGCGATCGAAGAGACCCATCGGCAGCAAGGAATGCGTCAGCAAACCCTAGCGGCCGTTGAGCGCCAGACCGTGGGTATCGGTGCCACAACTCTGCAAAAGGCCACGTTCGGCCAGGTCGGCGGCGATCGCCTCACAGATCAGGGGCGTCGCCGACCAGGGCTGCCGCTGCTCGTAGTCGTACCAGGCCTCGGCACCATCGAAGCCGAGATCGGCGGCCGCGGCGATCAGGCGGCCGTGGGGCAGGCGATAGCGGGCGGGATGGGCCAGCAGCGCCAGGCCTCCCGCCCGCTGGATCGCGCCCAGCAGGACTTCGCAGCGCAGAGCCGGACCGACGCAGGCCATGCCCTGCAGATAGGGCTGCAGCGCGGCGGCCTGATCGTCGAAACCGAGGGCGAGCACATGGACCAGACACCCCTCCAGCAGGGCACTGATCTCAACCCCTCGCCAGAGGGTGGGCACCGCCTCGCCCTGGGCGCGCCGGGCCTCCAGAGCCGCCGCCACGGCTCTGTGGGCAGCGATCGAATGGTGATCGGTGATCGCCAGATGTTCCAGGCCGAGCTCGATCGCCTGAACTGCCAGCTCGGCGGGCCCCAGGCTGCCGTCACTGCAGAGGGTGTGGCAGTGGAAGTTGTACCGCCCTGGGCAGCTGTCCGGCCCGACCTGGCGCAGCACCGCCGCCAGGGGGTGATCACGCGCCTCAGGCCGCAGCACCGTCGCCTCCAGCCGCCACCGCCAGCTGCTCGGCAGCCAGCCGCTCCGCTCGCAGCCGCCGCCAGCGGGCATAGAACTGGATCGAGGCGGCCATGAACAGCACCAGCGCCACGATCAACCAGGTGGCGGCACCGGTGGGGAACTGGTTCTTGAACACCACCAGCATCACCACGATCACCAGCAGCAGGGTGGGCAGTTCATTGAGGGCGCGCAGCTGCTTCGGGCTCCAGGCGCAGGCGCCCCGCTGCAGCTGGCCCATCAGCCGATAGCAGAAGGCGTGGTAGACGAGCAGAGCCGCCACGAAGGCCAGCTTGGCGTGCATCCAGCCCTGCTGCAGCCAAGCCGGGTTGACGCTCAGCAGGCCAACCGCACAGACCACAGCCACCACCATGCCGGGGGTGGTGATGATGTTCGCCAACCGCCGCTCCATCAGCCCGTATTGGTCCTGAAAGGCCTGGCGCAGCGGAGCTTCGAGCTCCTCAGCTTCGCGGTGATAGATGAACAGCCGCACCAGATAAAAGAGCCCGGCAAACCAGACGACAACGCCGACGATGTGGAGGGTCTTGAACCAGAGGTAGGCCTCGGGGGGCCAGGCAAAGGCGAGAGGCATGATCGAGGGGAGCTTGGCGATGCTCAGGCGGGAGTCTCGCTCACCAGTCGGCAGGCCCGGCGGGCGACCGCGGCGCCATAGCCCCGTTCCACCGACCCCTGGGCGGGGCTGATGCGGCCGTCGCGGCAATCGACCGTGATCCGCTCCTGGTGGCCGCTCTGATCGCGCAGGCGCAGGCGCAACTGGAAGCCGTGCTGGGCGCTGCGGCTGAACTCATCGCCGCAGACCGGCCCGACGCACAGGCCTGGTGATGCCTGTACGGACCCGGCCGCGCTGCCGAAGATCAGGCAGACCAGCAGCAGAACCGCCCGCAGCAGGTGGCGCAGGTTCATGCTGATCGAGACTGGATCGGCTCCAGTGCCGCTGCAGCAGCGTCCTGCAGAGCCTCCTGGGCCTCGGGGTGAAAGTAGTCCCACACCTGGGCGGCCAGGGCCGGCCCCATCCCCGGTGCCTGGGCGATCGCCTCGGGGCTGGCCAGCTGGATGGCGTCGATCGAGCGGAAATGGGCCAGCAGATCGCGCACCCGTTTCGGTCCCAGGCCGGGGATGTCAGTCAGCCGCGAGCGCTTCATGCGCTCGCCGCGCTGCTGGCGGTGGAAGCTGACGGCGAAGCGGTGCGCCTCATCGCGCAGGCGCCGCAGCAGCGAGACGCCGAGCTGGTCGGGCTCACTCTCAAGCGGCTGCTTCGCCCCCGGCACGAACACCTCCTCGCGCTGCTTGGCCAGGGAGCAGACCACCAGGTCGTCGTGCAGATCCAGCTCCCGCAAGGCCTCCATCACGGCCGAGAGCTGGCCCTTGCCGCCATCGATCATCACCACGTCCGGCCAGTCGTTGAGGCCGCCGGTGTGCAGGGCGGTGCTGGCCGATCGCCGCAGTTCGGCCAGATCCGCCCCCTCGGCCTTGGCCTGGGACCAGCGGCGGAAGCGGCGGCGCATGATCTCGGCCATGGCCATGAAGTCATCGGAGTGGCCGGCGACGATGCTGCTGCTCTGGATCTTGTACTTGCGGTAGTGCTGCTTGGCCGGCAGGCCGTCGATGAACACCACCTGGGAGGCCACCGCATCGCTGCCCTGGATGTGGCTGATGTCGAACCCCTCGATCCGCCGCGGCGGCGTGACCAGATCCAGCAGCTGGGCCAGGTCCTCGGTGGCCAGGAGCTGCTGCTCGGCGCCCCGCTGGGCCCGTTCCAGCTCGTAGGTGGCATTGCGTACCACCAGTTCGATCAGCTCCGCCTTCTGCTGGCGCTGGGGCACGGCCAGCCGCACCCGCCGCCCGCGCCGTTCCGAGAGCCACTCCTCGATCAGGGCTTGCTGGGGCAAGGGGTGCTGCAACAGCACCTCCGGCGGGATCTCCACTGGATCCACCTGGCTGTAGTGCTCCTCCACCACCCGCTGCAGGATGCGGCCATGGTCGAGGCCAGCAGCGGCCGCAACGGCGGCGGGCTGATCGGTGCTCTGCTCGGCGGGCTGGGATCCGGCCGCGCCCGGCTGCAGCGGCATCGCATCGGCGGTGAAGCCCAGCCGGCCCACCAGCCGGCCGGCGCGCATCTGGAACAGCTGCACCGCCGCCACGCGGCCATCGGCCGCCAGGGCGATCACATCACGGCTGATCGAGTTGTCACCGACACTCATCTTCTGATCGGCGGTGAGCGTGTCGAGTCCCTGCAGCTGGTCGCGCACCCCGGCGGCCGCCTCGAAATCGAGCCGCTCGGCGTAGCGCTCCATCTGGCCGGCCAGCAGCTCGATCAGCTCATCGCTGCGCCCCTGGAACACCATCGCCACCTTGCGCAGGGTCTGGTGGTAGTCCTCGGAGCTGATCTGCTCCTGGCAGACGCCGGGACAGCGGCCGATGTCGAAATTCAGGCAGGTGCGATCGCGATGCAGCGGCAGGGGGCGCTGCCGCAACGGGAAGACCCGCTTGACCAGGCTGAGGGTGCGGCGCAGCAAGCCGACATCGACATAGGGGCCGTAGAAGCGATCCAGGGGACTGCGGCAGCGGCGACGGCGGGTGATGAAGATGCGCGGATAGGACTCGCTCCAGGTGATGCAGAGATAGGGATATTTCTTGTCGTCCTTGAGCAGCACATTGAAGTGCGGCTGGTTCTGCTTGATCAGGTTCGCCTCCAGTGCCAGCGCCTCGGCTTCGCTGTCGGTGACGATCACCTCGATGTCGCAGACCTGGCGCACCATCAGCGAGATGCGCGGGCTGTGGCCATGGCCGCCGCCGCTCTGGAAATAGCTGCGCACCCGGTTGCGCAACACCTTCGCCTTGCCGATGTAGAGGATGCGGTCCTCGCCATCGCGCATCAGGTAGCAGCCCGGTTCACTCGGAATCTCGCCGAGCCGTGCCTTGAGCCGCTGCGGCTGCAGCATCAGGGGCGTCCCCAGCGTCGTGCCGGCGACCGGTTCGGGGCTCTTCTGCACCGCCAGCGTCAACCGCCGTACTGCCAGCCGGTGGCCGACAGCTCCAGGGCGGCTCCATCGCGATGCAGCACGGCGTTCTTCACCGCACCGACGAACACCGTATGGTCGCCGGCCGCCACCTGCCCCACCAGCTCACACTCGACGGCGCCGAGCGCCTGATCGAGGATCGGCAGGCCCAGCGCCCCGAGCTGGAAGGGGGCGGCGTCGAAGCGGCCGCCCATCCCTTTCTGGGGCTTGAAGAACACCGCCGCCAGATCCTTCTGATCAGCGGCGAGCACATTGAGGGCAAAGCGGCCGGTGCGCTGAATGATGCCGTTGCTGGTGGAGTCGGCCCGCACGGCCATCACCACCAGGGGCGGCTCGAACGAGCCCTGGGTGACCCAGCTGGCGGTGAAGCCATTGATCTCGTCGCCCTCGGCGACGCCACAGATGAAGACACCATGGGGAATCTTGCGCAGCAGGGTCTTCTTGGCTGCCTGGTCGAAACTGGCTTCGCTCATCGTCCTTGCCGCTGGGTGGCAGTGACTCTAGGAAGCAGTCCGGCCCGGGCAGGCCGCTCCATAGGCTTGCGGTCACTGCGCTGCCTTGATGCACGCCCTCTACCCGGGCAGTTTCGATCCCCTGACCCTCGGCCATCTGGATCTGATCGAACGCAGCGCCCGCCTGTTTGACGGCCTCACCGTGGCGGTGCTGCAGAACCCCGGCAAGCAGCCGAGCTTCCCGCTGGCGCAACGACTCGACCAGATCCGCGAGGCCACCGGCCATCTGCCCTCGGTGCAGGTGGCCAGTTTTGACGGGCTCACCGTCGAGTTCGCCCGCGCCTGCGGTGCCGCCGTGATCCTGCGGGGCCTGCGGGCCCTGAGCGATTTTGAATTTGAGTTACAGATCGCCCACACCAACAAGACCCTGGCACCGGCCATCGAAACCCTGTTTCTGGCAACCGCTGTCCAGCACAGCTTTCTGAGCAGTTCGGTCGTGAAGGAGGTCGCCCGCTTCGGAGGAGCGGTCGAACACATGGTGCCCAGAGGAGTGGCGGCCGACCTCGCCAGGCTCTTTAATCGTTCAACTCCCCACGGTTGACATGTCTGAGGCCCGCATCACCGTCCTCGATCAGCTGGATCAGCTCGAGGAGATCGTTCTCGACGGCAGCCGCATCCCCTTCAGCGGTGGCCGCCTCGTCAATGAGCAGGACGCCATCGAGACGATGGATGCCCTGCGTGAGTCGCTCCCGTCCCAGATCATCCAGGCCGAGGAACTGATCCGCCAGCGGGAGGGCTTCATCGACAAGGCCCGCCAGCAGGCCGAGGAAATCGTCACCAAGGCTCGCCGTGAGCGGGAGCAGCTGATCAACCAGGCCGCCATCCGCCAGGATGCTGAGCGCCAGGTGGGTGAACTGCGGGACCAGGCCCGCCAGCAGTGCGAGCAGATGATGCTGCAGGCGCGCCAGCAGGTGGCTCAGGCCGAACAGGAGCACCAGGCCCGCATGGCCCAGATGGAGCAGCAACACGCCAGCCGCCGCCAGCAACTGGAGCAGGAAGCCCAGGCCCGGCGCCAGCAACTGGAGCAGGAGGCCAACGATCGCAATCGCCAACTGCTCGAGCACCACGAGCGGGCACGGCAACAGGCGATGCAGGAGCTCGAAGCGGTGCGGCAGGAGGGCCTGCGCGTCCAGCGCGACAGCCAGGCCGAAGCGGAGCGTCTGCACGCCGACGCCCTGCAGTTCGGCAAGCAGACCCAGCAGCAGTGTGAGGCGCTGATGGCCCGCAGCCGCCAGGAGTCCAACTCGATTCAGGAGGGTGCCAACCGCTACGCCGAACAGGTGCTGGGCGAACTGGAAGTGCGCCTCAAGGAACTCAGCCAGGTGGTGCTCGGCGGCCGCCAGGAACTGGGTCGGCTGCAGAGCCAGGACAGGCCCGCCCCGCCGGCGGCCGAAGTGCTGCCGATGGCAGACAACGAACCCGTCAACCGGGCCCGCCGTGCCGCCGGTCGGATGCGTCGCGCCGCCACCAGGGGGATCGCCAGCTGAGCTGGCCCCCAGGGGGCCAGGGCGACAGCGATGCTCCCCGCCCAAGCCGTCGAAGCTGGACTCCCTGCCAGAGGTCCATCCTCATCAGACGCTTGCATACTCACTGGCCAGAGTGGGCAGCGCCAATGGCTCTGTCTTGAATTGATTTTGATTCAATTGCCCATCAACAAACCAGGCTCTTCTGATCAGGAGCCTGGTTCGAGATTCACACCGTTCGGGTGATCAATAGCCCTGATTCAACACAACCTGGTTGCACAGCGAGACGTTCTGGACCTGACGCATGATTTGACCGATCGTCTGATTCGGCATGCTGGCTCCATTGGAGATGGCACTCACATAGCGGGGGCCATCGCTGGTCTGCAGGACGCCGCTGATCGCTCTCACCCCGGTAAGGGTGCCGGTTTTGCCGAACAGACGGCCATCCAGGGAGCTGCCGTTGAACAGATGGCGCATCGTGCCCCGCTGGCCGGCGATCGACATCGAAGCGATGTAGTCCCGGCCGTAAGGATGTTGATCCATGCGCATCAGCAAGGCGGCCAGCAGCCGCGAGGTGAGCCGATCGCCGCGATCGAGGCCACTGCCATCGCGAATCCGAACCCCCTGCATCGGCAGACCCTGCTGGATCAGCCAGGTCGTTTCGATCCGGGCCGCCTCATCGATATTCCAGGTGCCGGCACCGCTGCGCAGCAACACCTCGGCCGTGAAGTTGTGGCTTTCGGTGTTGGCCAGGCTCAGCAACCCGTGCATGGTGGTGGAGGGCTCCTCGTGCACCAGCACCGCATCACTGGGCATCGGCATTCCGGCCGACACCAGGCTCAGCTGGGCCTTGCCACCCTGTTGGGCCATGGCGCGCTGGAACAGGGTGGTGAACCGGGAGGCGGGATTGCTGACCGCATCCTCGATCGCATTGCTGGTGATCGCCAGCCGGGTGATCGGGGCGCCGTAGGCATAGCTGCGATCGCCGTAACTCCAGCCCTGGGGCCACCAGCCCTGGGCCGGCTCCTCCGCCAGTTGCACTCTGACCGCCGTACCGGGTGCCCCACCCGACGAGGCCAGGGCCAGCTTGGCGAAACGCTGCAGATGGGGCACCGCCAGATCCGGATCCCCCTGGCCGGTCAGCCGCAGGGTGCCATCAGGGAGTCGCCAGAGACTGGTGTGGAGGCGGAAGTCGGGGCCGAGGCGATCGAGGGCAAAGGCCGTGCTCAGCAGTTTCTGATTTGAGGCCGGCACCCGCGGCCTGGTGCCGTTCACATCCGCCAGCAAGCGACCACTGGGATCAGCGACGCTGACGCTCCAGACCGGGGCTTCCGAACCGATCAACGACGCCAGTCGTTGCTGCAGGCCCGGGCAGCTGACCTGACTCTGCAGCTGGGGCAGACCTACCGGAGCCGGCAGGGGCGGCAGCGCCGCCATCGGGGCGCGCTGCAGGCCACGGCTGGGAGGCAGCGCCGGCGACCAGGGTGACGCCTCCGCCCCCAGCTGCTGGGCCAGGCTCGGAGCCGGGAGACTCGGGGCCGCCAGGGCGGCGGCGAGCAACAGCAGCGAAACGGAGTGCTTGGTTGTCATCTTCAGGATTTGCCCAATTGCAGATCGGTGACGGTGCCGTTGAAGCGGTAGTTGAGACCCTCCAACTCGACCGGGGCGCCGATCTTGATCGTCTGGTTGCCGAAGACAACGCCACCGTTGGTCTTGCGTCCTTCTCCTTGCAGCACGAAACGACCATCAAAGGTGCCGAACGTCTTCTGGTTGGGATCAGGGGCGGAGACGAAGCGGCCATCGGGCGTGAGGATCGTCAGGCGCCGCTCCAGGGGAATCACCCGCTGGATCGTCACGCTGCCGTGGGGCTGGTTGCGGATCACGATCGAGACCCTGCCTTCGGCCTGGGCACTCTTGAGCAGCGAGGCCGGATCCGCCGAGGGCACGCCGCGCACGTCAACGGTGACCGTGACCGGCTGACTCGAGCCGGTGGCGCTGGCCACGGCTCCACTGAGCTTGGGGCTCCAGACCACACCGGCCACAGCCAGCAGCACGGCCGCGGCGGCGCCGAGGTCGATCAGATTCCAGGAGCGGGAGGAAGAGGTATCGCTGGCCATGGAAACCCACAAAGCCTGCGAAGTGTACGCAGGGTTCCCGGTCGGCACCAGTCAGGCACGACCAGCTGCGGCTGGATCGCGCCCCGGCTCAGTTCTGCAACCCTTCGATCAGATCGCCCAGGGCCTTGAGATTGCCACCCAGGCCCGGGCTCTGGCCGCCGCTGAGGGCCAGCTCCTGCTGCTCGCCATCGGGTTTGCGCTCAAAACTGCCGACCCAGCGATAGCCATCGGCATCGAGTCGGTAGAGCTCCCAATCGTCTGGCCAGGCGCGGCGCAGGGCGCTGCTGGTCTGGGGGAGCAGGGCGTAGGCCGCCTGCCATTGGGCCAGAAAGCCGCGGCGCCGTTGGCGGGCGACGCTGCCGATGCCGACGGTGGCATCCTCGAGCCGGGGATTGAGCAACAGCACCGAGCCGCGATGGTCGGTGCAGATGCGCTCCACCTGCCCGTACTCCGCCTGGCTGGCTCCGACCAGCAGCAGCAGGCCGTCGCTGGGGCCCTGCGCCTGCAGGCGCTCCTGATCGCCGAAACTGGCGATGGTTCCCCCCGCCTCGCCGGCGTCGCGTCGCGCCAGGGCTGTGGCCCCCATGTCGGCGAACAGCAGTCGCGGCTCCAGGCCAGCTGCCTGCAGCGCCCCATTCAGCCGCAGCACCACGGGCAGCAGCCGCAAGCCCTCAAAGCGAAACTCGACGGTCCAGCGGCCGGCCGGCGTGGAGGCCAGGGCCTGATGGACAGCGGCGAGGGCCTCGGCCTCGGCGGTGAGCAGATCGGCGGGGAGCATGGCAGGGATCCGCTGGTCGGCGGTGCAGAGGGCCTGGGCGCTCGGACCCTACCGAGCGGGCTGAGTCGGCGGCTGAGCCTGTGGCCGCCGCTCAGGTCAGCGGCTAGAGCAAGGGCGTCAGCCCGGCGCTTTCAAACCGCAGCGGATCGGATGGCAGAGCCTGGGCCGCCCATGGGCGACCAGCTCGGCGCCTCAGGACCTTCCAGGGTCAGCAGCCTGATCCAGGCTCGCCTGATCCAGGCCCGTCTGATCCAGGCCCGCCTGATCCAGGCCCGACGGCTCTTGGCCCGACTGGAGCAGGTTCGCCTAGAGCTCGCGGCAAGCGCTGTCCAGATCGTCGGGGAAAGGCTCCAGATCAACCGGCTTCAGCCAGGGCCCCAGGCTCAGTCGCAGGCCACTGGCCGCCTCCGCTTCGCTGTAGCCCATCGCCAACAGGATCGGACTGGCGGCACTGCTCACACCGACACTGCTTGCACCGAAACGGCTTGCATCGAAACGGCTTGCACCGGCACTGCTGCAGGCAGAACCACTGCTGACGGCCCAGCCACGGCGGGCCAGGGCCCGCACCAGGGCCCGCCCCGACAGCGGCTCGCCGTCGTCCCTGGAGACCAGCAGGCTGAGGTGGTGGGGCAGGCGCTGGGCCTCGCCACCGGGCTCCGGACCACTGAGCCGCAGGCCCGGCCGCTGGCGCAGCCGCTGCCAGAGCTGATCGCGCAAACAGGCCAGCGGATCCTGGCCGCCGGCAGCATCCAGCCGGGCCATCGCCAGCTCGAGGGCCTCGGCGAAGCCATGGGCCAGCAGCACCGCTTCGGTGCCACCGCGGCGCCCCCCCTCCTGAGCACCGCCGCCGATCAGCGGCGCCAGCTCCAGGCCCGGCGCCAGCACCAGGGCCCCGACGCCCCGGGGCCCCTGCAGCTTGTGGGCGGTGCAGCTGAGCAGATCGATCGGCAGCTCGACCAGGTTGATCCGCTGCTGGCCGACCACCTGGACCGCATCGACATGCAGCCGCACGCCGGCGGCGCGGCAGAGCGTCCCGAGCTGGGCGAGGGGCTGGAGGCTGCCCACCTCGCTCTGGCCCCAGATCAGTGACACCAGCCGGGTGGGGGGCACCAGCCACTCGGCCAATTGCTGGGGATCGACCAGACCATGGCGATCCACCGGCAGGATCTGCAGCTGCCAACCCTGACGCTGCAGCTGGGCCGCCGCCGCCGTTGTCGCCGGATGCTCGACGGCGGAGATCAGCAGCCGGCCGGGCTCCAGCAGGGCGGCGCTGCCGAGCAGGGCCAGATGGATCGCCTCGCTGCCGCCGGAGCAGAAGATCAGCTGGCCAGGTTCAGCCCCCAAAGCGATCGCCAGCCGCTGGCGGCTGCGCTCCAGCAGCTCGGCGGCCGCCAGGCCCGGGCCATGGAGGCTGGAGGGATTGGCCCAGGCCAGCGGCGCCATCGCTGCCATCGCCGCCAGCACCTCAGGCGCGGGTGGACTGGTGGCCGAGGCGTCGAGGTAGCGAGCCAGATCGCCGTGACGGGGGGCCGCTGCTTCAGCCATCGCCGCCTGGAGCCTGCCAGGGATCTCGAGCGATGCTGCCCGTGGTCGGCTCAGCGGTTTCTGCAGCCTCTTCAGCCGCCTGTTCGGGGCCTGCCTCGGCGGCCAGGCGGGAGCGGAAGCGGGATTCGGCGGAGCTGGAGGCGATCGCCACCAGTTCATCGAGGGAGCGCCCCCCCAGCAGGGCCTCGACGGGGCCCGGGCTTCCTGGCTGGC
>Ga0194063_10001866_pt1 | contig 13368 bp, 11 predicted proteins | sample SepL3720m_MetaG_FD_155459 | JGI IMG/M metagenome (GOLD analysis project Ga0194063, IMG submission 155459) | Anoxic zone freshwater microbial communities from boreal shield lake in IISD Experimental Lakes Area, Ontario, Canada - Sep2016-L373-20m | ecosystem: Environmental > Aquatic > Freshwater... | reverse complement strand
TTATATCAGACACAATGTGATATTTAGAAATGGTTTTGTATGGTATGCACAAACAGTATCATTGCCCGCTGTCACTTATACACACACTGCCGTTCAATGGACAAAATTAACAGCAGCCACTGGTAATTATGCCGATGGTGGAAGAGTGGAGGATGCCACCGCTACTGCTAGCAATGGAGGGCAATGGTATGCCTATCCTTCTATCGCAGTAAATAAAAATGACGATGTGTTATTGGGTTATTCCAAGTTTGAAAGCGATGGTTATGCAGGAGCTGCCTATTCATTTAGATTGGGTACAGATGCAGCTGGTACCATGCAGGATGTAGTGATATATAAAGATGGCTTGGATTATTATGATAAAAATTTTGGTGGTACAAGACAGCGTTGGGGCGATTATAGCCATACCATGGTAGATCCTTACGATTCGGTATCACTCTGGACCATTCAAGAATATGCAAAACTAAGGGCTGCTCCCAGTGTAGGAGGAAGCACCAGTAAATGGGGTACTTGGTGGGCACAGGTAATGCCCAATCAATGCAATGCAAATGTGGCCAGCGGCAACTGGAATACTGCTGCAACATGGGGATGTGGCCATGTGCCTACCGCTACTGATAATATCGTTATTCAAAGTGGTCAAAACGTAACGCTTGATGTAGATCCTTTAGCAGCGAGTATTACCATTAATAATGGTGGTACACTAACAGTTAGCACTACACGAACTTTGTCTTGTAATTTACTCGTAAATGGAACGCTCAATATCACGGGAGGGAAACTTCAACTGGGCAACTTCAATGTATTTTTGGATAGGGCAGGTACCCTTACAGGCGCTTCCAGTACTTCCTATTTTGTAACAAATGGAACTGGTGCTGTTAGAAAGGCCATTACAGCGGGTACCAATTTCCAATTCCCTGTTGCTGCTACTACCAGTTCTTATACGCCACTAACGATTGCACTTAATGCGGGCGATCCAACTGAATTATTCAATGTGCGCGTAAGTACGGGTGTAAATCCTACCGCTTTTGATGCAGCTACTTGTGTACAACGCACTTGGAATATTAGTGAAACTACGCCTGGCGGCAATAATGCTACATTAACTTTTCAATGGACTGCTGCAGAACATGGTGCCAGCTATAATCCAAGTATAGCAGCCACTGCTAATCGACACAACGGAGCAGCATGGGTATTGGGAGCTTCAATGCCCATACCTAGTCTTGCAGCTGGAGTATACACGGCAGCAACTAGTACCACGGTGTCTAGCTTTTCTCCTTGGGTCATTTCATCTATTGGGATAATACCTGTTCGGTTGGAATATTTCACTGGTAAAAAACAAGGCAATGCCAATTGGTTGAATTGGAAAGTTACCTGCCAGAGTGATCGGGCGAAATTTAATATTGAAAGAAGTGCAGATGGGCGCAATTTTAATTCAATTGGAGAGCTAACGGCAACTACCACACGCTGCCTACAACCTTTTGATTTTACCGATGCGAATCCAGCTGCTGGCATCAATTATTATAGAATAAAAATGACCGATGCCGATGGTAAATTTGTATATACGCAGGTATTGGCCTTGCTAAATAATAGAAATGGCTTTGAAATTGTAAATATCAGTCCTTCACTGGTGGTGGATGGTAAAGCCATATTAAATCTTTCTTCAGCCCTAGCACAACAAGTAAATATTGTTGTTACTGGTGCGGCGGGCAATGTGCTTAATCAATTTACGCAGGTATTGATTGCAGGCGCTACTCAAGTACCAATGGACTTTTCTACATTGGGAGCTGGCACTTACTGGGTGTCGGTTTATACAGCCGATAGGGTGAAAAAATCGGTTCGTTTTGTAAAATATTAGACTTATTAATATTAAATAGGCTACTGGCTGTTCCAAAATCAAGGAACAGCCTTTTTTTATACGGAAAATGCCCATATTTTTTGCCATTCCAACAGTCAATCCCTACCTTTGCACCCGATTTAAACAAGGTTGATTTATTGTCAGGAAAATCATAACCCCTGTTAATTTCTCAGCCCTCAACATATCAAAAATTAAACTATGGTAGAAATTAAACCAGATGAAATTTCGGCGATCCTTCGCCAGCAACTGAGCAACTTTAATGCAGGCGCCAGTTTGGAAGAAGTAGGAACCGTATTGCAAGTGGGTGATGGTATTGCCCGCGTTTACGGACTGAACAATGTTCGCAGTGGGGAACTGGTTGAATTTGACAATGGAGTTAAAGCCATTGCACTTAACCTGGAAGAAGATAATGTGGGTGTGGTATTGATGGGTGATAGCGGCGATATCAAAGAAGGCGCTAAAGTAAAACGTACTGGACAAATCGCCTCTATTAAAGTAGGTGAAGGAATGTGCGGTCGTGTAATCAATACGTTGGGCGAGCCCATCGATGGTAAAGGTCCTATCAAAGGTGAGTTATACGAAATGCCTTTAGAACGTAAAGCACCAGGGGTAATTTTCCGTGAACCAGTTAAGGAGCCATTACAAACTGGTATCAAGGCCATTGATGCCATGATTCCAATAGGACGTGGTCAAAGGGAATTGATCATTGGTGATCGTCAAACTGGTAAAACTGCCATTGCCATTGACACAATCATCAATCAAAAAGAATTTTTCGCAGCAGGTAAAACTGTTTATTGCATATATGTAGCGATTGGTCAAAAAGCGTCTACTATTGCTGGTATCATGAAAACATTAGAAGAAAATGGCGCCATGGCTTATACCACCATTGTAGCGGCCTCTGCTTCTGATCCGGCACCTTTACAATTCTATGCTCCATTTGCTGGTGCAGCCATCGGAGAATTCTTCCGTGATACCGGTAGACCAGCATTGATTATCTATGATGATTTATCAAAACAAGCAGTAGCTTATCGTGAGGTGTCTTTGTTGCTTCGTCGTCCACCAGGCCGTGAAGCTTATCCAGGTGACGTATTCTATTTGCATAGCCGTTTATTAGAAAGAGCTGCTAAAGTAATTTCTAAGGATGAAATTGCTCAGCAAATGAATGACCTACCTGCCTCTATTAAGCATTTAGTAAAAGGTGGTGGATCTTTGACCGCTTTACCTGTAATTGAAACACAGGCTGGTGACGTATCTGCTTATATTCCTACCAACGTAATTTCTATCACCGACGGACAGATATTCCTAGAGGGTAACTTGTTCAACGCTGGTATTCGCCCTGCTATTAACGTAGGTATTAGCGTAAGTCGTGTGGGTGGTAATGCACAGATTAAATCAATGAAAAAAGTAGCCGGTACCCTTAAATTGGATCAGGCACTTTACCGCGAATTGGAAGCCTTCAGTAAATTTGGTGGCGATTTGGATGCTGCTACCAAAAACGTAATTGATAAGGGTGCAAGAAACGTGGAAATATTGAAACAACCACAATACACTCCTTTCAGTGTAGAAAAACAAGTGGCTATCATTTACTTGGGTACACAGGGTTTACTGAAAGATGTGGCAGTTAAAAATGTAAAAGCATTTGAAGACCACTTCTTGATGGAAATGGAGCAAAAGCATCCTGAAATTCTGGCTGATTTCAAAAAAGGTAATTTACCTGAAGATGGCCTGAACAAAATGACAGAACTGGCAAAAGGATTATCTGCCCAGTACAAATAATTTTTCACAAGCACAAGTGAATATACCTCCCCTTTGGGGAGGTTTTTTTTTGCCCTAAGTTCAACTTAATGGTACTGGTTTAGGATTGCTAAAATGTCAGTGATTATAATCGGGAATAGTTTTTGAGTTTTATAATCAAAACATATTAAAATGACACTCGGTATTATGCTTATCTCTGGCTTCTTTATGTTGTTGGGGATGTTTGTTCAGTTTCGATTAAAAAGTAAATTCAATCAATATAGTCAAGTACTCACCAGTAGCAGGATGAGTGGAAAAGAAATCGCAGAAAAAATGCTAAGGGACAATGTTATATATGATGTAAAGGTTATTTCTGTAGATGGATTTCTGTCGGACCACTATAACCCTGTTAACAAAACAATTAATCTGAGTTCAGCAGTTTACGAAGGAAGAACAGTTGCTGCTGCTGCTGTGGCGGCACATGAATGTGGCCATGCCTTGCAACATGCTCGATCCTATTCAATGCTACAATTACGAAGCAAATTAGTGCCAGCCGTACAAATCAGTAGTTCCTTGTCGCAATGGGTAATCATTGCAGGATTAGGCATGTTTGGTTTTGGTGGTGGAAATCCTACTATTCTATTAATTGGCATTGTACTTTTTGCAGTCACCACTTTGTTTTCGCTAATTACCCTTCCGGTAGAATTGGATGCTAGTGCACGGGCATTAAAATGGTTGGATACAGCCCATATCACCAAAACCGCAGAACATCAACAAGCAAAGGATGCATTAAAATGGGCGGCTTTAACCTATGTAATAGCTGCATTGGCTTCTATTGCCATGCTCGTACAATATATTTTAATCTATCAATCAAGAACAAGGGATTAAGGAGCTTCATTGTTCCAATAGTTGCCCTGACGGCTCAATTTAAAGTCCGTTAATTATCAACTATATTTGTTTATAAATTATAAATCAGATTACATGAATTTAGCCAAAGAGTTTGAAAAATATGCTGTACAGCATCAGGGCATCAGTAGTAATACCCTTGATGGATACATGAAATATAATGTAACCAATCTTACCCCTAATGTAATTGAAGAGCGCCAATTGCACGGAACTGTAATTGATGTATACAGCCGGTTGATGATTGATCGCATTATTTTTTTAGGATACCCCGTTACAGATGAGGTAGCAAATATTATCACTGCGCAAATGTTGTTTTTAGAAAGCCAAGATCGCACCAGGGATATTCAGATGTATATTAATAGTCCGGGCGGAAGTGTATACGCCGGATTAGGAATGTACGATACGATGCAATTCATTAATCCAGAAATCTCCACCATCTGTACCGGGGTAGCCGCCAGTATGGCAGCTGTGCTCATGTGTGCTGGTGCAAAAGGCAAAAGAACTGCATTAAAACATAGTCGTATTATGATGCATCAACCAAGTGCAGGTGCAGGTGGACAAGCAAGTGATATTGAAATTACAGTGAATGAAGTAAAAAAATTGAAGGCTGAATTGTACGATATTATAGCTTATCACACAGGACAGCCTATTGAAAAAGTTGCCTTGGATTGCAATCGAGATTATTGGATGAGAAGTGAAGAGGCAAAGGCCTATGGTTTAATTGATGAAGTGCTTGGAATTAACCCAAAAAAATTAAATAAAGAATTGTAATGCCAATCGGGCACTATTAAAAGTTTGTAAAAATTAACCTAATTAAAATGAATATTTATAATAATCGCATTCGCCTTGAAGAGGAAGAAACACCCAATAATCTTCCTGAAAATCCAATGGAAAAAATGATGAGCGGGTGGCAGTTCGACAAGAAATTTATTGAACAAAGAAAGATTTTTTTATGGGGTGTTGTCGATGATAAAAGCGCAAAAGACATTACTGCCCGATTGCTTTATCTGGAGGCCATTGATCCAGGAAAAGAAATTACCTTTTATATCAATAGTCCAGGTGGTGTGGTAACCAGTGGAATGGTTATCTATGATACCATGAAAATGATTTCCTCTCCAGTAAGTACCGTTTGTATGGGCATGGCGGCCAGCATGGGTAGTATTTTACTAAGTGGTGGTGAAAAAGGAAGAAGGTTTATTTTTCCCCATGGCGAAGTGATGATTCACCAACCAAGTGGTGGAGGACAAGGAACCAGTGCAGATCTGGAGATCATGGCTGAGCAAATTAAAAAAACAAAAGAAATGGGCGCACAACTTCTGGCTGACAATTGTGGCCAAAGTTTTGAAAAGGTGATGAAGGATTTCGATCGGGATTATTGGATGGATGCAAAAGAGTCAATTTCATATGGTATAGTAGACGCGCTACTTAAAAAAATATAAGGTTTACTAGCAATTTTTTTCAAAAAAGCCTCTGTAGAAGGCTTTTTTGCTTAGTAAGCAGCAAAGCATCGTTCCCCACAAAAAAATTGTCCTTAACAGAGGCATGTTATTTAACTTTGCATTTCATTCTTAATTCAATGCTGCCTTGGTAGCAAATCAATATGGCAAAACAACCGGTTTTACATTGTTCATTTTGTGGTAGAAGCCGTGATGAGGTAAAAATCCTGATTGCTGGACAGGATGGGCATATCTGTGAAAATTGTGTCGAGCATGCACAAGAAATTATTGCCCAGGAGCTGGTCGCCTATACTGATACCAAAGCAACTGGCAGCAGCAATAAATTAACCGTTCGTAAACCAATTGAAATAAAGAAATTTCTCGATGATTATGTAATTGGCCAAGACGATGCAAAGAAAATTCTAGCCGTGGCGGTTTACAATCACTATAAGCGGCTGAATCAAAAAGTTGACAATGATGTAGAGATTGAGAAAAGTAATATTATTATGGTGGGCGAAACGGGTACTGGTAAAACCTTATTAGCCAAAAGTATTGCACGTATGCTAAACGTACCTTTTGCAATAGTAGACGCCACTGTTTTTACCGAAGCAGGGTATGTGGGAGAAGATGTAGAGAGCATGCTGAGTCGCCTCTTGCAGGCATGTAATTATGATGTAGCTAGTGCGGAGAAGGGAATCGTATTTATTGATGAAATTGATAAGGTTGCTCGCAAAAGCGATAATCCAAGTATTACCCGGGATGTGAGTGGGGAAGGCGTACAACAAGGATTATTAAAACTGCTAGAAGGAACGGAAGTGTTGGTGCCACCTCAAGGAGGCCGCAAGCATCCAGAACAGAAATTAGTAAAATTAAATACCCAGAATATCCTCTTTATATGTGGCGGAGCTTTTGATGGCATCGACAAGGTAATCGCAAGAAGAATCAATACCCATGCCATCGGCTTTAATGTTAATAAAGATGCGCAAGAATTCCAGCACAACAATCTACTGCACTTCATCAATGCGGTTGATTTGAAACATTTTGGTTTAATACCTGAATTGCTGGGCCGATTGCCAGTAATTACCTATTTAGATCCATTGGATGCTGCTACGTTGCGTAATATTCTTACCGAACCCAAGAATAGCTTGATCAAGCAATTTACCAGGTTATTTGAAATAGAGGGTATTGCATTGACTTTTGACACTGCCACATATGACTTTATGGTAGAAAAGGCCCTGGAATACAAATTAGGTGCAAGGGGGTTGCGTAGTATTTGTGAGAGTATTTTGACCGATGCGATGTTTGAATTACCCTCCCAGAAAATAAAGACATTTCATGTTAGTCTTGAATATGCACAACGTAAGTTTAGCAGTAGTAAGCTAAGCATGCTGAAAGTAGCATAAGTTTCAAGGAAGATTTTTCATGGCTGCTGCGGTAGCCATTTTTAATTGAATCATTTCTCCCCAAATTTCAAACATCCTCCCTTCATTTTAGGTGATTGATTTATTTCAATTTATTTTTACAACCTACAAGTGTTTAGCTTTGAACTAAGTGCCAGTTCAAACTGAACCAAATCTGAAGGGTCAAATAAATATTTAAAGTAAAAATAAGATGGTTGATGTTATTTTAGGCCTCCAATGGGGCGATGAAGGGAAAGGCAAAATTGTAGATTATTTTGCTCCGGGTTATGACGTAATAGCTCGCTTTCAGGGAGGACCGAATGCTGGACATACACTTTATGTAGATGGTAAAAAAACAGTGTTGCACCAAATTCCTAGTGGTATTTTTCACGAGGACAAAATCAATCTGATAGGCAACGGTGTCGTTTTAGATGCAGTTACTTTAAAAAAAGAATGCGAAACAGTGGCTTCCTTTGGTGTTGATTATAAGAAAAATTTATATATCAGCGAACGTGCCCATCTTATTTTGCCTACCCACCGTGCGTTGGATAAAGCAAGTGAGTTGGCAAAAGGAAATGAAAAAATTGGCAGCACGTTGAAGGGAATTGGGCCTACTTATATGGATAAAACAGGTAGAAATGGATTGAGAGTGGGTGATTTATTGGATAAAAATTTTACGACGCAATACATCAAGTTGCGTATGAAGCACCAACGCTTGTTGGATAATTTTAATTTTGGAGAAGATATTACCCAATGGGAAGAGGAATTTTTTGAAGCCATTGAGTTACTGAAAGAATTTAAAATTGTAAATGGAGAATATTTTATCAATGACAAAATTCAACAAGGCAAAAAAGTATTAGCAGAAGGAGCACAAGGCAGCATGCTTGATGTTGATTTTGGCACTTTCCCCTTTGTAACTAGCAGTAATACTATTTCTGCAGGGGTTTGTACTGGATTAGGCGTGGCTCCACAAAAAATCAAGGAAGTGCTGGGTGTTACCAAAGCTTATTGCACTAGGGTAGGCAGCGGACCTTTTCCTACTGAATTATTGGATGAAACAGGGGAGTTGATTAGAAAAACGGGAAATGAATTTGGAAGCACTACAGGAAGACCTCGTCGCTGCGGTTGGATTGATTTGGTGGCATTACAGTTTGCATGCATGATTAATGGAGTAACCCAAATTGTAATGACCAAGGCAGATGTATTGGATGGATTGAGTGAATTGAGTGTTTGTAATGCATATAGTGTAAATGGGGAAGAAAAAAATTATGTACCCTTCCAAATGAACAGAGTGCCTATTGAACCCATTTATAAGCATTTTGAGGGATGGCAAGCAGATATTACCAATATCAAGGATTTTGGTTCAGTACCCGATAAAATGAAAGTGTATATCGAGTATATTAACCGTTTTTTAGGTATTCCAGTGAAATATATCAGTAATGGTCCAGGACGTGATCAATTGATACTTGCATAAAAAATAAAAAAACATTGATTTTTTTTTGGCTAATTGAAAATCCCTTATAAATTTTACAGCACAATTCGTTTAAACCATGGCAGTAAAAAGTTCCAAAGAAAAAAAGGCAACTCCTAAAAAGACTGCAGTATCCTCTACTGCTGTTACTAAAAGTGCATCAAAGACTAAGAAAGTAGTAGATGATGACGAGGATGATTTTGATGAAGAGGAAATAGTGAAGCCTTCCACGAAAGTGAAAGCCGCCACTAAAAAAAGCAAATCTGATGACGACGACGAGGAGGAGGATGATGTAGAAGTAGATGACGATTGGGAAAAACAAGAAGAAGAGGATTCTTGGGATCCTGATTTTGATGAATTCGATATTCCTAAATCTAAAGGGAAAAAGGTTGTCGGCAAAAAAACAAAGGAAGAGGATGATTTGAAATTAGATGATGATTTCAAAGATCTAGGGTTTGATGATTTAGATGGCGGTGGATTTGACGAGGAGGATGATTTTTAAGCAGTATATTTAGCTGTGAATAATTACAACCAATATGCTGTAAATAATTTTACTGCATTCAGAAATAAAATGTTGAACTGGGCCAACCAGTTCAACATTTTTTGTTTTTTAGACAACCAACAATATTCCACAGACAAAAATGCCTTTGAATGTTTATTAGGAGTAGGTGCAAGGCATACAATTCAACTTCATTCGGGCAATGCTTTTGAATCCTTAAAAGCATTTCATAAAAAATATCCAGGTTGGCTATTTGGACACTTAGGCTATGATTTAAAAAATGAAATAGAAGCTGTCACATCAACAAATACGGATATCATCGGCTTTGAAGATGGCTATTTTTTTGTTCCGGAAACCGTTATACAAGTTTTCAAACAGCATGTAAGAATCATTGGCACCGGCAATGCAACGGCTTTATTTGATGAGATAAATAATTACAATGAAAAGCCTGCTGTTTCAAATCAGCCTCCTCCTATAGCTATTCAAAGTAGATTTTCCCAATTGGAATACATCGAAACCATCAACGCTTTACTGGAACATATTCATGTTGGGGATTGCTATGAGATTAATTTTTGCCAGGAATTTTTTGCTGAAAATGTGTGGATTGACCCAATTCTTGTATTTGATAAACTATGTACAATATCTCCTAATCCCTTTGCTGCCCTTTATAAACTCAATGATAAATATTGCATCTGTGCCAGTCCAGAAAGATTCTTAAAGAAACAGGGAGATAAATTAATATCTCAACCTATCAAGGGTACTAGTCCAAGGGACCTGCAAAACCGTACCAATGATGATTCACTTAAAAATAAATTATTCTTGAGTAGCAAGGAAAGATCAGAAAATGTAATGGTGGTAGACTTAGTAAGAAATGATTTGAGTAAAATTTGTACAAAGGGCAGTGTGAAAGTAGAGGAGCTTTTTGGTATTTATAGTTTTCCTCAGGTGCACCAAATGATAAGCACAGTGAGTGGCGAAATACCCCCCGATTTGCATTGGGTGGAAGCCATTAGGGCTTGTTTCCCCATGGGCAGTATGACTGGCGCACCAAAGAAAAAAGTAATGCAGTTGATAGAAAAATATGAAAAATCAAAAAGAGGGTTGTTTTCTGGTGCTATTGGATATATTATGCCTTCTACCGACGATTCGTTGCAATTCGACTTTGATTTTAATGTTGTAATAAGATCTTTATTGTACAATGCATCCGCTAAATCACTGTCCTACCAAACTGGCAGTGGTATTACTTTTTACAGCAATCCCGAGCTAGAATATGAAGAATGCCAATGGAAGGGCGCTGCAATAAAAAAACTTTTCGAATAAAAAATTCTGTCATTGGTCTATATTAATGAGGTATTCGACGATTAAAAAAAGGAATCTTATATTTAACAGAAATTTGCATATGCTAAGAGTAAGGATATTGATAATTGCAGTAATTATGTCTTCAGTTTCAACACTGCAGGCACAAAAAGCTACAAGTAAGTTTGTAAGTAAGTATGCTGATTTGGCAATTGCATTAAAGGAAAAATGGGGTATACCAGTATCGATTATTTTGGGAGTTTCTACATTAGAGTCGGGTAGTGGCACTAGCATTAATTGTAAGCAATTGAATAACTATTTTGGTGTAACAGGTAAAAATCATTTGAAACACCGTCGCACAATGTATAAGCAATATGCCAGTGCAGAAGAATCTTTTGATGATTTTTGCGGAATTATTTCTAGGAAGAAATATTATCCAAAATTAAAAAATAACATGAGTTATCAAACTTGGCTAGCTGCTATGAATCATGGAAATTATGCTGGAGCTAAAGATGTTTGGGTGTCAAGAGTGACCAATATTATTAAAAAACAAGGTCTTTATAAATACGATAAATAAATTCGGTAGATGAATTATCAAAGGCAAGTCCTGCTCTTCACACTCTTTTTTTTAGTTTCATTGATTGCTGCCACCGTGCTCTTTCATTTCTACCCTTCTTTGGCAGGATCTACTTTGCGGCCAGTTAATATTGTTTCCGAAATAGTTAAAGACAGTGCCAGCAATGGAAAGAAATCGGTTGTAACTAAAAATGGCAAAATAGTAAAAGGCAATATTATTGTAAAAGACTACTTAACGGAAAAATCCTTAATAAATTCCTCTGGTGATAGATTTGCACTTCAACTGTTTCTTAAAAAACTAGCTGCACTAAAAAAAGACAAATCACGGAAAGTTAGGATTGGATATTTTGGTGATTCATTTATAGAGGGTGATTTAATTACACAAGACTTGCGGAAGCAATTACAAGATACCTTAGGAGGCGATGGTGTTGGGTTTGTGCCTATCCGGTCTATCACAGAAGGTTTCCGGCAAACCATTATACAGCATTCTTCTGGCGATTGGGAGGAAGTGAGTTTTAAATCTGATAATCATGCCAGCGCCCAACTTTTCTTGTCGGGGCATAAGTTTTTTCCAGGGAATAATAGTACTGTTTCATTTCGAGCTAGCAACCAGCCCCACCTCGATCATTTTGTGCATGCACAAGTACTTTATGGCAAAGCCTCTAATGGAAATAACACAACTGGATCTGTCTCCATCAATAGCCAATCATATACCCTGCATGCAAATGATGTTTTCAATGTAGATGAAATTAATCTTGGAAATTGTCAAGCTGTGAATATGAGCGCAAGTCCCTCTGGCATTCCCATTTATGGTCTTTCTTTCGAAACCCCGGCAGGCATTATGGTAGATAATTTTTCTTTCAGGGGTATCAGTGGGGTAGAGTTGGATAATTTTTCTGAAGACTATCTGAGGGCAATGCAAGCTAAAAGGCCCTATGATCTATTGGTATTTCAATATGGCCCGAATCTTTTATTTAAAGGAGAGCTAGTGGAATTTAAATGGTATCAGAAAAAAATGCTGCCTATTTTACAAAAATTAAAAAAAGCATTTCCACAAACTAGTATACTATTGGTGTCTACTGCAGATAAAGGGTATAAGTATGCAGGAGCATGGCGCACTCAAAAAGGAGTGGAGCCCTTGGTAGATGTGCAATACGATATGGCCAACAATGCTGGATTGGATTTCTTTAATTTATACAATGCTATGGGAGGTGAAAATTCAATGGTAAAATGGGCCACCGAATCGCCGACATTAGCAAATAAAGATTATACACACGTGAATTTTAGAGGTGCAAAAAAGATAGCAGATATTATTTATAACGCGATAATGAAAGAGTTTGATGATTATCAAAAGCATGGGGATTAGTTTTTTATTTTCCCTTTCTACTTCTTGTAGTAGTATCAATGCGGATACTGACCAGTCGTCTTTGTTAAAAGCAAAGGAGGGTGGGGGTACTATATTAGCCAATACAAAAAATAGTGAACTTCAATTAGGAAATACCATAGCCAATAGCAATGCACTGGTTGCACTAAAATCAGTGATTAATAAAAATGATGCCGGTTTTCGGGTTATAAATGTTTTGCATATTGGAGATTCTCATATAAAGTCAGGGCTTTATTCAGAGCCATTTATGCAAAAGTTGAATAATTATTATGGGCAAAAAAGAAAGGGAAAACTTTTCTTCAACTTTCAATGGTTTTGCAAAATTGGCACTAAGTATTCTGATTATAATGAATTGGCTGAATTAGATATTCAGTTGGTTAAATCCAACCCTAATCTGGTTATTATTTCTTTAGGCACCAACGATGCGTTTTCGGGGTCATCGCATTCGAACTTTTATGCAAAAATTGATCATCTTGTACAAAAGATCCATGATCTAGCACCTCATGCAGCAATACTAATTACCACTCCACCTGATGGGTTGAAAAACACAGGTGGTTATTTTGAAGCGCTGCCAGAAATGGCCAATGTAGTCAATACCATCACTAGGTATTGCAGTGATAAAAATATTGCCTGCTGGAATTTACACCAGATTATGGGAGGAACATATGCCATTAATGCCTGGTATTTACAGAAATTGGCAGCGCCTGATCGGGTGCATTATAGTGCTAAGGGGTATGCGAAATTTGCACAATGGCTATTTGATGCTTTTGTAAAAGCAATGAACTAAATATTTAAATTTAATAACGAGGTATTATATGGG
>Ga0194063_10001865_pt1 | contig 13373 bp, 11 predicted proteins | sample SepL3720m_MetaG_FD_155459 | JGI IMG/M metagenome (GOLD analysis project Ga0194063, IMG submission 155459) | Anoxic zone freshwater microbial communities from boreal shield lake in IISD Experimental Lakes Area, Ontario, Canada - Sep2016-L373-20m | ecosystem: Environmental > Aquatic > Freshwater... | reverse complement strand
AAATCGCCGAGGAAGCCGGGCGATTCAATCTCGACGACGTGGCGCGCGGAATCAGCGAAAAGCTAGTCCGCCGCCATCCGCACGTGTTCGCCGATAGCGATGTCGCCACCACCGATGGCGTGCTGTCGCAATGGGACGCGATCAAGCGGGTCGAAAAGGGCGACGAGGAAAAACCCTTCCTCCACGGCGTCGGCAAGGGCCTGCCAGGCCTGATCCGCGCGGCCAAGCTCCAAAAGAAAGCCGCCAAAGTCGGCTTCGACTGGCCCGAAGAAAGCGGCGTCATCGCGAAGATTCACGAAGAACTCCACGAACTTCAAAGCGCCGTCGACCAACAGGATCTCAGCGCCGTAGCCGAGGAAATGGGCGACCTGCTCTTCTCCGTGGTCAACCTCGCACGCTTTCGCGACACCGACCCGGAAGTGCTGATGGCCACGGCAAATGCCAAATTCGAAAACCGCTTCGGGGCGATGGAGCGCATGCTCAAAACCGACGGCTTCACCCTGGAAGCGGCGAGCACCTTCCAGATGGAAACCGCTTGGGAGCTCGTGAAAAGTACCCGGGGCATTTGAGCCCGCGGTCGCCACGCCGCGGCGCAGACGGGCAGCGCCTCGTTCAGGGCGCGTGGGATTTTTCAAACCGCGCGGGCTTGCATCTCATGGACCGCCTCTCTAAATCTCGTCGCGTTCGAAGTTCGGAGCTCTCCATTTCGAATTTCATGGTTCAAACATCGTTTCTCCGCCGTGCTCTACCACTCCACCAATAATCCCGCCCACCGCGTCGATCTCAAGGAAGCCATCCTGCGCTCGCTGCCGCCGGACAATGGACTCTACATGCCGGACACCCTGCCTGTTCTGGGCGACGACTTTTGGCAGAACTGGCGGGATCTCAGCTTCCAAGACATCGGCTTCGCAGTCGCCAATGCCTACTTCGGCGAAGACGTTCCCGCAGAAGCCCTCCGGGAAATTGTCGATGGCACCGTGGCCTTTGACGCCCCACTCGTGACCCTCGGGCCGGGCGACCACATTCTCGAGCTGTTCCACGGCCCCACCCTTGCGTTCAAGGACTTTGGCGCACGGTTCATGGCCCGCCTGATGGCATGGCTGACCCGCGACGACAACCGCGAACTCACCGTGCTGGTCGCGACTTCGGGCGATACGGGCGGTGCTGTCGCCTCCGCGTTTCACAACGTGCCGGGCACCCGCGTGATCATTCTCTATCCACAGGGCAAGGTCTCCGGCCTTCAGGAAAAGCAGCTGACCGCCCTCGGCGGCAACATCACAGCCCTCGAAATCCAAGGCTCGTTCGACGATTGTCAGGCACTGGTCAAATCCGCCTTTCTCGACCGCGAACTGGCCGAGCGCATGAACCTCACCTCTGCCAACTCGATCAACCTCGCTCGCCTCGTCCCGCAGAGTTTCTACTACTTCCATGCCGCCCGCCAACTTCCCGAAGGCGTTGCCCCGGCTTTCGTGATCCCGTCCGGCAATTTCGGCAACCTCACCGCCGGTCTACTCGCTGTCCAGCTCGGCCTCCCAATCGCGCAGTTTGTCGCCGCGACCAACCGTAACGACGTCGTGCCCGAATACCTACGGCTTGGCCACTACACGCCACGCCCCAGCATGCCCACGATTTCCAACGCCATGGACGTCGGCGCCCCTTCGAACTTTGTCCGCATGCAGGCACTCTTCGGCGGATCTTGGGAGTCCATGAAAACCCGCATCACGGGCATGGCCTTTGACGACGACCAAACGCGCGCCGCCATCCGCACCGTCAAGGCACTCTACGACTACGAAATCGACCCGCACGGCGCGGTCGGTTGGCTCGCCGCCCAGAAGTGGCGCACCGCCCACCCGGGCAATGCCACCGTCACTCTGGAAACGGCGCACCCCGCCAAGTTCCTCGACGTGATAGAAGCCGAGCTCGGCACAAACTGCGTCGAAGTCCCCGAGCGCCTCGCGATCCTCGCCGACCGCGAAAAAGTCGCCACCCTGCTCCCTGCCGACAAGGCCGCCTTCCGCGACTGGCTCTGCGCACGGTAACACCCGCCGATCAGGAAATCATCCAGCGGCAGTTGACTTCTAGCAGATCTAGCGTTGAATGTTGATCGACGTTTCTCCCGTGTAATAAACGCTGAAACGGCGACAGATCCATTGCCACATCCTCCAAACATGAACACCATCAAAGATCTCACTCAGCAAGCCCCTGCCAGCCCACGCACTCGCGTCGGCGGCTACGCCATCCTCGCCCGCGCGCTCGACAAAGGCCGTGCGGAAATCGCCGGTAAGGGCGGCGATTATCACTTCGACTGCCCACTCGACAACTACCTCTTCGGCTTTAAAGGGGTGAGCGGTGCCGACGTTAAAAAACTCTTGGAAGCGGGCTCGAGCAACGAGGAAATCGCCGCTTGGCTCGATGCCAACGGCAAGCCGATCACCGAAGCAGAAAAAAAGGCTTGGTCCGACAGCGTCGAGGCCGCGCGCCCCTACGACAATCCGGAAAAGAAGGACTGGTTTGTCGGCGTCTGCGCAGAAGCGGGCATCGATCCCGCCACCCACAGCCTCTTTGACTACCTCGAAACCGACGACCGGATCAGCTACAGCAAATAAGTCCCCATCCATCGTACGCTTGCAAGGTAATGCCTTGCTTGCCTACCTTGGGTCCATGTCCGACAAGACGCTTTTCCAAAAAATCTGCGATAAGGAAATCCCCGCCACCCTCGTCCATGAAGACGAACTCTGTGTGGCATTCCGCGACATTTCGCCGCAGGCACCGCAGCATTTGCTGATCATCCCGCGCAAGGCGATTCCGCGGATCGACAGGGCGGATGAAACGGATGAGGCGTTGCTGGCCCATTTGCTACTGACCGCCGCCAAGGTCGCGCGGGATGAGGGCATCGCCAAGTCGGGCTACCGACTGGTGATCAACAACGGCCCGGACGGCGGCGAGACGGTGCCGCATTTGCACGTGCATTTACTCGGTGGACGGCAGTTGCAATGGCCACCCGGCTGATCCGACGGCGATCGGCCACTTTAGCAGCAACCCCGCCGAAGAGGTTTTGCGAATCTTCGGTATGCGAAGGTCCATCTTCCGTATGCGAGGATCCATCTTCGGTATGCGAAGATCCATCTTCCGTATGCGAAGATCAATCTTCCGTATGCGAAGATCCATCTTCGAGACGCGAAGATCCATCTTCGGAGTGCGGAGACCGATCTTCGCATCCCACTTGCCCGAATGATTCGCCCAGAAGCCGATCAATCGAGTAGGGATTTGATCTTGCCGAGTACTTCCACCCGGACGACGGCTATGCCGTTTTTGACAAAGCCGAGGCGCTCTGCCGATCCCTTGGTGACGTCGATGATCCGGCCTTTCACGAAGGGGCCACGATCATTGATGGTCAAAACTTCGGATTTACCATTCGACACGTTCGTCACGCGGACGCGGGTGCCCATGGGCAGGGTTTTGTGGGCAGCGGTGGCGCATTGGTTGGTCATCCGCTGGCCGCTGGCGGTCCGGGACCCACCTGCGCAGTCGACCGAATACCAAGAGGCTTTGCCGTGTTGCACCGACTGGACGGCGAATGCCTCATCAGTCGGCTGAGTTTTAGGGTTCGTGCTCGCATGCCCAGTTGTCGCGCAACTGGGCAGAAGGATGACGCCGGCGATTGCCAGGGCCACGGATTTGAATTTCCGGGTCAGGTTCATCGTGTTGTGTCCCCTTTGGGGGCAGTTGTTATAAGGGACTCATCCTGAGAACTCAAGAAAAAAGACCCACTGTTAGGGAGCGGCGAAAGCCTGCGGCGGCCGTGCATTCGGGCCGAGTCCTACGGATATCCTAACTAACTCTCGCGGCTTTTTCAGCCTTCTCAGGCGGGGGCTCCCTGATGGTTGGGATCGTAAAAGATCCGGATGTCGGCCTTTTCGGTGCCGATGAGCTGCTGGGCGCGCTTGAGCGCGGCGCGGGTGGAGAGGTTGGGGTTGCGCGGGTTGGTCAGGAAGATGTTGCTTTCACCCGCGCTGCGGTCACAGCCGTCCTGCAAGGTCTCCAGAATGCCCGATTTCTTGAGGACTTGGTAAACGTCGCGGGTCGCGCCGGAGACGATCAGGTGCAGTCCCCTTTCCCGCATGAAGAGAATCAGGTCCTCCAGCGCCATCACGCTGGTCGCGTCCAGATGGCGGGCATTTTTCAGGCGGAGGATGATGATCTTGATGGCGGGGTCTAGGACCGTGCGCTGGATTTGGGTGCGAAACAGCTCGGCCGCGCCGAAGAACAAGTCGCCCTCGACGTGGACGATCGAGATCGCGGGGATGGGGCGTTGGCGCTTTTCGCTCATTTCGCGGAGTTCTCCCGCCTCGCTGAATTCATATTCGATGAGGAATGGATGGCTGGCCTTGCGCAGGAACAAGGTGATGGACAGGGCCACGCCGATGAAAATCGCCACATGGAGCGGGGCCAACAGCGTGGAGATAAAGGTGATCACCAGCACCGCCGCGTCATCGGCCGTCGAGCGCAGACAGATCCGGACATTGCGGGCATTGAAAAGTGAAAAGGACAAGGCGATGACCAGCGCCGCCAAGCCCGCCTTTGGCACGTAGTCGATCAAGGGCATCCCCCACCCGACTGATGCGGCGATCAAGACCGCGAAGGCCATGGTGTAAAGGCCGGAAAACAGCGAGGCAAAGCGGGTGCGGGCACCCGATTCGTGATTCAACATCGAACGCGTCAGCGAGCCGGAAGCGGGCATCCCACCCGCGATGGCGCTGGCAAGATTGGCCATGCCAACGGCCAGCATGTCCTGATTGACGTCGGTGCGGTCGCCCGTTTTCGAGGCCAGGGTCTTTGCCATCAAGGTGTTTTCCAGCGAGGCGAGAAACGCGATGGCCAAGGCAATACTGAGCAGCGCCGAAATATCGGCGAAGATGTCGGCCCGCAGGAGGTGGGGAACCTTCAGCATCAGATCGCCAAAGCCGAATGTTGCGAAAGTTGCCTCCCCTCTGAACGCGGCTATTCCCGAGTGAATCAAGGTGCCAAAAATGGCCGATGAAATCAACAAAGCCACCGCAAACGCCGGCCACTCGGGCCGCCAGCGACGCAGCGCCATAAAAACGAGCAAGGTCGTGCAGCCGATCAGCAGCGAAACCCAGTGCGTGTGTGGCAACGCCCACGCCAAGCCGACCACCAAGCCGACAAAAGTCGAGGAGGCATCAGCACTCACCTGATCGGTCAGACCGAGGAAGGGCTTCAACTGATTCACCAAGATCAAAACCGCCGCACCGGAAATATACCCCACCAGCACGCTGCGGGACACGTATTGCAGCAAATCCGCCACTTTCAACAAGGCACCCGCCGTCGCGATTAACCCTACCATCAAGACGAGTAAGGGCATCAGCTCGCCCCATCGGCCCGCCAACGCAGGATTCACCGAGAAGAAGCTGAAAAGCATGAACGCTGTGGCATTGGTCGGTCCGAGAATGGTGTGCCGCGAACCCGCGAACAACGGCGCGACAAATGCCGCCACCGCCGTGCTGATGATGCCATAAACCACGGGTAATCCAGCAATGGCAGCGAAGGCAATGCCCTGTGCAATAGCCAGAACGGTCACGTTTGCCGCGGCCCACGCATCGTGCTGGAATTTCAGCAGGTCATAGTTCCTCAGATCCTTGGCGAAAGGCGCCAGCACCACCTGCTCCGCCACAAAGAAGTCGCGGACGTCCCGACCGGCTCTGGTGATGGTGCGGAGGATTTTCATCGGTGCACTATTGGCTTAGCTATAGCGAGCTTTTCGAAACAGTAACCAACCGGCCAAAATACAAGCCACATTCGGTGCCCACAACATCATCGTAGCCCCGAGGTTGGTCTTAAATTGGTCGGCCAGCATCACCATCAAAAAGTATCCCATACCGATCAGCAAACTCAGCAGCAGTCCGTGCGAATTGTCGCGGCGGCGGGCCTGCAGCGCCAGCGGCACGGCGATAAAGGCGAAGGAAAAGCAGGCCAGCGAAAATGAATAGCGTGACGAGAGCTCCGTCTGCATCAGCACTTTTCGCTCGGGGCGCAGCTCGGTGTTGTGGGCGATCTCGTTGCGGATCTGCGCGTTGGACATCGCATTCATACGCACCTTGCGGGTCTTCGGGTTTTTCAGGTCGATCACCAAGGGCTCCGCCTCCTCGGCAAAGGCCATGTCCACTTTTCCCTGCTCATTGCGAGTCTCAAAGTAGGCATCCTCCAGCTTCAGCCGCAGTTGGCTCTTCTCCCGGTCTACCTTCAGTGCCGCTCGGGCGGCATGCACGTAAGTGCCCGCTGCGTTTGCCTGTGTATCGATCGGCATGATGAAAAAATGAAAGCCTTCCAGCCAGTCACCCTTCTTACCTTCGATGAGCATTTTCTGGATACCCTCCCCGTCGCCCTTGAAGTCGCCCTGCGCCACGCCCGGCTTGAGCAAGGAGGCCGGATCGCGCACTGCTTGTTCGTAAATCAGCTGTTGCGCATCCGCTCTGGAACTAGGCACCACGTTGACGTTCAGCCACAAACTCAATCCAGAAAGGACAATCCCGATGACAAAGACCGGAGCCGCCAGCCGCAGTAAGCTCACGCCCGCCACCCGAAACGCCGTGATTTCCTGGTGCAGAGAAAGCCGCCCAAACACCAATAATACCGCCGAGAGAAAGCCCCACGGAATGATGTAGATGAGCGAAAGCGGCAACACGCTCAGCACAAAGCGAAAAACCAACTCCAGCGGTGCTTTTTGGTCCACCAGCAGCGGCTTGATCTGGCGGAATAAATTCCCCAGCCCCAAAATCATCCCCAGCACCAAAACAGCATACAGCGTGCTCACTAGCACCTGCTTCCCGATATAGCGGTCTGAAATACGCATGAACTCTCGACACTCTGGAGCCCCCTTTCCCGCCTGTCCAGACACAACAGGCCACGATGGGCAGTTCAATTTCGCCCCTGCGCGGCTCAATCCTCTTTCTTTACAGGAGTGGGAAAGCTCAGGGTTTTGGGCTTACGGGGTCTACCGCTGCGGTTTTCACTGCGGGGAACGTAGCCCATCGCGCGGTAGAGGGCGCAATCGTCACCAAAGTCTTGGTGACCGCACACGCCATAGCCAATTAGGGTGAGTTGTTCTGACAAAGCCCGTTCGCCGTGATCCCGCGCCATCCGCAGGCGACCCAGTAGGGTTTCCGCTGCCAGAATCTGATCGCGTACCACTTGAGCGTTGCGCATCTGCGCTTCCAGCTCGGAGGACTTGATTCCGGCCAATTCCACGTCGGGGGCAAACTGGCGCCATGCGCTGAGGGCCTGCTGCGCGCGGGCCATGACGGGTTTGTTGCGTAACTGGGACATCGAGATCGAATGGGTGATGCTGATCGGGTTCGCGCCGCCATGCTAGAAACCTGCGAAGCGGCATCGCTCGAAGCAAAGCCGGATCGCCCGCTTCTTAAGCCGCAACGCGTATGCGGCGGATTTCACGCATCAAACTGCGCGTCTCGTCCTGCCAATCGTTGAGCACGTCGCGGGACAACTGAATGCGGTCGTTGACGGCCTTTTCGAGCTCGTGGTAGTTGGCGGAAAGTTTCTCGACGAGTTCATGGAGAGTTTCAGCCGCGGTGTGGGCAGGTATTTTCGCGAGGTGAAGTTGTGCCTTGCGGCGGGCTTCGCCCATCTCAGCGAGGAGGATGCGACCATCCGGCACACGGCGCAGGCCATCGACCAGGCCGAGCTTGGAGAGCGTCCAGATTGTCCACTTGCTCGGGTCCCACTGCCATGGCTTCACGCCGTTGCGGTAGTCGTGCTGGAATTCGTGGTGATAGTTGTGATAGCCTTCGCCAAAGGTGAGGAAGGCCATGATCGCGCTGTCGCGGGCGCTATGACTGGTGGAATAGGGCTGACGGCCAACGGTGTGGCAGAGCGAATTGATAAAAAAGGTACAGTGTTGAGCGACCACGATACGGGCGATGCCAGCGATCAGAAAGCCGCCGAGCGCTCCTTGCCACGCGACCTCGCCCATGGAGAGGTTGTAGGCGTAACCAATAGCGGATGGAATGATCAGACCGACGACGAGGCCGATCCAGTGGACATACTGGTGCTGCCACATGACCCACTTGTCTTTCCGTAGGTCGGCGACATTGTCCAGCGGTGGCTCGGGATCGAGCTTGAAGAGCAGCCAACCGATGTGCGCCCAGAAGAAGCCCTTGGAAATGTCGTAGGGATCTTCGTCGTGGTCGACATGCTTATGGTGGCGGCGGTGATCGGACGACCAATTGAGGCAGGAGTTTTCAAACGCGCAGGCGCCAAAAATGAGGGTGAAGAGCTTCACGGGCAACTTCGCCTTGAAGGATAAGTGCGAGAAGAGGCGGTGATAGCCCACGGTGATGCTCATCATCGTCGCGGTGACGTAAAAGAAGAACATCGCGAACTGAAACCAGTTAAGGCCAAATTTCACGAGGTAAATCGGAACACCGACAAGGGCGATGAGGGCGGTGCCGATAAGGAAGGAACTGGTAACCCAGTTTACTCGATCGAAGGGAATGCGGTACATGTTATAGGATCTTCAAAGCCCCCACAGCCGGATGTTTAACCGAACGGTCAGCGTAATTGCACGCCGATAGCGGAAGGACATCCATAGCTATGGCAGATTCCGGCACCGCGCAAGCCTGCATTTCCGCAGTGCCCGATGGCACGACCGCAGTCGCCGGATGCATTTTTTCAAAATCCCAGTGGGTTCTGTCTTGACATGAGCGAGCAGATGGCGCATTTACCGCGCCCCGAAGAAACTGCGGAACCAAACCAAACCAACCAAGAATCATCGCATGCGTGGAGTGACTATGAAAAAAGGTGAGCCCGTTGACCGTGCTCTCAAACGCCTTAAGACCAAACTGGATTCCGAGGGTATCCTCGAAGAAATGCGCCGTCGCCGCGCATTTGAGACCCCGACTGAACGCAAGCAGCGCAAACTGCGCACCGCCTCCAAGCGCAACAAAATCCGCTGGCGCTTCTCGAACGCTCCTGCAGCCGTCACCACGGAAACTGCCGAGTAATTTTCCAGGTTCCGCAAACCTAGGTGAAGCAACGGATGCCAAAACGGCATCCGTTTTTTTATAGCCATGCCGCAGCAATCTTGAAAAAGATCCATAATTCCCACCACTTCCCATCCTTCCCATCCCCCATTCAAATCGCAAACCCGACGATTTTGATTTCCACCGCAGGCCCTGCACCCAAGAATCGCGGCGATGGTAGAACGTGTATTTCTCGGATGGGACCGGCCCTTTTTGTTGCGGGTGGTAGCATGGCTGCTGGAACGGCGGGATGAACTGCCGAGGTGGTGGGTCGTAGTGCCAACGGCACAAAGCGGACGCCGCCTGCGCGAGGCCCTCGCCGAGGCAGGTGGCGCCTTGCTGACCCCGCGAGTGGTGACGCCGGGATTTTTCTTGAAATCGCACGCTGCCGACGCTGCCGCGGATTGGATCGAACAACTCGCCTGGGTGGAAGTGCTGGAGACGGTGGCCGACTGGTCGGAATACGAAGCGCTGTTCCCCAAGCCGCCCGAAGCAAATGGCAATTGGGCCGGTGGACTGGCGCAGGAAATGGTCGCCCTGCGACATACGCTTCAGGAAAACGGCATTCTCCTGGCCACGGCCGCGCGCAAGCTGGCCGATACCGTGGAGGCGGATCGTTGGGACGCGCTGGCGCGACTGGAGGATCTCGTCGAGCGCCAGTTGCGAGCATGGGGTTACAAGAGTCGAAGTCGCCAGTTGTCGGAAGGGCTGCCAATGCCCACTGACGTTTGCCGAATTGTGTTAACAGGGGTGACGGAAATGCCGCCACTCCTCGAACGCGCATGGTCGGCGTGGGAGGGTCCCGTAACCGCCTTGATCGCAGCACCCGAGGCGGAAGCGAATGGATTTTCAGCCATTGGCCGTCCCTCACTGGCGTGGAACGAACGTTCCCTGCCCTGGCCCAATGGCACGATACAAGTGGTGGCCGATCCGCGCCAGCAAGCCACCGCAGCACTCAAAAAGGTGGCCGAGCAAGCGACGGCGTCCAATGAGTTGGTGCTCGGGTCGGCCGACAGCGAGGTGGGTGACGAGCTGGCGCGCGCATTCAGCCGCGAGGGCTGGCCGACCTTTCACCCGGCCGCCACAGCGATGGCGCCGGGGCTTTCGCAGTGGTTCAAGATTTGGGGCGGATGGTTGGCGGACCCGACACTGGCGAGATTGGCTGATCTTTTATCGCTGCCGGAGACGGGTATTTTGGTGGCGGGCAGGCGCGCGCAAAAGGCCGAGTGTTTGGCGAAATTGCGTGACCGCTGGCTGATCACTCGCAGCGAGGATTTGCAGCGGCGCGTGGCCGTTGAAAAATTTTACAGAGATAGCGAAAAGGCCGCCGCCGAGGAGCTCGCCAAGGCTGCGGAGGTTCTGGAAGGCTGGCGCAAGAGCATGCTCACCCAGAATTTCTGCGGCGTGATGGAGCGTCTGTTAGGCGTGCTCGGCCACAGCGGACCCGCCACCGAGGAAGCCGCCCAGGCGCTGGCGGACTGGATCGCTACTGCCGCGCCGGTGATGAGCCGGGTAAATCGCGAGCCGCGCTTCTGGATCGAGCTGATGTGCAAGGCCCAGCCTTCCCCAGCCCCGCTGCCACCCTCCGGGCGGGTGCTCAATGTGCAGGGATGGCTGGAGCTGCTCCACGAGCCGGGCCGCCATCTCACGCTTTGCGGAATGAACGAAGGCAAGGTCCCCGCCCGCAGTGGCGGCGAGCCGTGGCTGAGCGAACACTGCCGCGAGAGACTGGGCCTAATCACCGATGCAGAGCGCGCCGCTCGCGATGCCTTCTTATATCAAGCGATGCTAGAAGCCCGCCGCGAAGAGGGCCGGGTGGACGTGATCTGCGGCAAGTCCGGCGCAGGCGGGGAAATGATGCTGCCGTCGCGCTTGCTCTTGGCCGCTGAACGCAGCGAACTGCCAGAGCGGGTGATGACACTTTTCCGCGAAATCGAACCGCCGGAAGCCGGAATGGTTTGGCAACGTGATCTGCAGTGGACACCACCAAGCATCGAGCCTCCGCAAAGCCACAACGTGACCACGCTGGCGAATTACCTCGCCTGCCCGTTTCGCTACTATCTGAAGCAGGTGGTGAGAATGCAGAGCTCCGACCTCGGCCGGGCGGAATGGAATGCACGGGACTTTGGCAACGTCGCCCACGAAGTTTTAGAACGCTGGGGCCGCGACACCGAGGCGCGCGATTCCGATCAAGCACAAGCCATCCACGGCTGGCTCTCCGCCGAGCTCGACCGGGTGGTGAGCGAGTGGTTTGGCAAGCGCGTGCCGCTGGCAATCCGCATCCAGACCGAAGCGCTGCGCCAACGCCTGCTCTGGCTCTCGCGGGTTCAGGCAGCGACCCGGGCCGAGGGCTGGGAGGTCATCGACGTAGAGCGCAAGATCCAACACAGCTTCGCCCAAACGCAAATCACCGCCAAGATCGACCGCATCGACCGTCACCGCGAAAGCGGCCGCCTGCGCGTCATCGACTACAAGACTGGCAAGATGGATGGTGTGGACAAGGAGCATCGCAAAAAAATCACCGCCTCCGTGGATTTGCCACCGCACCTCCCCGCCGATAGCCCTGCCGTTTATGTCTCGGAAGACAAAGGCAAATCCGCCAGTTATCTGTGGCACAATCTGCAGCTCCCCCTCTACGCCGCGGCGATGTTGGCCGAGCATCAAACCATGCCCGCGCCCGCGTATTTCATGCTTCGCCCAACCGAGGCCGACGTCAAGCTGAGCGAATGGAGCGATTTCGAAATGGCTGATCTCGAAGCCGCGCTCGACTGCGCGGCATGGGTCGCTGGCAAAATCGCGGATAAGGTTTTCTGGCCACCTGCGGAAAAATTAAAGTACGACGATTACGCCGTTCTGGCAGCAGGCCGTCGCATCGACGAAATGTTCATCCCGCCAAGCGGCAACCGTTAGTGCAGCGACTCAGGCAAAGAACAGGCGCTGAACCACCCAGGTAAGTCCTGCCAGCGCAACGAAGACTGAACCCGCAGTCTGCACTTGCCGCACCCAGCGCCTCAGCGGCCAGAGAATCAGAAAGGCGGCCAACAAGACCGTCAGCTGCGCCAGTTCGACACCGACATTAAACCCTAACAACGGTCCGGTGAGTTGGTCGCGCGGAATGCCACTGAGTTTTCCTGCCAGCACGCTGGCAAAGCCGAGACCATGCAAGAGGCCGAAGGCGAAGACGAGAATGAGCCGCTGCTTGCCAATTTTGCGCGTCAGCAGGTTTTCAATCCCGATCCATGCGATGCTTACCGCGATGAGGACTTCGACCCATTTCCCCGGTAGCTGCACCCAGCCGAAAACCGAAAGCGCCAAAGTCATCGAATGCGCCAGTGTGAAGAGCAACGACTGCCCCATCAATGGCCGCCACTTTGGCAATAACAGAAAAAGACCAACAATGAAAAGCATGTGATCCAACCCTAGCGGCAAGACGTGGTGATATCCCGTCTGCACCCAGCCACCCGTGACGGGTTGCTGAACAGGCGCGGATTGTCCGGCCGCCGTCTGCTTCAAGAGCATGAGACTGCCGCCCGGCAGGGTGCTCACCACCTTTGCATCGTCCCCCTCTTCCGTGAGAATAATCAACTCGGTCTCCTGCTCGCCCGACCAATGCGCACGCAATTCACCCGCGCCGGGGATCGCATCCATCACCAAGCGCACCGAAATCAGCGCGATATCTCCCGCCTCGGGGGGTAACTCGAATGGCTGCTTTTCAAAATCCGGAAACTCGACGCGCCAGGCAACTTCGCGATCTGCGAAGGTGAGGCGGACGAGTTTGCGCAGTGTCGTTTCCGTCTCCTTGCAGATACGCGCAAGGCCTTCGGGATTCGCCTTCATCACCGCCGCGCGGCTCATCGGCGGGCCGCCCGGGATGTTGCGCGTCTCCGGCAGCATGTAGGCGATATCCATCTCGCCGGTCAGGCACCACTGGTGATCGATTTGTTGAAACTCCAGTTCCACCGAGGCGACCTGATGGGCGCCAGCCTGCGGCAAAAATCCCATTAGCAAGAATAGGCAAGCGAACAGTCGGATGATCTTCATAGGAGTTAAATCGCGAAACCGTTCTTACGGCGTTCGATCTGCTTGATCCAGTGCCGATTTCCCCCTATCTCTTGGCGGTGCTTGGTTCGCTGCGTTTGATGAATTTCCGCTGTTTCGACTCTCTCGCCCTTGAGGTGCCGGCGGAGGGCGCAATCTTGACGGGCGACAATGCGCAGGGAAAAACCTCCATCCTTGAAGCCTTGTGCGTGCTGGTGCGACTGCACTCGCCGCGCACCCACCGCATGACCACCCTAGGGCGGATCGGCAGCAAGGGAT
>Ga0194063_10001864_pt1 | contig 13375 bp, 14 predicted proteins | sample SepL3720m_MetaG_FD_155459 | JGI IMG/M metagenome (GOLD analysis project Ga0194063, IMG submission 155459) | Anoxic zone freshwater microbial communities from boreal shield lake in IISD Experimental Lakes Area, Ontario, Canada - Sep2016-L373-20m | ecosystem: Environmental > Aquatic > Freshwater... | reverse complement strand
GGCCGAACCTTCCTTGACGGCTGAATTTCACCGCTGAGCTTTTCGAGATTCCGAGGCGTTCGCCAATCTGGCGAGCGGTGAGGGCTGAAACGTCCATTTCTATCGGCGCAGCGTCAAAAACGACGCTCTAGGATGCCCGCCATGACCTCGCAGGTGGGAGGGTGGGACGATGACATTGCCTCCGCGCGCGCGGAGGCCAACGCACCATTGCAAGGGGGCTCTAAAATGGAACACCCATTGCACAGGCCGATTTGAAATCGCGGCAGTCGAACGCAATCGCATTTGCTGTGCGGATGGGCAGCGTTTGAAACGCGACCCTTCGCGATTTGAAATCGGGAACCGATTTTGACCCCGATTTGAAATCGCAGTCAAAAATATCTTGCGCGCTCCACGGTTTTGCCGTAGTGGGGAATTGTTCGTTGAGCAAACAACGGACCCCAACACCTCACACCGTCCGGCCTAATGAACCGAACGAGGGAAACAAAATGCAGTGAGAAAACGTCCACCGTCGCGAATAGTCTCGGAGTCATTACCGAGACGATAAGGTTTGCTCCTTCCGTGGCGGTGGACTTTTTTGCATATGAAAATCGCATCTACACAAAAGCAGACTAGCCGAGAAGATGGGGGAACTTGGAAAATCAACATTCTCAATCGGGGAAGGATTGTCGCCAAGACAGATTTTTCCGAGGAACACATCGAAAAACTACAGCGGATAGCGATCGCCCACGGACGCAAAACTTGGCAATGGGCTTTCCGCCAGTATCTCGGGATTTGCATCCGCGACGTGATCGCACAGGCTGGCACGCAACCCGCCTGATCGACATTGACATCAAAACCAGAAAAGCCGTCCGAAAGGGCGGCTTTTTTGTTGGCATCGGGTTACTATCGGGTAACGACATTTGCAAGTCGTTGAATTGCAGCAAAAGCCGACGGTCTTCTAAACCGGCGGTCATTGGTTCGAATCCAATCGGGCGCGCTTCTTAAAACGCCATAGAGGCCTGATAGATACAGGCCATAATGGCGAAGATCCGAGATCTTCACACATTGCAGACTGCTGCGGATAAATACATATCGATCCGCACGGCCTGCTCCGGACGCCGGCGGCATCAATCCCTGAATGGAATAAAACTTTCAGCAGGGATTCCCGCTCCCCTCGCATCTCCCCTCAAAGCGGAAGGACCAATTGCAGGCTTGGCGGGCCAAGGCCGCTGACGCCAAGCCCAATGAGACGAAGCGGGCGGTCAACCAGCCGTCCGCGGCGCAGCAGGGAGCAGGCGATGGCGTATATCTCCTGAGCGCTCTCGATGGGATCCTCCACGCTGGTCTGGCGAGTGACGGTGGTGAAGTCGCTGTAGCGCACCTTCACCTGCACCGTCCTTGCGGCGAGCCGCTCCTTGCCCAGCTTCCCGGCGAGCTCATGCGACTGCTCCAGCAATGCCGGCACGAGCACCCGCCGGTCGTCGGTGTCGTGTTCGAACGTTTCCTCGGCGCTTACGCTTTTGACCGCTCCGTCGTATTCGAGCGAACGGTCATCCTCCCCCATCGCATAGCGCTTGAGCACGGAGGCAAAAGAGCCGACAAGCGCCCGCAGGTCGCCGCGATAATCCTGAATGTCGCCAATGGTGTGCAGCCCAGCCTGAGTCAACACCTCGGCCGTTACCTTCCCAACTCCGTGTATGGCGGAGGCCGCGAGCGGGCGAAGGAATGCGACCTTCTCCTCCTCCCCGATGCGGAAAAGCCCATCCGGCTTCCCGTGGTCGCTTGCAATTTTTGCCAGAAGCTTGTTGCCGCCGATCCCGATGCTCGCCGTCAGTTGACGCTCGGAATGGATCAGTTCCTTCATGTCTTGCCCAAGCCTCATGATCGGAGCGGGTTCGAGCCCCGGGAACCGATGGCTTATGTCCAAATAGGCTTCATCGACGCTGACCTGCTCCACAGCACCGCCGAACCGGGTCAGCAGCGCCATGATCGCCCCCGACTCATCGCGGTAGGCTTCCATGCGAGGGCGAATGAATACCCCGTCGGGACACAGCCGGCTGGCTGTCCTTGATGCCATCGCCGAGCGGACGCCAAATTTCCGGGCTTCGTAACTGGCGGCACAAACAACACCACGCCGGTCCGGTGGGGCGCCGACAATGACCGGCCGTCCGCTCAAGTTGGGGTTATCGCGCTGCTCCACGGAAGCGAAAAACGCGTCCATGTCGAGATGGAAGATCACACGATGCACGGCTCGGGAGCCTACCATTGCTCCCAGCACGAAACAAGGCCAGGAACGCTCATCGGATCGCGCGCGGTAGCGGAAGCTTCATTGGCTTTTGTTTCTCAAATCGAGAATGGGACGGCACGGCGGCCGGTCCCTCCAGGAAACCAGCGCGATCCGCACGTGGGAAGGCAGCTGGCCGTCAGCGCGCACTTAATATTAAAGGCTGATCAAAGCGACGCCGGGGCATTCCATCTCGAAGACAGCCACAGGGCCGTCGGCACCGGATTCCAGCCGAACGGCTCCCGCTGGCGCGGACTGCAATGAGTTGGCCTCGCGCAGCTGGGACATTTCCTTCAAGGTGGGATATGCTGGCGCGCCCATCCCGCGCCATGTTGCCACGATGTTATTTTCCTCGGCACCAAGCCGGGTCAAGGTCGGCTGCCCGAACGGCCATGCCACCCGAATTGTTATCGTTGAGGGCGTTGCATCAGGTTTCTCCGGATAGGCATAAACCAGAGCTGATGCCCCCTCCCCTTCGCGAGTCGCAACGGCGCTGATCAACGAATCGCCTCCGCTTACCGGCACACGCTCCGAGCCAAGCCGGTTGAGCAGCTGGTGGGCCATCCATGAGGGCTTGCGCAGGCCATGCAGGCTAAGCATCCCGTAGTTGCCTTGGAACTCAGAGGACTGGAAACCACACTGGTCGTAGACGTCCGACAGACACCAGAACGCAAAGGCATCAGCATCCTGCGAGGATTCGGCCATCGTTTTCACGACAAACGCAGCATCGATCGCCGTCTCCTTGAGCAGATCGTGGGGAAACCACGAGCGGCCCCATTCATTCCAATGGACCTCGCCCACCCAGCCACGCGCATCAAGCTCCTTCCGCAGCCCGCGGATCACGCCCGATGCGAAATGCGGAGAATCCTTGACCTTGTAGCTGGCAGGCCCGTCAAACGGCGAGAGCGGCGAGCTCTCGGAATCATTGTTATAAATGTGGGTGATGAGGTAGTCAGGTGGAGTGCCATCCTTAGCCGCGAAGTCGAGAAAATCAGACATCCATTCTCCGCGGGCCGTCGAAGGCCCGCCAAACCGCAGCGAGGGGTCGACCGACTTCACCGCATGCCATGTCGCAGACCAAAGACGGAAAAAGTCCTCCTTCGTGCCGCTGAAAAACCCTCCAAGGTTCGGCTCGTTCCAGCATTCGAAGTACCAGGAGCTCACCTCTTCCAGCCCGTAGCGGGCGATGTGGTGCCGGATGCCGCCAGAGACAAATTCCTGCCAGGCGGAAAGATCTCGAGGCATGCCGACCGAGTTTTGATCGGGCCAGCACACCGCCGGATCATCGGACATCCCCTTCGGCGTGAAGCACGTCGTATAGATCGGCTTGAGCCCCAATGCCAGCAGCCCTTCGATATTGATGTCCACCAGCTGCCAGTTCGCCTTCATGGATTTCTCGGGACGCTTGATCCGCCAATCCGGCAGATCGTAATCCCACACCTTCATCTCCGGGGAATACATCGCCACCGCCCGGACATGCCGCACCCCGATCTCATCGCGGGCCATGCGCAAGTGCTCAAGCACATCCGCGCGCGAAAACCATCGAAACTGATCGATGTTCCCAACCGCTCTCCAAGTTTTACGGAAAGGAAGAGAGGCGCCCTTCCACGACGGACATAGTTCGATGGGGTTCATAAAATTTGATCTTACGGGAACGAAGTCTGCATGGACCGAAAAAAAATTCAACACCGAATGTTTTTTCTTTCTGCGGGCCGGGAGAATCCAATTCCTCTTGGCGGCCTCAAGCCTGATTCAGAGCACCTGACCTTTCCTGAGTCAGGACGGCCCGGCGCTCACTTCTGAGGGCTGGACATAGGGAGAACCTTGCTGAGGGGCATGTCCATCCGGGTATCCACAGTCTCAATCTGGTGGATAAAGGCCCACACGCCGTCCCGCTTGATCGCGCGAAACTCACCAATCGCCGAGACGAAGGGATGCCAGTTTTCGTGCTTTTTCATCGTGCAATTCAGGATATGAATTACGACGTGCGCCGAGTCTGCGGTCTGCTCGAGAAAGTAGGGCGCCGTGATGATATGCCGCCTCTGAATCCCATCGGCTTTGAAATTCTCGAAACGACGCGCCATCATCTTTTCAAACTCGCCGCGCCCGCTGACCTTCTGAATAGGCTCGCCGGGAATACGATACTCCGCCTCGAATTCCGGGGCCAATGTTCCAATAATCTGGTCCAGAAGCTTCTCATCAAGCCCGTAGATCATCGCGCCGAAGAGGTTCGTAATGGCGAGCCGATCAGCAACGTTGAACGATGTATTCCCCGATGCGGACGAGCCTGTCTCCGCGGCGGAAACGGGCAGGATAGCGAGCAGAAAAATAGCCGAAACAAAATGTAAAATTGACTTCATTCGAGTATGCTAACACGACAGTCAACTGAGCCGGCGCGCCTGGTTTAGGCGGAAAACAGAAGCAAGAGCACTCAATCAATCACCTCGCGCACGGCTCCTTTGTTTGCCGAGGTGACATGGCGGGCGTAGAGACGGAGGGCATTGGAGGTGGGGCGGTCACGGCCGGCCGGATGGAAGGCCCCCGAGCCTTTGGCGTTTTCCACAACCTCTCGGCGAGCGAGCTCGTCATCGGCAACAACAACTCGGATGGATCGATCCGGGATATTAATCTCGATGAGGTCGCCATCCTGAATCAGGGCAATCGCCCCACCTGCTGCGGCTTCGGGGGATACGTGGCCAATAGATAAACCTGATGTCCCTCCGGAAAAACGCCCATCGGTGATCAGCGCACAATATTTCCCAAGGCCGAGTGATTTCAGGTACGATGTGGGGTAAAGCATTTCCTGCATACCGGGGCCTCCACGCGGGCCTTCGTAGCGAATGACGACGGCATCTCCAGCTTTGACTTTTCCGCTCAGGATCGCCTTGCAGGCTGCGTCTTGGGATTCGTAAACCTTCGCCGGGCCAGTGAAGCGGAACGCCGCTGCGTCGACCCCAGCCGTTTTTACGACGCAGCCGTCGGGCGCAATATTTCCGAAGAGCACGGCCAGGCCGCCATCGGGGTAGTAGGCGTGTGCAACATCGCGGATGCAGCCGCTCGCGCAGTCGGTATCGAGCTCGGGAAATTTGGCATCCTGCGATGCGAACACGAGGTTCCTGCCGCCGCCAGGTGCGCTCAGGAATATTTCTCGGGCCTCCTCGGTCGCGGACGGGCAGGAGATGTCATTCTGCGCGATCGCGTCCTTCAAGGTGAGGCCGTCAACCCGCAGGGGAGCGGGGTCGATCAGCCCCGCCTTATCGAGCTCTGCCAGGATACGAAGAACCCCGCCTGCACGGTTGACATCTTCAAGGTGGAAATGAGAGCTCGGGGCAACTTTGCAGATGCAGGGAATCCGGCGCGAGATCGCATCGATATCCTCCATCCGGAAATCCACGCCGGCCTCATGGGCGATGGCAAGGAGGTGGAGTACCGTGTTTGTCGAGCCTCCCATGGCAACATCGAGCGCCATCGCATTTTCAAAAGCGGCCTGGCTCGCGATTGATCGGGGGAGCACGGATTCGTCTCCGTCGCGATACCATGCGTTTGCCATCGCCACAATCCGGCTGGCGGCCCGCTCGAAAAGCTTCCGGCGCGAAGCGTGGGTCGCGACAATCGTCCCGTTGCCCGGCAGCGCCATCCCGAGCGCCTCGTTCAGACAATTCATGGAGTTGGCGGTAAACATGCCGGAACACGATCCACACGTCGGGCAGGCCTGGCGCTCCACGTCTGCGAGCAGATCGTCGGGAACATTGCTGTCGCCCCCCATCACCATCGCATCCACCAGATCGTACTTTTTCCCGCGCGCCTCCCCGGCTTCCATCGGTCCGCCAGAGACAAAAATGGCGGGGATATTCAGGCGCATCGCCGCCATGAGCATCCCGGGAGTGATCTTGTCGCAGTTGCTGATGCAGACCATGGCGTCGGCCTTGTGGGCGTTGATCATGTATTCGACGCTGTCGGCAATAAGGTCGCGGGAGGGCAGAGAATACAGCATCCCATCGTGTCCCATGGCGATGCCATCGTCGATCGCAATGGTATTGAACTCTGCCGCAAAGCAGCCCTGCGCTTCGATGAGGCCTTTTACAAATTGGCCGACATCGTGCAGGTGGACGTGCCCCGGCACGAATTGGGTGAAGGAATTTGCAACCGCGATGATCGGTTTCCCAAACTGCTCTTCCTTCATCCCGTTCGCCCTCCAGAGGCTTCTCGCCCCCGACATCAGACGTCCTTGAGTTGTTGTGTTGCTGCGTAATGGTGTCGTCATGGTTTAAAAATGCGTCATGCAGTGAATAGCATATACCCCCCGCCAATGGCGACGAGGATTCCACAGAGAAACTTCACAGCGGCAATGCCTTTGGATTTTTCATTCCAGTTCAACACCTGCTGGACAAGTTCGGTTGAGGTGCCCGCGGCCACAAGCACAGCGCAATGACCAAGGCCATAGGCCACCAGGAGAGAGGCCCCGTAGAGGGGATCACTGCTACCGACCTTGAATGCAACGGCCAACACCGGCGCCATGAAGGCAAACGTGCAAGGGCCCAGGGCGATGCCGAAAACAAGCCCAAGGACGAATGCCGCAACGAGCCCTCTCCTTTTCATGCTCACCTGCCCCGCTCCCGCCCATGGCATTGGGATGAATCCCATCAAGTGAAGCCCAACAACGAAAAAGATCAGAGCGACAAAGTAATTTCCGTATGGGCCCACATCGCCCATCATGCGTCCAGCTGTCGCTGTGATGGCTCCGATCACCGCAATCGTTACCAAAATCCCCACTGCGAAAAGCGAGGAGATCAGGAACGCCCGCTTTGTTGTCGTCGTCCCCTGCTCGCTGATAAATCCGACGATGAGGGGGATGCTGGCAAGATGGCAGGGGCTTAGGATGACGCTAAGGACCCCCCAGGCGGCGCCGGCGACGAGCGCCCAGAGCGGAGAGCCATCGACAGCCCGCGAAAGCGTGGTGAATAAATATTCCATGAGCTTTTTCTCAGGCGGCGGAAGAGCTCACTTCGAGCCAAGAACGACGCCCAATTCCTTCCACTTCGCCAAGATGTCGTCCTTGGCAAAGAATCCCTCATGCCGGAAAATCTCCCTTCCCTCCGCATTGAAGAAGATCTGGGTTGGAATCATTCTCACCCGATATTCTTTGCCCTTCTCCGGGTTCGACCAGACATCGATAAAATCGACATCCATCCGCCCCCGGTATTCCTTTTTGAGGTCCTCCAAAATCGGAGCCATCATTTTACACGGAATGCATTTTGTCGCTCCAAGGTCAACCAACCGCGGCAGCATTTTCGCTATGGAGGTGGCGCCCGCTTCGGGCATTGCGGGAATTTGAGCAGGAACAGCCGACAAGAATCCCGCAAAAATTGCGAAAGCGACCGTCAAAATTGTTTTTGTCCTCATAGATGCGATGCTTTGTTCTCGGCCAGAATCGCTTTGAGCTCTTCGTGTCCGAGAACTTTCCCCACAGACCGCACGATTCCATCGACCACCAATGCCGGGGTCGTCATCACGCCGAAAGCCATGATTTGCTTGATGTCGGTGACTTTCTCGATCGTGGTTTCGACACCGGTTTCGTGAGCCGCCATCTTGACGGCTTCGGTGAGGGCGTTGCACTTGGCACAGCCTGTTCCGAGAATTTGTAGCTTTTTCATGTCTGGTTGGCCTTTGAGAGGTGGGTTACATCAGGAAATTGAAGAGGTATCCGACGAATATGATGCTGAGCGCAACGACTCCGAAAAATGCGGTGATCAGCCTAGGCTTAAGCACTTTGCGAAGAATGATTGCTTCGGGCAGCGAAAGCGCGATGACCGACATCATAAAAGCGAGCACCGTGCCCAGTGCGGCCCCTTTGCCGAGGAGAGACTGAACAACTGGGATAATTCCAGCAGCCTCGAGGAGTGTCGAGGCAATCAATAAAACGGGACACACAGGTCAGGGTCAGCCGATAGAAAACTTGCAGTCCGCGTTTCTCGTCGGCGATCACCCCTGCTTTTCGCAAAACCGAGAGGTGCCGTGAGACCGAGGACCACCCAAGCTTGCACGCCGCCACCAGCTCACACACACATTTTTCGCCGCCCCCACTTAACTCCCTCACAATGCAAATTCGTGCAGGGTGAGCCAATGCGCGAAAAACTTGATGTGTCGTGTTTTGAGTTTCGCTTTGCACTTGGGAGAAGTATTTCGCTATACCGCGAAACAGTCAAGCTCGGGCATGTGGCCAGGTCTGCCAGCTTTTTGCAGTTTCTTCGGGCCTGTTGGAACTGCTTTGCTGAAAAGGCAAGATCAGCAATCTTCTCCACAACATAGCTTTTTGAGGCAATTGGCGTCGGCAGCCAACTGAGCGACATCATCCGCCAGGACAAATTCCAACAGCATGGAGCACTCGATGCCATTCAGTCGAAGCTCACCGATGTAGGCGGCCCACCGATCCCGCCCGTCGTCAAAAGGAAGGCGGCGAGATGCGTCGGGCCACCAATGGAACACGTGCACGTGCTGGATCCACGGCACATGGGCACGAAGGTCGGCGAGGCAGCCATCGAGCGGCATGCCATTCGGAGGCTGCCAGAGGGTCTTGATGAATGGATGCGCTGTCGCGGAAAGGAGCTCTAAACTGGATTCACAAGTGTCGGTGAGGGTTCCGCCATGGTGTTCGTAGGCTACGGTGATATTCTTTTTCCCGGCGAGATCTGCGCAGCGCAGGGCATCATCCCGGACGGCTTGCCGGCAGGCTGAATCCGCGTCCGCAGACGCGCGCGTGCCAGCCCAGACACGGATGACAGGGGCACCGAGCGCCTCAGCCGTAGCGAGAACGAGCGAAAAGTCAGGACCGTCAGGTGAGGCCATACGGTAATAGGATCCATAGGCGGCAACCGACAATCCGGCCTGCCGCGTTTGTTCGCCAACTTGCCGTGCTGAAGCAAGATCTCCTGGAGGAACGTGAATATCCCCTCCCCACTCGATGGAGCGCAGGCCACGAGACTGACAGAGAGAAATGATCTCGTCTGGAGCGAGCTGACGGAAGGTGATTGAGACGAGGCCTGGTTCCATAACCCTGTTTTTACTCATGCCCTGCGCCCAAGCAATCCTTTGGTTGCGGCGGGATAACAACAGCCCCCCCGATCAGGAGAGCAACCGGGAAGCCAGACGTTGGACACACTGGCTGAGTGCGGGGTCGGTGATCATCTTCAAAGCCTTACCCACAGGCAAGACCTCCCGCTTCCGCCAGGCCATCTCGGGCCACTTTTTCAGAACGGTCGTCACCTTGAGCGGGTAGACGTAGAGCATCTTCTCTCCTTTACGGCGGCATTGCGCTTGGAACCCCGAGAGAAATGAACCAATGACTCCGGCCTCCTCCATCGCCTCCATAATAGCCACGTCCTGCCTGGTCATGTCGGGCTCGGGCCGCCCCTTGGGAATAATCCATCGGGTCTGGGCGGAATTTGTGACGATGACCACGTGCAGCCGTCCCCCGCGAAAAAGGTAGGGCAGGGCGCCGATCTGGTATTCGAGCGCCAAGCGATGAGGCGCGCCGTGGATCGCAAGCGAGGCATTGCGATAGCCCTCCTCATCGGTGACTTCCTGGCCAAAGTAATAGGGTTTTTTAAACCGTTCGCTCGCCTCGACAGAAGGGAATTCGACTTCCGCAACGAGGAGCGGATCCAGGTCGCCCTGGTAGCGATCGATCTCCAGGCGCAAAGCCCCATGCGGCACGACCGAGCGAACTTTTTCAAGCCTGCGGCCCTCCGTGGCGGGCCAGAGCGCTTGGAACTGCGCGGGGGAAATCGCCTCCTCAATTTCTGTGCGTTTGAGCCCGCTGCCCTGCTTGACCGTGAGGAAGCAATTCTTCCCATGCTGCCGCAGGCGAACTTCCGTATGCTCATCATAGGCAAGGTATCCCTGAAGGATCGGCAAGCCGCGAACCGCCCGCACTTCGGGAGGAAGTGGCTTTAGAAGAAATTTCCGTTCGATCTCGATGCCCTTCATGGTATGGGATTTGATTGGGTGAGGATTTCGTCGCAGAGGGCGCGGTAGGCGACCGCTGCGCGGCACGCACGGGAATACGCCAGAAGAGGCATCCTCTGCACGCCCATTCTTTCCACATCCGCAGAAAACGGGATCGCCGTTTTCCAAAACCCCTGTTGGGAGGAAGAAAGGGCGTCCATGGTTTCACGATGCATGCGGTTCCGGCTCTGCACCATCGAAAAAAACGGCCTGATGATGTCGGCAGGCAGTCCTTTATCATGGAAAAATCCGACGAGCTGCGCGAACGTTCTCTGGGAAAGAACCGTTGGAATGACCGGAACAATGATCGCATCCGATGCGCGAAAAACATTTTCCGAGAGCAGGGTGATATTTGGCGGGCAGTCCATGAGAACGATATCGTAGTCGGGCCTCAGATCCTCAAGGACCGAGCGCAGCTGCTTGCGCCGCTTTTCCATCTTGTGCAGAAGAATGTCAAAATGCCTGTAGGCGAGGTTCGAGGGGATGATATCGAGGCCAGGAAAGTCGGACTCGCGGATATTTTTCCGCAGGCCTTCGCCGAGCGACCTCGCAGTTTTCATTTTGAATTTATCGGAGAAATCGACACGAAAATAGAATGAGGCGGCGCCCTGGGGATCCAGGTCCACGAGGAGCGTCCTCTTGCCTGCCTCACGGAACGCGAATGCGAGGTTGACGGCAAGGGCCGTCTTTCCGACTCCGCCTTTGATGCTGTAGGACGAGAGGACCTTCATGGGATCGGCAGCTCTGTCGGCTCGATGGCGGGAAGCCGGAAGGTTTGCTTGAAAAGTTCAGCCGTTGCAGGGCTGAGAAAGGCCGCGAGGACCTCTTGAATTTTTTCACGATGCTGCTGCCGCCGGTAGTGGAGGATGGAGATCAGCCCACCGAGGGAGAGCGCCATGCCGGTTTGGCCGCCGCTCGCCCGCTGCTTTTTATCCCAATAATCGAGAAGAAACTTCTGCTGCACTGAACCGTCGTTGAAATCGCCGAGGCGGCCCTGCAGGCGCCGCAGCGGCTTCTCCATCGCGGCCGCCTTGTCCTGAGGGATCAGCTCAGCAAAGAATTCCATCAGGTAGCGCAATTTTTTGCACTGGATGCGAAGGCCATGCAGAACCTCGTCGGGGGCGTCCGGGCCGAGCCCACAAGCGGATTGACGAATCTTCCGGTAGCGCTTGTAAATGCGGCGGAACACCAGCGGGCCGACCGGCAGCTCGGAGGAACTGGAAGGAGGATGGGGCGCATCCTCCTGGAAAAAAGCCTCAAGCTCCTCAAAGAATCGGACTCGTGCCGGGGACCGCATATGGGAGGAAACCTTCCGGAATGCCCTGGAGCGCTCGCTGGCGAAATCTTGAAACATCAGATCGAGCGCCGGCTGGAAAGCGGGCGGCAGCAGGCTAAGGTATTCCTCTCTGGCCAGGAGATAAACATCCAGGTCGCGGAGGCAATTCGTTTCGCATGCCAGATTTCTAAGGATTGAGCGCATCCGCAAAGTTTCCTCTTCAGGATAAACCCCTTTGATCAAGCCCAGTGCGGAGCGGATCTTTCGGATGCAGATTCGGTAGTCGTGCAGGAATTCCGTATCGAGGTCGCTCAGGATCCCACCTTCATTGCTTCGTGCGATCATAAGCATCGCATGCACAATCCGTCCGAACGCCTTGCGAGCCGGATCCTCTGATTTGAGGCCGAAGACCGGGCGCAGCGTGTATTCGCGCGGGGCGCTCCCCTGGCTCTGCAGCAAAAACTCCAACGGCCCGTCGCCAAGTGGCTCCGCGCCGAGAGCAGCCAAAACTTCCGCCACCGGAGAGGCCTCCGGCGCGTAGCCACGCAGCGGAACGATCCGACAGCAACGAAGCGACACGTCCCGGGTGCGTTTTCCCACTGACGCCTCGACCAGCTCAATCCGACAAATGATTTTTCCGGTCACGTTGCGCACATCTGCCGTTCGCTGCCGAAATTTGACTTCGAGCACCGGAGCCAATCCCCTCAATCCCAAAAGCCCGCCAAGACTCCCTCTCATGGCGGCAAAGTCCCGTGCAAAGCGCGGGAACCCTCCAGAGATCTCCTCGCCGCACAGCTCGGAGCCGATCCAGCCGGCCTCCCTGCCGCAGAGGTGAAAATGCTTCCCCTCGTTGAAAAGCAGGCATCCGCCGAACCAGACCCCCCACTCGAATGTGTCCCAAAAGGTCAGATGGCGAACCTCAAGCGGGCGGATCTCGAATCGATTTCCCAGCGCGACACAAAGACGATCATTGGAGAACTCTTCCGGCAAACGCATCCACAAGGTGTTAGAGCTTTCCATATAACGCGAATCAGTAATAGCAACATCCCCCGGAATGAGCCACCGATTTCCCTTGAAACACCTCTGAGAGGGCGCATGCCTGTGGACAAACATTGCCCATTCGTGCCAGAAACGGCGAAAATCAGACTTGATCCTTCGAAGGGATGCTCCGAGGCTCTCGGTGCATGGTTCACCTCACGAATTGAGCGCGAAAACACACATTGCGGCTGTCGGCATTCCACAGTGCCCCTCCCTCGGAATCCGTGAAGGACGGCCAGGCGAAACAAGCCCATGAAACCAGTCGAGAAATTGCTCGGTGAATTCCGCCTCGAGACCGGCTTCCGGGCGATCGAAATTGATATCGAGGGCCAAAAGGCTGACCAGAAACCAGACAAGCGTTCTGGACGGGACAGTTGGAGAGCGAGCCTTCTCCGCGAGGCGCTCCGCTGGGGCGAAGCGTGCGTCATGATCGATGACGACGGCTTGGTCGGCTGGGGAGTGCCGCTGATGACAAACTCCCTCGTCACAGGCGGAATTATTGTCGAAGGAGTTTCGCTGGAAAAGGGAGAGCCCGTCACTGTTTCCCTCGGGATTCGCGCAGCGGCGTCCCGACTCCTATCGCTCGCCGAGAATGCGAACGTAACAAATGCCGATTTCCTCAGAGCACGCCGCGCGGAATCCCAACGGGAGCGCGAAAAAGCCGAAGCCATCCATATTTTGAAAGGCCGGCTTTACGACGGGATTCGCGATCTTTATCTGCGAGAGGAGCCCGGGCTGCTTGCAGCCATCAAGCGCGGAGAACGCCCTGCAGCCCGCGAGATTATCAACAGGGT
>Ga0194063_10001863_pt1 | contig 13384 bp, 10 predicted proteins | sample SepL3720m_MetaG_FD_155459 | JGI IMG/M metagenome (GOLD analysis project Ga0194063, IMG submission 155459) | Anoxic zone freshwater microbial communities from boreal shield lake in IISD Experimental Lakes Area, Ontario, Canada - Sep2016-L373-20m | ecosystem: Environmental > Aquatic > Freshwater... | reverse complement strand
GATGGCCAGCGGCTCCAAGGGCTGCAGCCGCTGGCCATCGCGCAGCAGGGGCACCACCGCGAAGGTGGGGTTGCGGCCTTCGCGGGCGGCGAGCTTGAGCGGCTGGCTGGCATCGAAGCGGTAGCGGAAGCCCAGAGAACTCTTGATCCGCTCCACCCCTTCAAGGTGCGCCCCGGCGATCACCTCGCTGTCGTCCTGGCGTTCCTCCGGCGTCATCTGCAGGCGGTGGAAGAATTCCCACCACTCCACCTTGCCTTCCCGTTCGTGGAAGTCGATCAGCTGGCCGACCAGGCGGTGCACCCGGCGGCTGAGGCCGCGGGGGCCCATCGCCTCGGGATCGGCGTCGACGATCTCCGCTTTCTTCTTCCCTTTGTCCTGGGCCGCCGGCGCTGGATCGCTCAGCTCCGCCAGCAGCTCACGGGCGGCCACTTCCAGCTCCTTCTCGTACCCGCTGGCCTGCTCGTCTTCGGCTTCTTCTGCGGCGGCATTGCCCCATTTGTTAGCCCGGACGGAGACCTCCGCCCGCTGCGGCAGCTCCAGAAGAAAGCGGTGCAGTCCCTCGGTGACCTCGCAGTCCTTCTCGTTGTAGGCATAGAGATCGTCCAGGATCTTTGGATCCCGGGTCTTGCGCCATTCGGCGTACTGCACCACTGAATCGGCCGCGTTGTCTACCTCCTCCTGGCGTGGGGGACCGTAGAGGCGCTCCACCTTCTTGATCGAATAGCTGGGGGCACCCACCAGCAGGCCATTGCGCACCACCGGCAACAGGTCCACCAGCAGCTCGGCCCGCAGCCACTGATCGATCAGAGCCTGATGGATCTGGTGGCGCGAGGCCAGGCTGCCGAGGGCCGTTTTTTCGTAGCTGGCGTAGTGATAGATGTGCAGATTGGGATGGCTCTCGCGGCGCGCTTCCACCCACTCCACGAAATCGTGGAAGGCCTGCTTCTCCTCGGCGGGCGAATGGGCCCACCAGCCCTGGAACTTCACCTCGGCGGCTGCATCCCGGTAACAGGCGCCGAATAGGTATTCGAGCTTCTCGCCGCTGATCGGATCGGGGAAGCCCTCCATGTCGAACCAGATATCGCCGGCATCGGGGGCCGGCAGCAGCGCCAGCCCTCGGCTCTGCTGCTCCAGTGGGCGCACCTCAAACGCCGGACGGCCGTCGCTGCGCTGCTCGCTGGCGACCTGCATGCGGGCCTGATCGCGCAGGCGCGCCAAGATGGCATCCTCGACACCGTCCACCCTGCGATCTGCCGGCAGTGCCGCCAACGCGTCGATCGTGGTGATGCCGGCGGCCCGCAGCTTCTGGCGCTGGCTCTGGCGCAGGCCCGCCACCAGGATCAGATCGCGTTTCTGCTCGAGTCGCTGCTGAATATACGGCTCCCACAGGCCGTGATCGCCTGGGGCATCCTCGGGCACCGTTGTGGCATCAAAGCTGGCCCGGAAGTCGCGGTAGCGCTGGCGCAGCTGCTCATACCAGCTCCAGAAACGGGCGACGGGATAGCCCAGCTCACCCTGTTCAAAGCGGCGGCCGCCGAGATAGAGCTTGAAGTGCTCTGGCCGGTGGCCCAGGAGCGGCTCCAGCAGCTCGCAGTAGGCGCAGGCCTGCACCAGATAGATCGGCTTGGAATGACTGGAGAGCTTGCACTCGATCGGGATGTAGCTCCAATCCCCCAGCGCCGACGGCCGTTCGATTCGCTCGAGCAGGTCAGCGGAACCACGCAGCTCGTCGTTGCGCAGCGAGGCCTGGTGGATGTAATCGTGGCCCTCCCGCATCGCCTCGAGGGTGCAGCTGTAATCCGCTTCCGTGACGCCCCCCTCCAGGCGCTTCACCCGTTTCTCCTCCGCATCCAGCCACTCCAGCAGCACGTCTTCGTGCTTGTGCCCCTGCTCGTACAGCAGCTCGTCCAGCTTGCTGGTGGCGGGGCGCTCCTCCGAAAACAGCTGCTGGTCCTTCAGCTCTTCCCACCAAGCGCCGATCACCGGGCTGCGGCTGAACAGGGCCAGCTTGGTGGGGGTGATCAGGCGGTCGGTCATGGGGAGCAGGTTCGGGGAGATGGCCGCAATCCTTCAGAGGAGACTACGGGCTGTTCCCTACAGCATCTCCCAGCCAGTTGCCGGGTGCTGCCTAGCTCGTGCCAACAACGAAGCCATGGGACTCAGCTGTGTGATCAGCGGGAAACCTGCACGGTGGATCCCTCGTGCTTCCAGTGTTCAACAACAGCCGCTCCATCCGTCTGGCCCTAGTCGCCAGTCGGCGTAGCTGACGGTCCGCGCCTGTGATCGACAACACGATCATCCAGGGGGCCTCAAAGTCAGCTGCGCTCCTGATCCGACCCAGCATTGATCCCGGGGACCTGCGGCGCGGTTCTTTTAGGCGAAATGGGGGTCTGGTTTCTTGGATAGGACTCAAGGAGCGATTGGCTGGGCCACGGCCGCCAGCCCCATCTCCGCCGCCAGGCGGCGGTGCAGGGCCTCCATCATCTCAGCGTCGGGATCTTCACCACTGGCGACCGGCAACTGCGTCACCCGCTCCGCCAACCGGGCGATCAACGATGCCGCGCCGCAGCCATGCTCCACCTGGCGGTAGAGATGGCGCCAGGGGTCGAGGTATTGCGCGACGAACGCTTCCAGTTCACCCCGCTCGAACAACTGCAGCACCGGATTGGAGGCGGCGCTGTTGAGGATTGATCTCAGGCTCTGATCGTGCAGATTGCCGTGCCAGCCACCGCCCGGCGCATACAGACAGCTGCGCACGCAGCCATCGGGGCTCACATGCAGGAAGTGGGGCCGGTAAAAGCCCGCGGTGCCGCAGGGGGAGGAGCGGGCCAGGTCGGCCAGGCTGCTGCTTTTTAATGTGCGCCGTTGGTTTGGGGCGGCGGCACCAATATCGACGGTGTCCATGCGTGTGAGCTGGACATGCAGCAGCAGCCCGCCGTGATCAGCCGCGATCCGATCCTGCACCTCGCTGAGCAGCTCCGGATCGACATCGGTGGCGACGAACTCATAAACAAGTTCATGGCGCTCGCAGAGGCTGGCGACACGGATGACCCGCTCCAGCAACTGGGGATACTGCGAATAGCGGTCATCGAGGCTCAGGGCCAGACGGTCCAGCCCCAGCCGTTGCAGATGCACCACCACCGCCTCGTCGTCGGCGAAGACCCCATCGCCGATGCAGATGTCCTGCTGCAGGCCCCACCAGGCATTGGTGTTGGCCCGGGTGGGGATACCCATGTCGCTGGCGAGAGCCAGGATCGCCAGCAGGGGACTGCCGGCCGCGAAGGTTTCACCACCGGTGATATTGAGGCCCGCCCGCAGCAGATCCAGTTCCTGGGCCTGCAACAGCAATTGCCGTACCAACTCCAGCTCCAGCCAGCTGGCGGGACCCTGGGGCCGCAAAGGGGTTTGCAGACAGTGACTGCAGGCGAGATTGCAGCTGTAGCTCAGTTCCAGGTTGATCGCCCGCACGAAGGCAAACGGCAACCGGGCTTCGGTGGTTGGCGCTCCGGGAGCGATCAGTTCCTGGGACTGCAACCAGTCGATGTTGCCATCACCCAGTTCGCCGGTTGTCGCGGCGAATCTTCCGGCTGCGAGCTGCCGCAACCGGGCGATGGGCAGCTGTTCGGGTTCCGGCAGCTGCCGATGCAGCCAATCCAGACGATGGCGCAGGGCCAGATGCCGCAGGCTGGCGGTGGCGTGGAAGGGGGCTGGCTGCAAGATCGTGATGGCAGGGACTTGGCGTGGAGTCAGGCGGTCCGGAGGCTTGTCCCGCTCGGGTCTGCGGGGATTGGCGGAGCGGACCGGCGCCGAACGGTGGTTCGGCTCGACCGGCCTGCTTGAAGGGGCGGTCTGCCCTGGGGGTGCGGCCCTAGCCCTGATGGGCCGTTGCCCTCATTCCAAATCGACGTTCCCGAGCAGGATCCGCGCCTGCATGAGCCGATCGGCGTCGATCGCCCAGGAGATCAGCTGGTTATGGCTGGCCTCGGCGTCATTACGCATCTCATCGACCACTTCGTCGTGGAAACCCTCCAGCCGTCGCACCAGCCGGAAGGCGATCGCCAGATCCTCGGCGCCCTTGGTGTCGAGCTGGTCGATCAGCTCCATCACCTGGGTGACCTTGGCGCTGGTCTGCCGTTCGGGCTTCTCGGACCTGGAGTTGTTGGCGTTGTCCTGCATGGCGATCAATGCGGCGGGGCTGGAGGGGACGGCCTGGAAGGGGCCGGCTTGGGGGTCACTGTTCCGGAGGTCGCTGGCCGCAGCCCCATCCGCGCGCATCTCCGGGTGCACCCCCTGGTCAGGATCCACAGGTTGACCGGCGCAAAAGCGATAGCGGCCGTTGGGCTTGGTCTGGGCTTCCGGGGCCGCCTGTTCGGGGGAGGGGCCATCGGCGGAGGGCTGGGGACGGCTGTCGTTGGTCTGGCTCATCGGTTCCTCCTCATGTCTCTCATCAGGATCGCCCGTTTCGGCCTGACGGCATAACGCTCTTGTGCGAACAAGGAAGCCAACGCCTGCGGCATCAGGGGCGAACCAGGTCTGGGAAGCGGTGGCGAATCTCCTCGCTGCGCCTGAGCATCAGGCTGGCGGCCACGCCCGCCAAGCGTTCCAGTTCCTTGCGGAAGTCGTAGCCGTGGTGCATGTTCATCGCGTGGGCGGCCTCGTGGATCAGCACCATCAGCGATTCGGCTCCCAGCGGATCGCTCCAGAAGCAGGCTTGATCGAGGGCCAAGGTGAGCCAGTTGTCACTGGTCCAGTGGGCATAGAGACGATCGCTGCCTTCGGGGTTGAGGGTCAGCTGTCCCTGAACCGCCTGCTGGGGGATCGGACAGGTGTCGATCAACCCCTGGCAGAACCACACCGCAAATTCCAGGCAACGCTCCACCTGCTCCTGCCCGCCCCAGCGTTCGATCCACTGCTGCCGGGGATCCTGTGGCGCTAATGGCGTATCAGGAACGAAGGCACGGGAGCTCGCCTGTTCGGCCTCCAGGCGCTCCTGCTGGTGGACCACCTCCTTGGCGGAGGGCACCAGGGCCTTGAGCATGTCGCGGAAGCCGCCGCTGGTCTGGGCGGTGTTGATGATCTGCACCCCCAGATCGCGGGCATCCTCATCGAACTGGCGTACGCCCATCTTTGGCACGGAACGGGCGATGTTCTCGCCAAAGGCCCGCTCGATGATCTGTCGCTGCACTGCCTCCTCGCAGCGGCGCCCGGCGGCCCCCACCCAGTCCTGCTTGAGCATTTCGGCATTCATCTGCTCCAGTAGCACCGGCAGACAGGCCACTTGCAATTTCAAGGGATAGCCGGAAGAGACCGCATCGCGGTTGGGATTCATCGGCACCCGCTGCTGCACATCGCAATGGAACGGCACGCCCCACTCCACTGCCGCCACCGGAATGCCCATCTCGTAGATGGTGGGGGTTTCCTCAGGCAGGGCCCGCACCAAGGACAGGCTGGTGCGGCGGATTGGCTTTTTCCAGCTCTGGCTGGTGGCGTCGTAGATCTCGGTGTTGAGGCCGGCCTCAAGCTGATGCTCAATCGAGCGTGGGGCGATGCGGCGGCCATTCACTGTGAAAGCCACCGCTTCAGGCACGAGGAAGCGAGCGAAGTAGGCATCCAGCTGCGCCGCGATCTCTCCATCCCAGGGCATGCGCATCGTCACTTCGGTACCACTCAGCGGCTGAGCGGATTCGTGCAGGCGTGTGATCCTCTGGCCATTCTCCCGCAGGAACTCCAGCTGGCGGCAGCCGCTCACCACCCGGGCCTCCTCAGCAATGCAGAGGGCCTCCTTAAAGCCCCGCCCGAAGCGGCCGCGCTTGCGATGGCAGTCAATCTTGTGGGTCAGGTACACCACCCGCAGATCCTCCAGATCGGTGATGCCCGAGCCGTTATCCAGGCAGCAGACATGAAAGCTGCCAGCCTGGTAGCCATAGCGCAGTTCGATCGATCCGCTCTGATCAGACGCGAAGGAATCCAGAGAGTTCTGCACCAGTTCCTTGACCAGGTGTTCAGGTGGCCGCGCCGCATTCATGGCAGCAAAGCCATCGGTGCTGATCGCCAACCAGCCGGAGGAGTCGTGGGTCATGGAGAGGGACGCAGCGGAGTGTTGCTTCCGGAGATGGCCTGCCAATGGGATGGCCTGGCCATAATCCGGAGTTCCCAATCAGGATCAGCTACTAAGAGACGCCGTAATGCTCACGTCGTGCGACAGACGATTGTGTGTGAAGTGAATCCGGCCATCCCCTTACCCCAACAGTTGGCTCAGCAGGGGATCAGCAGGCGCGATCAGCGGGTTCACCACGCGCACGCCGCGCCAACTGAAGCCAGGGTTGAGGTCTTCCGTGAGCAGCAGGCGGGCACCGGCCTCTGCCGCCACGTTGAGCACCAAGGCATCCCAGCTGGCCAGTTGGTGGGTGACGCACAGATCCATCGCGCCGCGCCAGGCGGCCGCGTTTGACTCCAGCACGGGGAAGGCATCCATCCAGCTGAGCACCGCTTCCTGGGCTTGCCGGGGCGGGCGGCCTGCCTTGCCGGTGAGCACACGGAACAGTTCACCAAGACACTGCAGCGGCACCACCAGGTCGGCATCGCTGAGCTGAGCCAGCAGGCGACGGGTAGCGCTCACCCTGGTTTCATCGCCGAAGCCTTCGGCGTAGACCAGCAGGTTGGTGTCGAGCGCAGCGCGCATCTGCCACGCCTCTCAGTCGTAAAGGTCATCGCGTTGCCAGTTACGCGGTTCGCCCGTGGCGCCCTGGGTTGCCAGCCGAACCAGCAAGGCGCGGCGCGAAGCTGCTCGAGAGGCTGAAGTTTCTTCCGCCGGCGCAAGGGTGGCGACAGGGCGGCCATGGGAGAGCACGGTGAAGCGCTGCCCCTCGGCCACCTGCCGCAACAGGCTGGAGAAAGAGCGGTTGGCCTCGGACGCACTCACGACTCCTGGATGGGGACGGGGACCGGCTTCAGACAAGGCCGCAGAGGTAGTGATTCTCACTACTCTAAATGGCAGGGCTCACGCCGTAAAGCTCCACCACCCCGCGCGCCTGCTGCAGCTGCAGCTCCCGCAGGGCCAGCGGTTGCTCGATGCGGACGCCGGCGCCCCAGCGGAACAGCCAGGTGCGCAGGTCCCAGTCGTCCTGGACGGTCCAGCGGGGCAATAGCAGCTCCACCGAATAGGGATGGCTGTCGGTGGCTGGATTGGGCTTGAGGGTGTCGAGTGGGCCTTGTTCCCAGCTGGATCGTCCAGGGATCGGCCGCGAGTAGGCGGTGTGCTCGGGCGGGAAGCGGTTGGGTTCTTCGCGGATCAGCGCGAACACCTGGGGGGTGCAGGAGAAGCGCAGGGTTTCGAAGCACTCGCGCCCCTGATTCGGGTCGCGGGCTGCCGGATCCGCAGGCATCACCGCCAGCTGGGAGGCGATGTCGGGGCCGCAATAGAGGCCACCGCAGATGTAGAGAAGTCGCTCCAATCGCGCCATCGCCCGCTCATGCTCCCGCTCGTGGTTGCGGCGCACGGAGCCGTCGGGGCCGCGCAGCACCAGCCGGTCCAGGCGCAGGGTGCGGATCAAGCCTTCGCTGTTGCCGATTGCGTCGGTCTCGAAGGCCAGATACCAGCTGATGTTGTGGAAGAGCAGCTGCAGCGGCCAGGCCCGAAAACGACCGTCATCCCCCCGCCGTTTCTGCTCCTCGCTGATGGGATCGGGCAGGTGGCGCAGCCAGACGCGGCGACGGTCCTTGATCGCCCGCTCGATCTTTTCGCTCTGATCGCGGGCCGCCAGGGTGCCGCTGCGCTCTTCAGTGAAGGAGCGGTGGGCCAGGGCCCGGCGACCATGCACCTGCCTGCCTGTCCTGGCGTCGAGAATGCCGGCCCGGCGCAGGCGGTCCTCCAGGGCCAGCAGCAACGGTTTCTGGGAGGCGTCGCTGAGGCGATCCATCGAGGCCTTCAGCTGGCTGTGCACCTCCAACAGTTGATCGGCTGATAACAGCGCCGTGCCGATCGCAAAACCCTGGCGCAGGCTGTCAGGTCGGCCTTTGCTCTCGGGGCTGAAGCCATAGGGGCGCAGCAGATGACGCAGGTCATTGCGCAGCACGGATTCCTGATCACCTTGGTAGCTGCCCTCGATGTGATTCAGGCGTTCGATCAGATGGACATAAAGCGGCACGCCCTTCGCCGCAGGTTGTTTGGCAGGCCTGGGTTTTGTTTTGGCCTGCGCTTGGGATGGTTCACTCGTTTCTTCAGCCTCAACGGCGGGCGGAGCCGATGGCGCATCAAAGGGCTCCTTGAGGATGTGCCGCAGCAGGGTGAACACCCGCCGGAACACCGCGGCATCGGCCAGCGATGGATAGCCGCCATTGATCCCACCACCGGGCACTGGCGTGAAGGTGCCGGGATCGATCGGCGATTCGCTGCGCCAATCAAAACCGCTGAAGCCATTGGCCTCCAGCCAGGCCAGATCGCCACGAAGCGCCTCGACGTCGCCGTAGACATCGCTGTTGCCCCCGTGCACCTCACGCCAACTGCTCAGATAGGCGGCGGCCCGCTCAGCCAGGTCGCCCTGGGGTGGGGGCGTGCACAGCTCGCCCAGGGCCGAAGCGGTGCCAGGGTCGCTGGTATCGAGCCCGTTGAAGCTGGTGAGCAGGCGCAGCAGGAACAGCAGGCGCTCCAGATCAACCAGGCGGGAATAGCGATGCCGATGCTCGAGCTTGCCGCGCTCCTTGTTGACGGCGTTGCGGATCTGTCCTTCCAACTTTTGCAGGGCCTGTTGCAGGGCGATCGGCTCGGCCTCGCCGATGGAGGGATTGAGCCTGACGATCGCGGCGAAGCCCTCGGACCGGCTGGGTCCGAACTGACGGTGGTCGATCGCCGCATGAAACTCAGCGATCACCGCTTCCGGCACCGGCCGCTCCCGCCGGCTTGCCCACTCCAGACAGGTGGGCAACGGTGTGGTGAGCCACCAGCCGATCCACTCCACCGGCCGGGGCAGCTCCAGGGCCTGGGTGTAGAGGAGGCGCCAGGGCCGGCGGGCATGGGTGGCATCGATGATCACTGGGATGCCGGCGCCCACCGCCTGCTTGAGGCGTTGCAGCAGCACGGAGCGGATTTCATCCCAGGGCCCCTGCACGGAGGCATCGCCGAACAGTTCGGCGCGGATGCTGTCGGTGGAGAGCACCAGCGCCTGTTCACCGGATTCACCCCGCAGCAACGGCGCCAGGTCGCGGGCCAAGGTGGTCTTGCCACTGCCGGGAGGCCCGATCAGCAGGTGGCAGCGCAGGGGTAGCTGGGTCATCGCTCCATCTTGGTGAGGGGAGGCAGGCTTGGGCGATCTCTTGCGCGAAGGACGACCCAGCCCATCAGGCTGGAGGCTGGAGGCTGGAGGTTCGATACCCGAAGCGCTCGCTTCAGCCCCTCTGCCTTCTGTTGCCTGGCGCACAACAGCCCCACGGAGCACAAGAATTGATCGGCAAGCCTGCCCAAAAACGCGTAGATCATTGGCCGAGCTTGCCCTGCGTGACGGCGCAGCGGCTGCCAAGCCGATCCAGCAGCAGCGCTGCACTCGACAGACCAGCTGCAGAGAAGAGGGTAAGGCTGCTGATCGTCTTGGCGGCATCCAGCTCGCCACCCATCAGGACCGTGAGGCTCCGTCCTGGCTGCTGCACCTGTTGATCGATCGCCTCGATCACCGCCTCCAGGCGCTGCCGCAACAGGGGATCCGCCAGATAGGCCTGGGCTTCCGCCAGGTTTTCGATGCCATAGCGCTGGCTCGTCGGCGAGCGGCCCAGCCCGCGCAGCTGGGGCAACACGAACCAGATCCAGTGCCCCTGTTTGCGGCCTGAGCGGAGTTCAGCCAGGGCCTGCTCGTAGGCGCAGCCGGGGCCTTGGCCCTGGGCAAGATGGAAGCGTTGCAGGGTTGTTGACATCGTTCAGCAACAGGTTATTGGTCCTCAAGGAGGTCCGCCGGCACTTTTTGCCCCAAGCAAAGGGAGAGAAATGCCGGGAGCACGGCCCCGGCAGAGCCGAGACACTCAGAGTGGCAGCAGAGCCTCATGGGGCTCACAGCCCTGGCTCAAGGCCACCTGCTGGCGCAGCTGCGCAATCGCGATCTGCGCCTCCAGCTCTTCTTCCAGCTCGGCATCGATTTCATCGATGCGTTGCAGGCAGCGCTGCAGCACCGGCAGCATTTCCTCTTCCAGAAGGGCGATTTCTTCCTCGCCGTAGGGATGTTCAATCCAGCTGCGCCGCAGCGGCTGATTGACGTGACAGCGCAGGATTTGCTCGATGCAACGCAGGCTGGACTCGAGCAGCAGGAACGGATCCTGCTCCGGAGAGCAATACGGAGACGTGGTGGTGTGGACCATGGAGCAGGACGCCGGGGGCGCCGCGACGGGACCGATCCCAGCCGAGGTCCGACGTCAGGAGGGCCTCAGACTGGAGAGGCCCGGCGCAAGGCCCCACAGGGCCAGGGCCCCAGCGTGCCCAGACGCCGCAGGGTTGATCGGTCCGGCCTTGGGTGACGGTGCAGGCGATTCGGGGCCGGCGGCGATCTCCTCGGCCGGGGGGTAGGTAGGGGTATAGAGAGCAAGTGCTTGCGCCAGCGCGCTGCGGTGCTCCTCTACCAGGGCCGTGGGTGCTTCCAGGCGGATGCCGGGGCCGTAGGCGAGTAACCAGCGCCGCAGCTCGTGATCGCCCTCCAGCACCCAGTCCGGCAGGTCGATCTCCACCGGATAGGGATGGAGCGGATCGTCATCGGCTTGCAGGCCATAGCGCCGAGAAGGGGTGCCGCCCCAGCTATCGCCGGGTAATGGCGCGGAAAGACGGATGGCACCCGGTTGGAAGCGCTCCAGATCACGCCGGATCGCCGTCATCGCCGCAGGGGCACAGCGCAACCGGAGGGTGGAGAGCAGTTTGCGACGTTCCTCGGCGCTGGCCCTTACCAAGGCTTGTTGCTGGGCCAGATCCACCCCGAACCACAAGCCTCCGCAAAGCTGCTGCAGCGTCATCGCCCTCTGCAGGGCCCGCCGATGGGCCGCTTCCTCCCGGCTGGAGCGCTGCTCCGCCTGGAACACATACAGCCCATCCAGTGGCGTGCAGGCCAGTAGCCCCTCCTTCGTGCCGTAGGCGGCGTGCTCATGCAGCAACCACCAGCGGCCGCTGTTGAGCAGCAACTGCAGCGGCCAGATCATCAGTGAACCGGCCGGACTACGCGGGGCCTTGGGCTGGGCCCTGGGCTGGGAGATCAGCAGCTTCTGCCGCAGCCGGATGGCCGCCTCAATCACGCTCTCTCCCTCCTGCTCGGCTGCCCTGCCGGCCTGGAACACGTCCTGCAGTGGGCGATGGGGCTGGAGCCAGCGGCGCCGGGGGGCATGACGATCAGGATCGGCGCCGATCTGTTGCAGGCGTTCCCGCAGGCTGCTGCTCAGGGCCGCTGCACTGCGGTCACCGAGATCCTCGGCTTGGAGCTGCAGTAGCTGGCAGGCCTCCTGCAGTTGCTGGATGCTCAGGAGCGCGGTGCCAAGGGCAAAGCCGCGCCGGCCGCTGCGGCCTGGCCGCCGAAAGCCATAGGGGGTGAGGGTGTCGCTGATGGCGGTGTGGATTTGCCTGGCCTGCCAGCGGCGCCGCCCACCGGACTGGCGGGTGAGGGCTGCAGCGATGTGCTCGTTGATCCGCTCTCCTTCGCCCTGGGCATAGGGGTGGTGCAGCAGGTGCCGGAGCACGGTGAAGGCCTGGCAGAAGGCCTCGCGATCGGCCAGTCGTGGCAGTCCGCCCATCGGCCGGGGCTTGCCAGCGGGCCAGGTGGGGGGTTGGATAGGCGCCAGTACACCTGTTCCGTCGCTGCCGTCCTGGTCGCCCGAGGCGGTGAATCCCTGGCCCTCCAGCCAGTCCAAATCACAGCTGATCGCGGCGACATCGCCATAACAGGCTCCATGCAGGCGGGCCAGGATCGCCGCCGCCTTCTCCGCCAACCCACCAGCAGGCAGGGGAGACAGCAACAGGTCGAGCTCCGGATCCGGTGGGCATCCCGTCACCGTCAGTTTCGGGTGTTGACACAGCAGCTGCACCAGATAGAGGAGTCGCTCCTGGTCGAGCAGCCGTGAGTAGCCGTGCAGTTCATGGGTGGCATCGCGGTTGGCGCCGCGCACAATCGTGGCCTCCATCCCCGCCAAGGCGGCCTGGATCATGGAGGAGAGCGGACGATCCTGACCCGTCTGCAGACGCACCACCTGAGAGAAGCCTTCCTTGCGATGCGGCACCGGGGCGGATTGCAGCAACTGGGCGCATTGCCTGCGGATGACCGTCTCTGGCACCGGGTGATCGCGCTCCTGGTTCCACTGCAGGCAAAGAGGCTGGGGTGTGTCGAGCCACCAGCCGATCCATTGCACCGGCTGCGGAAACGCCATGGCCTGTGTGATCGCCAACCGGAACGCCCGTTTGGAATAGGAAGCCTCGACAATCGCCGTTTCGCCTGCGGCGAGGGCCTCGCAGAGCTCCTGCTGGATCACCGCCTCCACCTCAACCCAGCTGCCGAGGCCTCCGGAAAGACCGTAGAGCTGATGGCGAATCGCACTGCTTGAGATGTAGCGAACCGGCGGATGATCGGCTTTCTGAAGTGCGCAGGCGAGGATCCGGGCTGCCGTGCTCTTGCCACTGGCGGCCGCACCGATCATCAAATGAAAACGGGGCACTCTCACTGGTTTTGCTGAGGTGTTGGAACTGAAATCTGGTAAGGAGAAAGGTTTCGTTGTTGTCACGGCAAGGCTGAGTGTTTGTTGCTGAACGATGGGGCCATTCCTTGGGATATCTCCCCGATATCACCAGGCTTGCCAGGTAGCTAAAGCTACCGTTTTGGTCCCTGTCTGTTTGCGGTAACCGCGGTCATTCTTGCCATTGCAATCTGTGAATCGTTCATCCAGTCCTGATGGCTGGCTTCAGTTATCGACACGGTGTCAACGGCAACAGTTCATCAACGACTTCTTGGACTATCTGGAGATGTGGCGGGCTCTCTGCGCCTTGGCTGCGATCCACTCCACCGCCATCTGCTGAGCGCGGAGGCGGCAGTGCTGACGGCCTGGCATCCGATCAAGAGCTGGTGCGGCCTGCTGAGGCAAGCAGCGCTGGATGCCGTGCTGATTTGCGTGGCGGGCATGACCGTTCCACCTCGGACAGCACCCACCGGCCCAAGGGCCGTGGGCAACTCAGCCGCGGGGCTCTGGCTTGATCCAGCCCTGTGCGGACCTGACACCACGGCGGTGCCCCTGGGCCGGCGCCCTTTGGTGCTTATCCATGCCAAGGAGCATCACGCCGCCACCGATCGAGACTGCAACCTCAAAGTGAGGCGGCCCTGGCAACTGCTGCTGCCCCCTGCGGAGCATCAGCCCCGGCTCTGGCGAGAGCTCGAACGGC
>Ga0194063_10001862_pt1 | contig 13387 bp, 8 predicted proteins | sample SepL3720m_MetaG_FD_155459 | JGI IMG/M metagenome (GOLD analysis project Ga0194063, IMG submission 155459) | Anoxic zone freshwater microbial communities from boreal shield lake in IISD Experimental Lakes Area, Ontario, Canada - Sep2016-L373-20m | ecosystem: Environmental > Aquatic > Freshwater >... | reverse complement strand
GTGACGATGAGCGGGCATTTGAAACGCCGTTGAACCCACCCGTAGGGTGTCCGGCTAATGTGGGTGTGGTGATCATGGAGAGACCGAAGGTCTGAGCGGAGCCCTGGCGCGCCCTGTGGCCTTCAAAAGCACAGGGCGTGACAGGGCGTAGTGTCGTGCATGGGGAGCGAATAGAGAGTCCGAAGGCCGTTGCGCGGTAGCGCGTGTGAGGGGTAGCCGTGTTGAATGGACGGTTCACGGCTCCTGGCTGTTTGCCGTGAACTGGCCATTGAACACGGCATTCCGAATAGAGGGGGCGGAGCACAAGGAGTGGGTTTTGTGGAGGAATGCTGGAGGCGGACGCGCCCTGCGCGGGAGACGGAAGCATGGGGGAACAAAAGACACTCTTTGTGCGTAGGGGGTCTTGTATCAGCGCCTGGAGTGTCGCCCCTGATCGAAGATCTCATGGCGCGACAACGGGCCTGCTGGCGACGAAGTCCTGAGTTGCCGTCGCGGCCCGTCTGGTCCATGTGGAGTTCCAAGATGGCGAAGGGCGGTCTGCGTCGGTCGCGTAGAGGCCGTCGCAGTCCGCCCGGAGCGTGACCGAAGGAAGGCGGAAGGCCGGTCGGCATGGGCGTAGCCGATGTCGTCCGGCCTGGAGCCGCAGGAGAATGTGGTGTTCATGGAAAGACCGAAGGTCTGAGCGGAGCGGTTGGCGCGGCACGTGCGTAAGCAGGTGCCGTGACAACCGCGTAGCGTCTAAGCGTAGCGCTGTGATGATGGCCGTGTTGAATGGACGGAACACGGGGCGGAGAGAGGTACGAACGGAGCCCCGTGAGCCGGCCATTGAACACGGCGTTCCGCATAGATGTATTGCGGAGCGCATGGAGTGTCCGGCTGTGACGGGAGTGGAGCCGCCGACGTGTTCCGGACGCGAGGAGGAACATCTCGGCGGTGGAACGACCGAACAGACGGCACTCGATGCGCGTAGCCGAGTAGAGGGGAAGCGGAGGCCGATAGGCCGGAGCGCTTCCGACAGCGTAGGGCCTGGCGCGCCGGGTGCGTAAGCAGCCGGCGTGCCCCCCGGAGCCGCCCCGCGGCGGAGGGGGCGTAGCAGGCCCGGAGCGGAGAGCGGAGCCCTGGCGCGATTCCTGGCCTCAAGCAGGAATCGTGACAGGGCGTAGCGTCGAGATGTGATGAGCGCCGCCGCCACAACGGTTGGTTCGAGGATCACGGCCATCCGGCGGCGCACCGCAGTAGCGGAGGGGTTGGCGCGGCACGTGCGTAAGCAGGTGCCGTGACATACCCCGGAGCGTAGGAAGGCCATGTCCCAGTTGATTACGGCCCATATTATGGAGGTGGATGATGAAATATCAGGCAGGACAGTCGGGAAATCTGGGTGGACGACCGAAAGGGTCGTTCGGTGGTCGTATGCTGGCCCTGGCCAGTCTGGATAAGTTGCTGGCAAGGAAGAAGAACCAAAAGGCGTTGATTCTGGCGTTAGAGAAGGAGCTTCAGGCGAATCCGGTCCGGTTCTTCCGGACGGTAATCATGCCGTTGCTGCCGAAGGAGTCAAAGTTGTCGTTCGACCAGGACGGCATCGTGGAGTGGAAAACTCTACTGGAGGCTTTCCCGCGAGAGGGGTCGTCTGCCGTGCCCGGTGATGGGGAGTAGATCATGCCCACATGGCTGACCTACAGGCCGCATCCGGCACAGAGAGATATTCACCACGCGCGCGACAAACGTTTCCGGTGTGTCTGTACCGGGCGGCGGTTCGGCAAGACCTTGTGCCTTGCCGCCGAACTGGCGGACCGAGGATCGCATGAAGGTGGTGGGGATTACGGGTGGGTGGCGCCTACGTACAACGTTGCGGAACGTGGGGTCGAGGCGTTCCGGACGATTGGCGAAGGGTTCGTGAATGTGTGTGGGCGGGCACCGTGTCGGGTGGAGTTCCAGGGAATGGTCGGAATGCCACTGTCGCGGGTGTGGTTCCTGTCGGCTGACAACCCGGACAATATCCGGGGATTTGGGTTCAAGGGATTGGTGATCGATGAGGCCGCCGCCATACCGGCGGACGTGTGGCATTACGTGTTGAGGCCGACCATCGCCCAGACCCTGGGATGGGCGGTGTTCGTCAGTACCCCGAAGGGGAGGAACTGGTTCTATGACCTCTTCACCCGTGGTCTGGATCCCAGTGAGACGGATTACGCGAGTTTCAGATTCCCCAGTAATGCCTCACCGTATTTCCCGGCCAAGGAATGGGATGAGGCGAAACGTACACTGCCGGCTGATGTGTTCCGGCAGGAGTATGAGGCGGAGTTCATGGAGGACAGCGCGGGGGTGTTCCGGAACATCGATGGCTGTCTGATTCGGGAAGATGCCACTACGAAACACGCGAATGACGCGAAAGAAGGCTGCATTCGAAATGTGGTGATCGGATGTGATGTCGCCAAGCATACGGACTGGACGGTATTGATCGCGATGGACGCAGAGACTGGGCGGTGTTTCGCAATGGAGCGGTTCAATCATCTGGACTGGCCGATTCAGAAGGAACGGATACTGGCGTTCGCGAGGAAATATCGTGGGCGGTTGATCCTGGATGCGTCTGGTGTTGGGGACCCCATCTTTGATGATTTGAAGCGTGTCTACGTAGACATTGAGCCTTTTAAGTTCACCTCCCTCTCGAAAACGGAGTTGGTGCAGCGGTTGATCGTGGCCGTGGAACAACGGAAGGTGGCCTGGTCAGCCGGATGGGAGGTCCTGACGGCTGAGATGAGGCGGTATGAGTATGCAATCGGGCCGTCAGGCGGTATCACCTACAACGCGCCCGGTGGGTACCATGACGATTGCGTCATGGCCCTGGCTCTCGCGAATCATCGGCGGTGGGAGACCGAGAGTGTCGGGAGGATGTTGCCGGTAGCGGGAAGCGTGAGGCGGCAAGGTGTGAGGGGGCGGCAGCGAGAGCGGGTTTTGGTGGGATGATCCTCATGCCTGAACGGACGGCGAAGCAGGCGCAGGTACGTCGCATGCTGCAGGCGGTTGGTCTTCCGGGTTCGGGATTGTCCATTGAAACGACTCCGCCCCGGTGTCAATCTCGAATGCCCTGTCTGCGATACCGTGTTGATCTCCGATAAGAGGGAGGAGTTCATGCACCTTCTTGTCGAGTCTCATCCCTAGAGCATCACAGACAGGAGCAATCCAGTCGATGAAGGAACGTTGGCTTGGTTGCACGAACTGGCGTTTGCCAATGTTGTAATCCCAATTATCTCTCTTCACTTGGTTCAGCGAGTTGAGTACTCCAGGGGGGATGAGCACAAGTTTCGTTCCCTCAACGCTACTGTGGGATAGGAACTTGTGGCGAACATCCATCATGCGTGAGTGTCGCAGGTTCATCATGGCATCTTCGTAATCGGGATAGGCAGGAAACTCCACAAGCAAGTTGCCAAGACCGTGGTTCTCTGTGAACGGTCGGCAGTAGGAAACGACCATGGACGTGAAAAGGTGAAGCGTGATCTCCTCAAAGGGGCATTGCCGGATCAAATCGTAGGCCTGCCGGGCATAGAATACATCGGCGCGCGCGCTGGCGAGGCGCAGAAACTGTTTCTCGATTCTGGAGAGTGCTGGCATCAGTACCCCATCCCTTCCGGTTGCATTCGCAAAAGCTATTTCATCCGCCCAATTGAGTCCGGTGCTGGGCACTTCGGTCTAATCTTGTGCGGGACTTTAGGCGCGCGTCTGTACAGGGTCAAGGTGGAAAAGGCCAACGTGATGGATGCTCGGTTCTTTGCACCACTCCTTCTGTGTTTTCAGTTGATTGGTGTGTATTTCTTGGAGGGAATGTGGCGTGGCGATCCAGATATACAGTCAGAAGTCGAATGCTTGGCGGGATATGTACAACCCGTTGAGGGGGATGAGTCTCCCGAAACTGTTGGCTCTATTGGATGCGGGGGAGCGTGGGCAGTATGCCGATCTCCAGTGGTTCTATCACTTCATGGAGCGGTCGGATGCGATGGTGTTTTCGGTCATGCAGAGGCGCCGGGCGGCTTTGTTGGCGTGTGACTGGGATATCAAACAGGTTTCGGGGGAAGCAGCGACCATGGACCAGGTCCTGGCCGATGAACAGGTGGCTTTTCTTCGGGAGGCCTACGACCGGATCGAGAATCTGCGGGATGCCGTGTCTTTTCTGTTCTCCGGGTTCTTCCGGGGGTATGCGCATATGGAGAAGCATTACTCGGGATCCGGGATGATTCAGCGGCTGGAGCCGGTTGAGCAATGGTTCTGGGTACGGGATGGGATGTATGGGCCTTGGGAGTATAACCAGAACGCGGTGAGTGGTCGGAACCGTGGGCTGCCCATTGAACCGGGGGATTTCGTCATTCTGGACACCGTGGCGTTGAATCGGTTGCTCTCAGTGCTCTACCTGGGGCGGACGTTGACACTGAAGGACTGGGACTCGTTCCTGGAGGTGTATGGAATTCCTTCTGTCTTTCTGGTCGGCCCGCCGAATACACCGGAGTCCAAGGAGGAGGAATATCAGCGGATCGCGGAGCAGTTGATCTCTGATGGGCGTGGGTATTTGCCCTATGGGAGTGACATCAAGTACGTCAACGGCGGCGGGAACCGGCCGCCGTTCAGGGAGCGGATCGAATACCTGGACCGGCAAATAACCTTGGTGGCGACCGGTGGGCTCTTGACCATGCTCACACAAGCAGGGTCTGGAACGTTGGCCGGTGAGGCGCACAGTGAGACCTTCATGCAGATCGCCCGCGGCGATGCACTGACGGTAAGTGAGGTATTCCAGAAACATCTGGATACTCCTCTTCTCGCTGAGTTCTTCCCTGAGCAGCCGGTATTGGCCTATTTCGAGTTTGCCCCGCCGGCCGGCAATGAGGTGAGCCGGGTGATTGAGGATGCGGTGGAGTTGTCCAAGGCGGGGGTGAAGATGGACGTGGAGGAGTTGAGCGAGAAGACGGGGTACACACTTCAGAGTGTGAGCGGAGTTCGCGAACAGTCGGTGTGAGTGCGAAACCAGTCGCCAATTTGCTAGAGGACCACGTCAGGACTTCATGGATCCTTGAAGCGGCATGGCGACCGCCTCTTGGTAAGAGATTTGAAATCTGGCCGCGTTCTCCGGGAACTGGTCGATGAAGAAAAATGCGGTCCGCTTCTCATTGAAGTACGGTTCATCGTGCGCGATTGCTGTTTTTATTTGCTTACGCGCCCATGCCACTCCGCGACGTGCCACTTCTGGGTGCTGTTGACTTTCGCTGACCAGCTTCTCAACGCGAAGACGCCGACCGCGCCCGACACATTGGTTCTTGTGATACCAGGCAAATGTTTTGATGAATAGACCGACGGCGCTCATGAAATGATACTTCCGATCAGTGCCGATCGCGCCGTGATTCAAAACGGCCATTGCCTCATCAGCATCAAGTGACTCGAAGAATTTCGCGTAGAATGCACCGAAATCGCATTCAAGATCGCCTGCAGCGACAGGTGTGTCTGGGCCGATAATTGCCCAAAATGGTGCTCTATCCAGTTTCGAGGCAACCTTGATGAGGTGAGCACCGTTGCAGGCAGCGAGGACGATTACAAGATTCACTCGACATGCGTGGTTGATCTCAATGAGCAACTGCCGCAAGTCTTCCCAAGGAATAAACTCGCCGCTCGCTGTCTGGAGACCGTCGCGAGAGCCGTGGCACTCAAAGTGGATCATAGGGCCGAGACCCTTCTGTCTTGCCTCATCACGAATGGTGGCGAGCACATGGAGTAGTGCATCCTTCGTGTCAGGTTGCGTGAAGGCAACGGCGAGGTCTGGATGACGATGCTTTGCCTGTCTGAGTTGATTCTCGACGAGGTGTTGGCCGGTTTTCAAATCTCCAGCAGGAAGTGATTCGATAACCCAAAGTTTGTGAAATGACGTTCCACTATCCATAGGAAACTTGGGTCTGAAGTGAGGGTGGCCAAGAGAAAAGGACCCGCGGGGAACACTGGGAATGGAACACAATCATTCGAGTTTAACCCTGTAGAACCAAGGGCCGGATCCGGTGGTCGTCTTGTCCGTTTCCGTATTCATGGGCGCAATGCCGAGGATATTCGTCCGCACCAGAATACCGAAACCGGAATTGTCGGTCAGGTTGCTCCCGCGTTCCAAGCGATAGAGTTTACCGGACACGCTCTGCCAGCGCACAACGATGCCGGGACCGTCGATTTCTGGTCCGGCAGAGTCAAAGCCGAGGAACGAACTCTGATTCGTTGGATCTGTGCCTGCTGAATACTCTGCCCAGGTTGGCATCCTGTCTCCGTCTGGATCGTTCGTGGCAGCGCTGTGGAAATTGTTCGTCCATCCGTACTGCGCCAGCCACCATTCCGGCGTGGCGGTATTGGTAGTAATATTTTCTGCGAAAGTCGCCCCCAGCACGCCCGGGGCCCTCACGTTCAGCCATGTGGAAGTGAAAGTGTTGCGATTCAGCGCCGCAGCAACGTTCGCCCCGTTGGTCAACAAACTCCCAATGTGGTAGTACGTGTCCGCTCCGACCACGAAACTGGTCCCGCCTCCATACGCGACGTCGACCACCCCGTTCGGTGTCACCGCGCCATGCGTCCCGAATGAAACCGAAATGGCCGGGTTGAAGACAAAGACGTTAGATTTAGTGGTCGCACCGTAACTGGTTGAGTACGTGACCACGTGGCCGATACCGGGGGGTGCCGGGCCGGCAGTCACGACCACTTGTGTTGCGCTCTGGGATGTGATCGCCGATACGCTGACGCCGCATAGAGTCACGTTCGTGATGTCCACACCGTTGCCCAGATTCGTGCCTGTAATGACGACTTGGAAGCCACCTGTGTAACTGCCGCTGGTCGGGATGACGCCGGGGAGAATCCCGGCGACATGTGGATAGCGGTACACGTTCGTTCGAAAAGTTGTGCCATCGGACCCACCGAGGGCGTAGAGGGAATCGTTGAGCACGCCCACCGCTAAGTATGAACGCGGGGACAACAAGCCAGCGACTTCACGCCAAACCGTCGTGTTGTACCGAAGTACGTTGGTGGTGAAGCTGCCCCCGACGGTGAATAATGAATCGTTCAGCACGCCCGCCGCCAAGAAATCGCGCGAGAGGGACATACCGGCCACTTCCTGCCAGTTTGTTCCATCATACCGGAAGACGTTGGTTGTGGCGACGTTGCCATCGGAGCCGCCGGCGGCGTATAGTACGCCGTTTAGAACGGCGGCGGCCAAGCCGTAGCGCACCGCTGGCAAACCGGCCACTTCTTGCCAGTTGGTCCCATTGTAGCGGAAGACATTGGTCTGCGCGTCTAAGCCATTCCACCCGCCGATAACGTAAAGTGCCCCATTCAACACATCGGCTGCCATGAAGTCTCGCGCGGCAGGGAGGCCTGCTACTTGCGCCCAGTTGGTCCCATTGTACCGATACACGTTAGTCTGAACGTCTCCATTTCCATATCCACCGATGGCGTACAGTGATCCATTCAGTACGGCGGCGGCCAAGCCGTAGCGTGCGGACGGCAAACCTGCGACCTGCGTCCATGTTGTACCGTTGTACCTGTAGACGTTGGTCTGAGTTCCGCTTGCCCCATACCCGCCAAGGGCATACAACGAACCATTCAAGGACCCGGCCGCCAAGCCATAGCATGCGGTCGGCAGTCCCGCAACTTGTGTCCAATCTTCCACAACGTCACCGACGATCTGTCCCGCCGGGTTTACCGTGTAGGCACCCATGAAGGTCGATCCGCCAGCGGATGTTGACTGGATGGCGATATCCTTGTCTCCTGACGTTCCGATTGGCGGCACGATGATTGTCACCCAATTCGTTCCTTGGCCGGTGATCGAAGCCACTGCGCCGTCCACCAGGACGCTGGTGATGTCGAAGCCGTTACCCAGCGTTCCGTTGGTGATGGAAAGTTGATTGCCGCCGGAGAATGGGCCGGAAGTCGGCATGACCTGGTATACCTTCACGATGCGCGTCACATCTGGTGCGCTGTTGTAGTTGGAGTCGCCGATCTGCGAGGCAACGACGCGGACGTTCCCGATGCCAGTGAACGTGAGATTTGTGCCGTCGGAAAGCAGGCCTGGCCCCCCAGCAATGGAGAAGACCACGGGCAATGCGGATGACGCCGTCGCGGTCAGTCTTACGAAACCGGACGTTTTCTGCGGTGGCACCGCCGGGAACAGTATCGTCTGGGCGGCTTTGGCGACCTGTAGTGTGGCGTTTGTCGAGCCCTTGTACGACGCGTCGTTCACCGTGCCGGTCACGGCATAGTTGCCGGCATTCGACGGGGCCAGTCCGCTGCCGTCGTAAGACACCAGAACAGCCAGTCCGGTTGGGGTCGATGAGGCAGTCACGACGCGAGGCGTGCCGTCGTACGTCTGGGCAAGGCCATTCAGCGTCACTGATGCTACCGCCTTGGTTACCACAAGTGTGCCGTTTGTCGTTCCCTGGTAAAGCGCCTCGTTCACTGTGCCGGTTACGGCGTAACTGCCAACATTGGACGGGGCCAGTCCGTTCCCGTTATAGGTCACCAGAACCGACAGGCCCGTTGGGGTCGATGTTGCAGTGACGACGCGAGGTGTGCCGTCATACGTTTGGGTCAGTCCGTCCAGCATGATCGATGCTGCCGCCTTGGTCACCGCAAAGGTGTTGGTCAAGTTTGCGGCCGCGTTCCAGTTGGTGTTGCCGGGTTGACTGGCCACGATGCTCACTGAACCCGCACCGGTGAAACTTAGATTAGTCCCGTTGGCGATCGTCGCCGGTCCGCTGCCTACGGAGAAGGATACCGGCAGACCGGAACTAGCTGTGGCACTCAGGCCGAGTTTGTTCGTGGTAGACTGGGGAGAAACCGCTGAGAAGGTAATGGTTTGATCGGCCTTCAGATATGAGAATGCATTGGGTTTGATCGTGATGCCGTAGTTGGAGGAATACACCACCACATCACCCAACCTCGGCAGACTCGCCGTCGCCGTCACGATGACCTGAGTTGCGCTCTGGGATGTGATCGCCGATACGCTGACGCCGCATAGAGTCACGTTCGTGATGTCCACACCGTTGCCCAGATTCGTGCCTGTAATGACGACTTGGAAGCCACCTGTGTAACTGCCGCTGGAGGGGCTCACGCCAGGATCCGTTATATGGTTCGGATAGCGGTACACATTGGTTTTGGAGTTGCTGCCATCTGAGCCGCCAATGGCGTACAAGGAGTCGTTCAGTACCGCCGTTGCCAGGTAAAGTCTTCCGGCTGGCAGTCCGGCTACTTGCGTCCAAGTCGCGCCGTTGTATCGGTAGACGTTTGTCATTGCCCAACTGCCGTTCCATCCTCCGACCGTGTATAAAGCATTGCTTAGGACACCCGCCCCCAAGCCATAACATGCAACCGGCAACCCTGAAGTTTGCGTCCAATTCGTCCCATTATATCGATAGACGTTGGTGTAGCTTCCGCCAACCGTGTAGAGTGAGCCGTTAAGGACGCCCGCCGCAAGGAAGTAGCGTGGGGCCGGTAACCCCGCAACTTCGCTCCAACTGGTGCCATTGTACCGATAGACGTTGGTAGAACTTACATCGCCTGGCCCCAGTCCCCCGACTGCAAACAATGCGTTGTTCAACACTTCCGCCGCCAGAAACTTCCTGGCGGATGGGAGGGGGACCGTTTCTGTCCAGTTTGTGCCGTTGTATCGGTAGACATTAGCCTTGCAGCCACCAACATCCGATCCGCCAATGGCATACAATGCACCATTGAGGTTTCCAGCCGCCATACCTCCACGCGCACTTGGCAAGGCTGCCACTTCGACCCAGTTGGTGCCGTCGTAGCGGTACACATTTGGCGTGTATGTGCCACTTGTGCCTGTACCTCCGATTGCATATATTGCCCCATTCATAACACTTGCCGCGAGAACGATCCGAGATTCAGGCAGGCCCGCAACTTCTTCCCATCGGGACCAATCCTGCGCGACACTGCCGATCTGGCCCGGTGGATTGACGATGTAGACGCCGGGAAACGTCGAGTCCCCGACAGATAATGACTGGACCGTAATCGACTTCGGGCCTACGGACCCGGTTGCGGGCACTGTAATTGTAACCCAGTTTGTTCCCTGACCTGTAATCGATGCCGCCATGCCACCAACAGTCACGCTGGTTATGTCGTGCCCATCCCCCAGTCGCCCGTTGGTAATCGTCAGTGTATTGCCTCCCGAAAATGGACCTGTCTGTGCGGAGAGTGTCACCGCTGATCCACGAAAGTTCATTGTGAAATTTGTGACATCGTTGATGATGTGCAACGAAACTTCGAACTTACCGGCTGAGGGCGGAGAGAACGCGACCCGAAATTGAGCGCTTGATGACGCGGGAATCGTAGAGGGAAGTGCAAGAAGAGCAAAGGTCGATGCATCGCCCTCTATCGTCCAGTCACTAATGGTTAGCGTCGCGGCGCCTGTATTTGTTACCGTGAAGGTGTTGGTGAGGGTTCCTCCGACGGAAACATGACCGAAATCCGTGCCCTGGGCGATGTCGGCAGGCGATCCGTTCACTATTGTGGTTCCGTTTGTGCCGATCAGCGCGATGCCAGGTCCGATGTATGTGAAGGCATTGCTCTGTGTGGTTGTCCCGTAACTGGTTGAATAGGTAACGACGTGGCCGAGACCGGCGGGTGCCGGGCCGGCTGTGACGACCACTTGTGTTGCACTCTGGGATGTTATCGCCGAGACATTTGCACCGCACAATGTAACGTTGGTGATGTCGGAGCCATTGCCAAGGTTGGTGCCTACGATGATGACTTGGAACCCGCCTGTGTAGATACCACTTGATGGGGTGACGCCGGAAACGCCATCAAAGAGCGTGGCAGGGTAACGATACACGTTTGTATCGGTGCCGCCGTTACCTGCGATAGCGTACAGTGCATTGTTCAGAACTGCCGCTGCCAAACTGGAGCGTGGTGTGGGTAAACCAGCAACTTCGGTCCAGTTCGTACCATTGTACCGGTATACGTTGGTTTGCGGGTTGCTGCCATCAGTTCCTCCGATGGCATATAGTGCACCGCCTAGAACGCTGGCGGCTAAGTCAGTGCGGGGAGTCGGCAACCCCACAACTTCAGTCCAGTTCGTGCCATTGTACCGGTACACGTTGGTCCGCGGGCCTGAGGTGTTGTCGCTGCCCCCGATGGCATACAGTGCGCCGTTCAGTGCCCCCGTTGCCAATCCAAGGCGCCCGGCTGGAAGCCCTGCGACCTGTACCCAATTCGTCCCGTCAAACTTGTAAACATTGGTTTGTCCGACAGTTCCGAAGAAGCCGCCGAGGGCGTACAGCGAACCGTTCAGTTCTCCGACCGCCAAGACACTGCGGGTAGCCGGCAAACCGGCAACTTCAGTCCAGTTCGTGCCGTTGTAGCTGTAAACATTGGTCTTATAGCTGCTATTCTCCCCGGCAATAGCGTACAAGGCGTTGTTCAAAGTACCGGCCGCCAGTCTGTAGCGGGCGGCGGGCAAGTCCGGGCTTCCCGCCCAGTTCGTGCCGTTGTATCGGTAGACACTTGTTCTGGTGATACCATCAGAGCCGCCGATGGCATACATAGCGCCGTTGAGTGTTCCAGCGGCGAGACCGATACGCGGGGCCGGCAATCCTGCCACTTCCTCCCATCGGGACCAATCCTCTGCGACACTTCCGATCCTCCCGACTGGATTCACCGTGTAGATTCCGGCGAAGGTGGTATCTCCAACGGATGTGGATTGGACCAGAATGGTCTTTGAGCCCGGGGAACCAGTAGCCGGCACTGTGATTGTCACCCAGTTTGTTCCTTGGTCTGTGATTGATGCATGCACCCCGCCGAGGAGGACATTCGTTATGTCGTTACCACTACCTATGGCTGGGACGGTATTCGTTACCAGGATCTGATTTCCACCCGCGAACGGACCGTTCGAAGGGACGGTAGTACATTCCTGGGCACCAGTAGAAAGCGAAAAGGCGAGGAAGGCTGCGAGCGGGAAAAAGCATCTCGTTTTACATATACGCAAGATATTCATAGCGGGGACCTTGTCCCAACATGGAGAGTAGCCAAAAACAACCCGATTTCGCAAGTGTTGTGAATCTCGGTTGATTCCCGTGCATCTATTGAGGGATGCACATGAATCTGATTCTGAACCGTGATTTCAAGATGCCTGATGATGGGTGGTATCAACTTGCGCCGCTTGGCGAGTTCCCCCATGCGATGGCCGGGGTGGTCCAGGTTGTCGACGTAGAGTCTTGCACGTCGATGGTTGCCCGCTTCAAGGCTGATGCGGCAGTCCCCAATTTCGCCGGGCTCCTGGTGGACTTCGACCACTTCTCCCTCGATGACCGCGCGCGGTCCGAAGCGGCGGGGTGGATTGTCGATCTCGTGGGCCGGGAAACTGGGCTGTGGGCCAATATCCGATGGTCCGATGTGGGTGAAGAGGCCGTCAAGGGCGGGCGGTATCGTTTCCTCTCTCCGGTGTGGGCACGGAGCGACTGCGTTGATCTGGGAAATGGGCGTGTCCGGCCTGTGCGTCTGTTGAATGCCGCCGTGACGAATGACCCCAATCTCAAGGGCCTTGTTCCGCTTGCCAACGCGAGTCCAGTTGATCGGCGTGCATCTATTGGAGGGGTTGATGGCGAGCATGGAAAGGATGGTCTGGCGATGAAGAGAGTGATCGAGAAGTTGACGAACCACCTGGGGATTCCGGGGGATGCGAGTGAGGACGTGATCCTGGAGAAGATGCAAGGGTTACCCGGCTTGACTGCTGTGGTTGACCTGCAGAACTCGCTGACGGCGGCCCGTACTGAACTGGAGTCCGTCAAGGGCACGTTGAGAACCGTCGAGGGTGAGCTGGTGAATCGGCACCTGGCGGAGTTCGAGGGGGTCATCAGCGAGGCGACGAAGCCGTTTTGGACCGAGCAGTTGATGAAAAACCGGGATGGCGCCGTACTTGCGCTGGGCGAGCTCAAAGAGTTCGTGGGAAGCGGCAAGGGAGAAGCGGAATCCACCCCTGGCGCCTCCAAGGAGGGGAGCGGAACTGCAGGGGCTCGCAAGCCGTTGCACAACCGGGCGACGGCGCGACCGGTTATCCCTGGGCAGAGCGGCGTTCCGACGGACACGGACAACCGTGCCGTGAAAATCCGGAACCGGGCGCACGAGATCGCAAAGGCCGAGAATGTGCCGTTCAGTGTGGCGTTTCGGCGCGCTGAGCGGGAAGTGTTGGGAAATGGTTGAGGAGGATCGAAGCATGAGTCAGAGCAATACGAGGGTTGGTGATTTTCGGGTCCTGGCGGGCGAGAGCCTGGTGGGCATGGCGGGGCGACTGGTGAAGTTGACCCATGACACCGGCGTGCCGGAAGTGAAGTTGCCGGAATCGAATGACGATTACTCGCTGTACGTCGTCCTGGAG
>Ga0194063_10001861_pt1 | contig 13398 bp, 13 predicted proteins | sample SepL3720m_MetaG_FD_155459 | JGI IMG/M metagenome (GOLD analysis project Ga0194063, IMG submission 155459) | Anoxic zone freshwater microbial communities from boreal shield lake in IISD Experimental Lakes Area, Ontario, Canada - Sep2016-L373-20m | ecosystem: Environmental > Aquatic > Freshwater... | reverse complement strand
CCTCGTAAACGAGTAGTGCGGCAAGGGACTTCAAGGTTCCATTTTGTTCCGGTTTGCCGCAAACTGGAACAAAATGGAACCTTGATGGGTGCCGGGCCGGGCGCGCTCCCATCTGCGTTCATCTGCGTTCATCTGCGCCATCTGCGGTTCATTCCCTGCTGGGCGCGCGGGCGGCGGCCCGGGCGCGTTCAAAGTTCAACGGTTCAAAGTTCAACGGAGCTGGGAACTCGGACAGTTGGTTCATGGGTTTGGGATTGAACAGGAGGAAACGGAGATAACGGAGAAATAGATCTGCGATTGCCTGAATCGGGCAGGCGCTTATGTTGGCCTTCCATCTCTGATCCCTCGGTTATCTCCTGTGGCACCTGTGGCGGCCAAGATGGCCGAAGAACTCAATGCCACGGAAACTATCTTTCCAGGCACCAAACTGCATAAGGTGTTCAAATTGGTATCAGGTTGAAATCCGGCGGATGCCGTGTTCTGCGCCTACGCTGCGGGGTTGCTCGGCTCGTTGGTCACCCGCGCAGCGTCACGTACAAGCGGGCGCGCCAGAGAGCAATTTCTTATCAATTCAATTCCGAAAGAATCGCGCCGCCAGCAGGTTGGCCCCGGCGCCGAATGCCAGTAACACCAGCAGCGGCAACACCACCGCGTCCAGTCCGCTGCCGAAGCTGATGAGTTGATGCAACGCCTGCATCGCCCAGCCGGTGGGCAGGCAGAGGGCGATGACCTGGAGCGCGGGCGGCGCGATTTCCAACGGCCACCAGCAGCCGCCCAGCGCCGCCATGAGCAGGCTGGCCAGAACGCAAATTCCAGTCACGCGATCTTCCGCTGCGAACACCGAACCCGCCAGCACGCCGAGCGAAGCAGCCACCCAGGCAAACACCAGCAAAGTCAACGTGACTCCCGGCAGATTCGCGCCAAGATTCACGCCCAACGCAAACCGGCCCACCGCGAGAAAGAACAGAATCTGCACCACGCCCAGCAGCATGAGGCCGTAGATTTTTCCTGTCACCAGTTCGTGGCGCGTCACCGGATGCACCATCAACCGCTTGATCACGCCGTTGCGTCGCTCCGCGGCCATTGTTGCGCCGCCGAAGATGAGCAGGTTCATCATCAAATACATGACGAGGTTGCCCGGTAGCGAGAAGTTGAAGCCGGAGGGCATGGGTTTGCGTCCGGCAAACCGCACGTTCAGGCTCACCGGATTTGGCGCGTTCATCACGGCGCGGAATTTTTCCTCCGTGATGGCGGGAGGCGCGCTGGTTTGCGTGGCGGTTTCCAGCAGGTGACTGTTCATCGCGATCAAGGCGCGCACGAGCCGGACTTCGATGATCGCCGCGTCCGCTTCCGCCGAGCCGTCGCGCCGGAAGAATTCCACTTTGGTTTGTTCCTGCGCCAGCACCTTGCTCGTGAAGTCCGCCGGGATGCGGATGCCCCGGGCTGCGGTCTCGCGGTTCGTCGGGTCGAGCTGCCACAGGCCTTGCGCGCCGAGTTCATCGAGGAACGCGCGGCCCAGGAAATTCGCATCTTGATTCTCGACAAGCACGGGCGGTTTGCGATTGGCCGGATCGCCAGGGCCGCGGTTGGCAAAGCCCATGAAATAAACAAACGTCAGCGGGATGACGAACAACCAGAGATAGGCGGTCTTGCTCTTGAGAAAGAGCCGCAGGTCGTTGTGGCCGATGGCGAGAACGTGTCTCATACGCGGAGGCCCCGGTGGATACGCCGGCGGAAAAGCAGCGCGGCCAGACCGATCAGCAGTGCCCCCAGACCGGCGAGTTTCACCGCCGCCAGCAGCCACGGCACCTGGCCGCCGAACTCCAGATTGTGCGCCGTCTCCGCAAACCAGTAAGTGGGCAGCAGCGGCGAGATGTGCTCGCGCAGAAACGCCGGGAGCGATTGCGACGGGAACGCGCAGCCGCCCGCCAAACCCAAGCCCATGCCCGTAATCGTGGTGAGCACGCCGGCGCAGCGCTCGTCCGGCATCAGCGCCACGAGCGTTGCCATGAGGCCTGCGGCGAAACAAGTGTAGCCGAGCGTGAGCGTCGTCAGGGCCAGGGGGTGCTGCCAGTGGATGCGAAAAATCAGCCCGCCGCCGCCCAGCATCACCAGGCTGCTCAACAACAGGAGCCCCATCGCGAACAGGACTTTGCCCGCGACGAACGGCAGCAGGCGGTGATGCAACGTGTGGTAACGCTCGAACGTATGCAGCCGCATTTCCCGCGGGAGATCAGTCAAGGCGTTGCTGGCCAGGAACAACAGAAACATCGCGGCAAGCCCCACCAGCAAATACGCGAAGAGGTTGAACGCCGGAGCAGGCTTCGATGCTCCGCTCTTGCTGGAGCCAGGCTTTGCCTCGGTGGCGGTGGTCGGCTGTGGGCGCACTTCGCGTTCGTAAATCACCAGCGGAGGATTGATGTACCTTTTTGCGGCGGTGAGTTTGTCGCCCGCGCGTTCAATCAGCCGGGCGACCGTCCGGTAATTGCCGCCGCCCTCGATAGCCGTTTGCCATTCCGGGAATTCCGATTGCAGATTCCGGGAAATGGCGTTCAGCGCCGTGACGACTGCGCCCAGCATTTCCTCCAGCACGGCCGGATGGATGGACTGCGCCGGGTTCTTGATCAGTTCCAAACTCACTTTGCCCGCGCCGGTGAGATAGTGGCGGGTGAAGTTCGTCGGGATGATGAGCACCGCGCTGGTTTTGTTTTCATTGATCAGGCGCAATGCCGCGTCCCGCTCCAGAAAGACTGGTTCGAGAAATTTCCCACCTTCGCCCTGATTCGCCGCGCCGCGCAGGAAGCTGGTGAGCAGCGACTGGTCCTCGTCCACCACGGCGAAGCGGATGCGGCCCAGCGCACCGCTGTCGGACTTGGTGCCAAAGGCCAGACCGATAAGCGCGGTCATACACAACGGCACGAGCAGGTTGATGAGCCACGGCAGCGGATTGCGCACGGCCCGGCGCAGGTCTTTGGCGAGGAGGACGCGCAACATGGCTACTCCCTCAACTGGCGGCCGGTGAGCTGGAGAAAGACATCGTTCAAGCTGGGCCGTTTGAGCGTGGCGTTCTCGACATGCACTGGCAGCGCGAGCAGGTCTTTCAAACACTCGGACGGATCGCGCGTGCCGATCGCCGCCAGCACGAGCTGGCGCTCCGTTCGTTGAATCACGCGGAAGCGTTCGTGAAAACCGGACCACGAGTCCGGCGTGGCGTTTTTGAAATCCGCCTCCAACACGAATACGCGGTCGCCGCCCAATCGTTCCTGTAACTCGCCCAACGTGCCTTCCGCCAGCAATTGTCCGTGATCAATGATGCCGATGCGCTGGCAGAGCGTCTCCGCTTCTTCGAGATAATGCGTCGTGTAGAGAATCCCGGTTCCCGACGCGCACAGGCCGCGGATGAATTCCAGAATGTTGAGCCGCGCCTGCGGATCAATGCCCACGGTCGGTTCGTCGAGCAGCAGCAGTTGGGGCCGATGCAGCAGCGCGCAACCGAGATTGATGCGGCGCTTCATGCCGCCCGAGTATGTCTTCACGGCATCCTTGGCGCGATCCGCCAGGGTGAGCGCTTCGAGCAATTCAGTGGCGCGAGCTTTGGCGTCCGCCGCGCACAGGCCGGCCATACGGCCCCAGAATTCCAGATTCTCCCGCCCGGTGAGTTCCTCGTAAATCGCCAGTTCCTGCGGCACCACGCCCATGATGCTCTTGGCCTTTTGCGGATCGGACCAGAACGGGGTGCCCGCCACCACGACTTCCCCGGCCTCAGGCTGGAGCAAACCGGAGATCATCGAGATGGTGGTGGTCTTGCCCGCGCCATTGGGGCCGAGTAAGCCGTAGATTTCCCCCGGACGCACCTCAAAGCTGACGGCCTCTACCGCGCGAATTGCACCGAACGATTTAGAAACACCCTGCACCTTCAGCAAACTCATGGCTCGATAATAGGACGAAGCCATTCCGGGGCAAGTGACGAATTTGTGACGAGCTTAAAGAACGAAAAACGAATACGACGGCAAGACTTCAATTTCAACTCCTCACTTGAGAGGAGCGAAGAAGGAGAAATTCGTCGAAGCCTGCAATTTCATGGGAATTAAACCTAAAAACAGGAGTTAGAACCACGGATTTCACGGATCACACGGATGAAGAAGGGATTGGGGTGCCGGCCGGGGGTGTTCACCCGGCGGGTGGCGGCGAAAGAGTGCTACCGATCAGGGACCATCCGAAAAAAGCCGAAATCAGAAAGCAGAGGGCGGAAGGCAAACACGGAAACACCTTAAAGTTCACACGGCGATAGCCTTTTGGTCTGAGACGCGGTAGTTCCGGGTTGTCGCCGATCCAGCGGATGGCCAGGCGCGCTTCTTCTTTGAGGCGGATTCCCAACCCGGCCTCGATCTCCTCGTACCGGACAATAGCTTGGTTCAATTCCTCTTCCGCTTCCTGAAGGATTTCGACCTTCACGGAGCGAAGCGCTGGTCCAGTCAGGCAAAGACGTCTGCGAAAAGGCTGTGTCGCGCCGTGCCCGCTTTCACCGCCTCCAGGCGGAGGGCAATCTCATTTTCCCAGGCGTCCGCCACCTCGGGAGAGAAATCGTGATCTTCTTCGGACAGTTCCAAAAGAATACGAGCCAGCGTCCGTCGTTGGGCGGGAACCAACTCCAGCGCATCGCTGGCAACTTCAGACAACACTTTCATTACGTAGGCAGGCTAAACCAGAGGCTTTGGAGTGTCGAGTGGTAACTCTTGCATTGCTTCTCCGTTTCAGGTCTAATGTGCTGGACATGGGCAGTTTGATTGGTAAATGGTTGTTTCCGGACGCGGCGCCTGACGTGCGCAAACTCAGGATGGAAGTGGTTTACTTCATCGCGGTGGTTCTATTGCTGCTCTGTGCGGGCCTGGTGGTCGGACTCTGGCTGTTTTACCGGTCCCAGTTGCATTAGCCAAGAGTCTGACGACGGAGGGCCGTCGGGAGCCTACTTCAGCGTTTCACTGCTCAGCTTGACTTTAAGCGTGGACGTCGCGCCGGGCGCCAGGTTAATGCTGTTGGATGCGACATTGCCCGACTCGACGCAGAGCATTTGTTCGTATTCCTGATTGCCGAAGTCGGACATTTGCTGCGCCTTGGTCACCCACGGGTTCCACACCACCGTCGAGGCGGACCCCTCTTTTTCAACGCGGATTCTCCGACCCAGGCGCTGGTCGATGATTTCAACCGGGCCGGCGGTATTCAGGTAAATGCGGTCCACTTCGGAGGCGATGCGAATCGCGTCGCTGGTTTCGGATTTCTCCAGGAAACTGGCAACCTTGTCCAGATAGTTCACGCCTTTAAGCCCACTGACGGAGACAGCGGTAACATCGCCTACCGCGAAATAGGTGTGCAGGCAATTCTCGAAGACAAATTCCCGGTCTTTTGATTGGTTGGTGACGAGGAGTTGAAGGGTAAGGGACTGATCCACGGTCACGATATAATCAGCGGTGAACGGAGGGAACGCGGATGCTTCGGGGTATTCGGGCAGGCGGAAGCGGACGCTGACGCTGCCATTGGGTGCCGGGGAAAACTCCTTCAACTCCCAGGCTTTAAAGCGGGCGAACCCGTGCTGGCCCAGGCCCTCGCGCGGGCCAAACCAGGGAAAGATGACAGGGATGCCGCCACGGATTGGCTGGTTCTCGGCGAAGCGGCTGCATTGGCTCAGGAAGAGCAGCGGTGGTTCGTCCTTCTTTTTGAACTGGGAAACATGGGCGCCGTGCAGGTAGATTTCCGCGTTGCTCCAGGCAGTGGACACCTCGATCATCGGCAAGTCGCCGCAGCCATCGAGAAAAGTCACTCGTCCAGGGACTTGATGTCCGGCTTTGATCTGCGAATTGTTGTCAGTCATAGCATTCACCTTTGATTTGAGGGTAGCAGACGACCGCGGTCTCGCCAGACATTTTTTGCTTTAGTTTCCCAACCGTCCCGCTAACCTCCGGCCACACTTATGGCAAAACAACAACAATATAAATTCTGTTTCGGCCCCTGGAATATCAGCGAAGGGCAGGATCCATACGGTCCGCCGACCCGCCCGACCCAAACGTTCGACTGGAAGCTGGACCAACTCAAGAAGCTTGGTTTTGACGCCATGATGTTTCATGACGACGACGCGGTGCCGGACATTGACGGCAAATCCGACGCGCAACTGCGGAAGGAATCCAAAGAACTCAAGACCAAGCTGGCCGATGCCGGTGTGGCGGCGGAAATGGTCGCCCCGCGCCTTTGGTTCAGCCCGATGACCATCGACGGCGCCTACACCAGCAATGATTCCAAGTGCCGCCAGTACGCCATCGACCGCTCACTCCGGTGCATTGACATCGCGAACTATCTGGGCACCGACCTGATCGTCCTTTGGCTCGCGCGCGAAGGCACTTACATGCGTGAAGCCAAGAATGGTCGCCGTAGCGTCGAGCTGCTCGTCCAGGCGCTGGATAAGATGCTGGCCCACGACAAAAAGATTCGCCTCTCCATCGAACCCAAACCCAACGAACCGATGGATCACGCCTATGTGCCGACCATCGGCCACGCGCTGGCAATCGCCCAGTTGACCCGGGATCCGAAACGCGTCGGCTGCCTGATCGAATCCGCGCACGCGATTCTCGCCGGGCTGGATCCGGCGGACGAAATCGATTTTGCAATGGCTTTCGGCAAGCTCTGGTCGCTCCACCTCAACGACCAGAACGGACTCAAGTTCGACCAGGACAAACCGTTCGCCAGCTCGAATCTGCGCGTCGCCTTCAACCAGGTGCGCGCATTGGAGCGCAACGGCTACGGCAAGCAGGGAGAATATGTCTGCTTCGATGTGCATCCGTTCCGGCCGGCGAAGGTTGAACACTGGGTCGCCCATCTGGACAACAGCCGGCGCACATTCATGCGCCTTCTCGAGAAAGCGCGCTCGTTTGACGAGAAACAAGCAGAGCAGCTCGTCGCCGACCGCAATTACGCAGCGCTCGACCAGATGGTGCTCGAACATCTGATGGGGCAGTAGAGCATCCTCCCGGACAGCGGACAGCGGACACCGAACACCGAACACCGAACATCGGACATCGGACACCGGACACCGGACATCGAACATCCAAGTCCGCGCCAAAGAAATAGGGGCGAGCCGTTGCCGGCTCGCCCCTGAATTGGTTTTGGCTGGGATTAGCTCCGTCCGTGACCGCCGCCTCGGTCACCTCGATCTCTGCGTGGCCCACGATCGCCCCCACGGTCGCCCCCGCGACGCTCGCCGCCACCTCCGCGTTGGTCTCCACGATCGCCGCGAGGCTCATCGCTGCCGCTGCGAGGTTCGCCGGTGTCGCCATGCCCGGCCTGATCACCGCGCTCACCCACCGGAGCGCCCTCGATCGGAGCGCCTTCTGCAGCGGGTGCGCCGCCCATCGCCTGGTCGCGCTCGGCCATGGCGGCCCGGCGCGAGAGGCGCACGCGGCCCTTTTCATCCACGCCCAAGCACTTGACCCAGATCTCGTCGCCCATCTTGACGATGTCCTCGACCTGCTTGACACGGAAGTTGGCCAGCTCACTTACGTGGACCAAGCCATCCTTGCCCGGCAGGAACTCGACGAACGCGCCAAACTCCTTGATGGTGACGACTCTGCCGCGGTAGATCTTGTTGATCTCGGCTTCGGCAGTCATGCCCATGATCGCGTCGCGGGCAATCTTCATGCCCTCCTCCGCGACTGAATAAATATTCACTGTGCCATCGTCTTCGATATTGATTTCGCAACCAGATTCTTCGACGAGCTTCTTGATGTTCTTGCCGCCAGGCCCGATCAGCAACCCGATCTTCTCGGGATTGATCTTGATCGTCTCGATGCGCGGCGCGTATTTGCTCAATTCCTTGCGCGGCTCAGCCAGAACCTTGGCCATTTCCGCCAGCACGTGCATGCGCGCCACGCGCGCCTTCTCGACCGTCTCGGCCATCATGCTCAGCGGAATGCCGCGCAGCTTCAAGTCGAGTTGAAAACCGGTGATGCCCTTCTCCGTCCCGGCGATTTTGCAGTCCATGTCGCAGAATGCGTCTTCCCAACCGATGATATCGGTCAGCAACTTATACTGCGTAATCTTGTCCTGCTCATCGTGCTCGGTGCATAGGCCGATGCTGATTCCGCCCACTGGACGGGTCATCGGCACGCCCGCGTCCATTAGTGCCAGGCAACCGCCGCAAACCGAGGCCATCGAGGACGAGCCGTTGGACTCCATGATCTCGCTGGTGATGCGAATGGAATAGGGATACGTGTTCAGCGGCACCATCGGTTCCAGCGAACGCTCAGCCAGGGCCCCGTGGCCAATCTCGCGCCGGCCGGGACCGCTGATGCGCCCGGTCTCACCGACGGAAAAGTTCGGGAAGCTGTAATGTAGAATGAACTTCTTTTCGCTGGCTCCGCCCGTGTAAGAATCGAACTCCTGCGCATCTTCGCCAGTGCCCAGCGTGCATGCCGTGACGGCTTGTGTTTCCCCGCGCTGGAACAGCGCCGAGCCGTGCGCGCGCGGCAATAATCCGACTTCGCCGCAGATTGGCCGGACGGTTTCAAAGTCGCGTCCGTCCAGGCGCTTGCCATGATTCATGATCAGGCCGCGAACAGCTTCCTTCTGGATGTAGTAAAACGCGTCTTTAAGAACAAACTCGGTCACCTTCTCCTCGCCAAATTTCTCGACCAGCTTCTTGCCGATTTCTTCGGTGATGGCCGCCACCGCCGACTCGCGGGCCAGCTTCGCCACGGTAAGCAAGGCTGTGACGATGCGATCTCCCGCCAATGCCTTGGCTTCCTTCAGGATTTCCTCGGGGACGATGTTGAGCGTGATCTGGCGTTTAGGTTTGCCAACGCGCGCGGCGAGATCTTTCTGGGCCGCAATCACGGGCTGAATCGCCTCGTGGCCAAATTTAAGCGCGGCGTTGAAGTCGGCCTCGGTGATCTCATTAGCCGAGCCTTCATACATAACCATGTCAGCTTGATTGCCGACATAGACGAGGTCCAAATCGCTTTCGAGCATCTGGGCGTGCGTGGGGTTGGCGATAAATGCGCCATTGACCCGGCCGACGCGGACGGCGCCCAGCGGTCCGGCCCAGGGAATGTCGCTGACCATCAGCGCCGCCGAAGCGCCCAAAAGTGCCAGCATATCGGAGTCGTTCTCGCCATCCGCGCTGAGCACGATGCACTGGACCTGCACTTCGTTATACCAACCCTTCGGAAAGAGGGGCCGGATTGGCCGGTCAGTGAGGCGTGATGTGAGTATCTCCTTTTCCGTCGGACGACCCTCGCGTTTGAAGTAGCCGCCAGGGAATTTGCCCGCCGCCGACGCCCGTTCACGGTAGTCCACGGTGAGCGGAAAGAAATCCTGGCCCGGTTTAGCCTTGGTGGCCGCGACGGCGGCAACAATGACAATCGTCTCGCCTAGTTGGACGGTTACGGCACCGTCAGCCTGCTTGGCTATTTTCCCCGTTTCAATAATGATCTGTTTGTCCCCTAAGAGGACGCTGATTTTCTCTGACATAATGTTTACCCATCCGTCACCACCGAGAAACTTCATTCAGCTCCGAAAGGGATTCGGAGCTGAATGAAATTGCCCAGGGTAACGGAGCTTTCTCTTACGCGAAGGTTAAGCAAAAAACCGAGCCGTTCGCGTTTGCCGGCCCGATTAAATCAAAATCCACCAAGACCCGGCGCCCGAGTCGTGACTCTACCCGGCGCAGGCGCCTCGTCCGCAGCTACTTGCGCAGCTTGAGCTTCTTGGTGACTGTCTGGTAGCGGCTGACGTCAACAATCTGGAGATAATCCAGCAGACGGCGACGCTGCCCGACCATTACCAGAAGCCCGCGGCGGGAACTGTGGTCTTTTTTGAATTTCTGCAGGTGGTCAGTCAGATGGTTGATGCGCTGCGTGAGCAAGGCAATCTGCACATCCGCCGAACCGGTATCCCGCTCGTGGATTTTGAAATCATCAATCGTTTTCGCTTTCGCTTCCATACACGTTCTACTCAATCTAATTCACTCTTTTATTATATAACGGTTCAATGTAGGTTTCAGGGTCAATGGTGTAAAGCACTTTCCGTTACTCGAAAAAATCCCCGCCCTGAACGGGTGCCTCTCAATTAACCCGGGTCCGGTCAGTCACGCTTGTGATGCTGGAATCGTTTCCGACTTTCTATAGACCATCCCCTGGAAAAGAGCGACAATGTCACCCTGGTCATCTTTTATCTCCACGGCATACGAGCCGAGTTTGTAGTTCTTGGACGCTTCCCGAGCCTCGGCCCATAAAGTGCCGGTCCGGGCAGCTTTCATGAATGTGATGTTCACGTTTATGGCCACGGCGACGGTTCCATGCGAGTTCGAGGCGGCCGCAAACGCGAAATCCGCCAACGTGAAGATGGCTCCGCCCTGAACGGTGCCGTGCCCATTCAAGTGGTGCGGATGCAAAGTCATTTTAGCCCGGGCCTGACCGGACGACACCGCCAGCAACTCGATCGTGGACCGCTCGGCAAATCGGTCGTTTCGCATGTAACGCTCGATATGTTCCATGCCAGCGGCGGGATGCGCAGCGGGCAGTTGGGGTTCCTGGCTCATGATTGACTCACTTGCTTCCGACCGCTGCCTGGCTGGCCCGTCCGATCAGAAAAGCCTTCTGGTTTCCCTCAAAGAACGCTTCCGCGAAGCCGGCGCGCAATGACGTCATCCATTGGTCTTGGGCCATTGGCAAATGGGCGCTCAGCGCGCCGAGCAGCGCCACGTTCAGACTCTTCTTGTTCGGCAACCGGTCCACGCTCACCGCATCGGGCGTGATCACAACTCCCCCGGGGCGCAATAGATGCCGGTGCGGCTCCACCTGGGTGGGCTCAAGCACAAGCAGAAAATCCGCTTCGCCGGTCGGCACCATCGGGCTGAAGACGCGACCCCCAAAACGCACGTCGCCGGTCACCGAACCGCCACGCTGACTCATGCCTTTGATCTCGCTCTTCTTCACATCATAACCTGCCCGGAGCGCGACATCGGCAAGGATATCGGTGCCTTTGAGAACGCCCTGGCCGCCGATGCCGGCCACCACGATATTTGTCACCTTTTTCATTGGGGAAGTGGAGTAACTGAGGGTTTGATTACCGGGATGAGTGAAATGCGGCAGGAGCCGTGGAGTTCAGGCCGGGGCGGGACCGGGAGTCGGTGCCGCGGGGCATTCGCAGCCTGCGTCACGGTCTTCGTATTGCTTGAGCTGCTTGGCGATCAGGATGCAGGGCCGACGCGCGATGATCACCGCCAGCTCGTTGCTGTTGAGACATTCGGCCAACAGACGGTCGAAGTCATCCGTGCCGAAACGCGTTTCGATCAAATGCACCCGCCGGATGCCAAGCGACCGGACCAGGTCTTCGATCACCAGTTTGCGGGCCGGCTCGTGGTCCAACTTGCGGCCTGTGCCGGGGTGTTCCTGGTGGCCCGTCATCGCAGTTGTGGAATTGTCGAGGATGATCAGAACGTGTCCGTTTGGCGGCGGGTTATAGACCATCTCGATCAGCCCGTTGATGCCGCTATGCACGAACGTGCTGTCGCCGATCACGCTCACCACCAGCCGGGCCTGGTCAGCGGGCAGGACATGCCGCAAGCCCAAGCCAACGCCCAGGCTGGCCCCCATGCAAACACAGGAGTCGATTGCCTCGAAAGGCTCGAGCACCCCCAGCGTGTAGCAGCCAATGTCGCCAGCCACGATGCAGTCTTGCTTGCGCAGCGACTCGAAGACAATGCGGTACTGACAGGCATCGCAAAGCTGTGGCGGTTTTCCAGGCGGTTTGGCCGGCTCCGGGCTCAGGTCGTTGTTGAGAATGCGGCGAGCACGCGGCACATCCAGTTCGCCGAAGCGGTACATGTCCGCCTTGCCGTCCACCGGAATGCTGGCGGCGCGAATGGCATCGACCAGGTATGGGTCGCCTTCCTCGATTACCAGGCAGCGCCCGACGTTCTTGGCAAACTGCGCGATCTTCTTCATCGGCAATGGATAGGTGAACCCGAGCTTGAGCACCCGGGCATCCGGCGCGGCTTCGCGGACGTGCATGAAGGAAATGCCGGACGTGATGATGCCGAGCGCATTGCCGCCTTCCACAATGTGGTTCAATTGACAGGTCTCGTTCCACTCCGCCATCTCGGCGAGTTTCTGCCGCAACCGCCGGTGGGCGGGCCGGGCGTAAGCCGGGATCATCACGCGCCCGCGGATGTCACGCTCGAAGCTCGGCACCCTGGGCGTCCCGATGATCTCGCGGGGCTTCACCACCGTGTAACTGTGGCAGACACGCGTCGTCACGCGGAACAGCACCGGGATCTTCCACCTCTCCGAGATTTCAATCGCGGCAAATATGAAATCGTACGCTTCCTGTGAATCAGAAGGCTCGAGCATCGGGATGCCGGCGGCGACCGCGTAACGCCGATTGTCCTGCTCGTTCTGGCTGGAAGCCATGCCCGGGTCATCGGCGGACACAACAATCAGTGCGCCGGTCACGCCGGTATAGGCCGCCGTAAAAAGCGGGTCCGACGCGACGTTAAGCCCCACGTGTTTCATCGTGCATAGCGCCCGCGCTCCGCCAAAGGCCGCGCCGATGGTGACTTCCAGCGCCACCTTCTCGTTCGGAGACCATTGGGCGCGCCCGCCGAGTTCGGAAAAGTATTCGAGGATTTCGGTGGACGGGGTGCCGGGGTAACCCGCTCCCAAGGCAACGCCGGCGTGCCGGGCCGCCAGCGCAATGGCTTCATCGCCGCTTAACAACAATCGGTTTGACTCATTCATTCAAAAAATGCGAGCCAGCATATAGGCACTTTGCGGCTGCTTGGAAACCAAATTCGGTGTTTGAATTCTGCCGCTCGTCAAACATGCACATGAAAAGAGCAGTTCAACCACAGATGGAAACAGATAAAATAAAGATTTGCAGCCTTTTGCCGAGCAGACCCGCTTCACCTGCGGGATGAGCTTCTCCGACCGTGTCTGCCTCAGTGTTGATCTGCGTGTATCCGTGGTTTTATTAATTTAACGGCCGGATTCAGGGGTGCGCATCTTAGATTTTTCGGAGCGCGGACAGGGGCGCAAGACAGAATTGGTCGAAGCCTGCGATTTCATGCGAATTAAACCTAAAAACAGCCGTTGGAACCACGGATTTCGGGATAACACAAATAACAAATATTGCCCCATCCGTGCCATCCGTGGTCATATTCCCGCTCTGAGGGGAACGAGGACGGGGGAAGGATGAATCGCGCTTTCAGCGCTGATGGGGGTTTGGGCTGATGAACCCAGGGCGTTGCCCTGGGCTGGTATGAATGACGCCCTTGGCGTCTCCCACCTGTCGCGTCTCCCACCTTGCACTTCCGCTCGACCTTGGTTGGATATTGCTCTCGAAGAATTCTGT
>Ga0194063_10001860_pt1 | contig 13406 bp, 11 predicted proteins | sample SepL3720m_MetaG_FD_155459 | JGI IMG/M metagenome (GOLD analysis project Ga0194063, IMG submission 155459) | Anoxic zone freshwater microbial communities from boreal shield lake in IISD Experimental Lakes Area, Ontario, Canada - Sep2016-L373-20m | ecosystem: Environmental > Aquatic > Freshwater... | reverse complement strand
GTTTAACACATAAAAGAATTAAAAGAAAGGATGAAATATTTACTACTAGATCCATCGAAGAGTTAGCTAGTCTGCATAAAAAATAATAACCGATTTAGAGATTGGTTGCACTATTTATTCGTTTTGTAAAAACCCCATTAAAAGTCATTCTACTTAGATGGGTAGGTACAAATAGCTAGAAAGGGACATTTAGCACAATGAGGATTCCTTGCGGTACAAACATAGCGCCCATGTAAGATTAACCAATGATGGGCCTTGTGTACATATGCAACCGGAATATTTTTGATCAATTGTTTTTCGGCTGCCAGTACCGTTTTTGCCCTAGTGGTTAAACCGAGGCGAGCACTTACTCTAAAAACATGTGTATCTACGGCCATATTCGGTTGTGCATCTATAACGGAGGTGATAACATTTGCTGTTTTTCTTCCAACTCCAGGCAATTGTACCAGTTCTTCTACCGTCATGGGTACTTTTTCATTAAACTTTTCTACCAACATAGTGGCCATTCCAATTAAATGCTTAGTCTTATTATTTGGATAGGAGATGCTTTTGATAAGTGCAAATAAATCTTCAAAACTGGCTTTGCTCAAAGACCTTGAATCGGGATATTTTTTGAAAATGGCGGGGGTCGTTAAATTTACCCGCTTATCAGTACACTGGGCAGATAAGATAACTGCAACAAGTAGTTGAAAAGGATTATCATACAGTAACTCTGTCTCTGCATTTGGTGCATGTTCAAGAAAATAATCAATGAGATACTGGTAACGCTCTTTTTTTGTCATAAAAAAACCCTTGCTTAAGGCAAGGGTTAAAATTAGTTAAAATCAAATGCTTTTAGGCCAATGGGCTTAACTCGTTTACCGACTTTTCGGCATAGGCTAAAATGCTATTGATTGTTCTTTGACTCGGAGAAAGCCTGATTGGTTCCAGTCTGCTATGAGCAGTTGTCATCAATTCAAATTGCTCTCTTAAATTCCAATCGAATTCCAAACCAGCTTGAAGGCTAGCTGTTTTTTCGGTTGAAGTTTCCTTATACAAATACTGAAGTAAATCTTCCGGAGTAAAATTGTGCATAGACAAGTTGAGTTCTTGTTAAAAATAAATTATCCAAATCCTGCTATTAAACGACCAAGGAAAAAGAATATTGCTCCCAACATGAAATTAATCAGGTTTTTGGGAGCTGGGGAGGATAAATAGGTCTTCATTATCCTTTTTCATCATATAGCGTTCTCGGGCGTATTTTTCTATTGTTTGAGCATTTGTGATCAAAAAATCAAGTTCTTTCTTAGTTTCTGCTATCTGTTTGGCTTGATGTTGCTCATTTTTACTCAATTCGCGCACATATTGAATTCTTTCATATTGCTGAAAAAAATCGTTTTTGTCAAAAAAAAGCATCCAAACAAAAAATCCAATCCCTGCCAGCAGGTATTTGCTCCTAAAAATGCGGGCAAATCGAATAAAACCCCTCTTTGGGAGGGGCTTTATTGGGTCAATATGTTCGATTTTAGTATCCATAATAAAAATCCTAATTAGTCGCTACTTAGATAGACTTACCAAATTTAATCTTTCCCTTGGGATAAATGGCACTATCGGTAAGCATTTCTTCGATTCGCAACAACTGGTTGTATTTAGCCATACGGTCAGTACGACTGGCACTGCCAGTTTTAATTTGGCCACAATTCAATGCAACGGCTAAGTCGGCAATAGTGGTATCTTCCGTTTCACCACTGCGATGACTCATGATAGTATTGTAACCATTATTTTGCGCCATACTCACTGCATTAATGGTTTCAGTAACCGTTCCAATTTGATTTACTTTAACCAATAAAGCATTACCGATGCCTTCCTTGATACCTTTTTCTAAACGCGTTACATTGGTCACGAATAAATCATCCCCAACCAACTGACATTTTTTTCCAACAGCCTCTGTTAACATTTTCCATCCCTTCCAATCATCCTCTGCCATGCCATCCTCAATAGAACAAATTGGATATTGTTTTACCCAAGATTCCCAATATTTTACCAACTGCTCACTGTTCATTTTTTTACCATCACTCTTATGGAAAATATATTTTTTCTCTTTAGCATTCCACAACTCACTATTAGCAGCATCCATGGCAATCATGATTTGTGATCCCGTTTTATAACCAGCGGCTTGAATGGCAGTCAAAACCATTTCAATAGCTTCTTCATTACTTTGGATATTGGGAGCAAAACCTCCTTCATCTCCCACATTGGTGCTGAATCCTTTTTTCTTTAGTACAGATTTTAAGGAATGAAAAATATCAACACCCCAACGCAATCCTTCGCTGAATGAACTGGCGCCGATAGGCATTACCATGAATTCCTGAAAATCAATTTTATTGTCAGCATGTGCTCCGCCATTTAAGATATTCATCATCGGAATGGGCAATACCTTAGCATTGGTACCACCGATATAACGATACAAAGGAAGATTGGCTTCCAAGGCAGCGGCTTTTGCTACGGCCATACTAACTGCCAATAAAGCATTGGCACCTAATTTACCTTTATTCAAAGTGCCATCCAAGGCAATCATCATAGCATCAATACCAGTTTGATCTGCTACATCCCATCCCAATAAATTATCTGCCAGTACCGTATTTACATTTTTTACAGCTTTCAATACGCTCTTGCCACCGAAATAATCTTTTTTGCCATCCCGAAGCTCAACTGCTTCATGAATACCAGTACTAGCACCACTTGGAACTGCAGCTCTTCCCAAATGCTCATTTTCAGTTAAAATATCTACTTCTACAGTTGGATTTCCACGGCTATCGAGTATCTGACGTGCGTGAATGGAGGCGATGTAACTCATATTATTATTTATTATTATTGATGTACAATTTTACTTTGCAAATTTCAGCTTTATAAGGGAGATTAGCAAACGAAATATAGCATGATTCTTGTCAGCTTTACAATTTGCTATTAGTCAATTCGCGGAAAATATCTTCCAAACTTTGAGCATTGCTTTTCATTGAATCAATATTCAAATGTTGATCAATGGCCAATTGCATCATTTGCTTTTTAATTAAATCTGCTTGGCTTGTTTGTATGACACAAATATTGAAATTAGTAATGGAATAGTTTTCTACCCCCTCCATTTTTTCTATCCAAGCAGCTTCGATGCGCTCTTTAAAAACCACTTCTACTTTTTGTAATGACTTGTTAGATTGCTGCAGATTTTGCAAATAATCGTCGGCTACAATTTTGCCTCGGTTGATAATGATTACTCGATCACAAATAGCTTCCACTTCTTGTAAAATATGAGAGGAAAACAACACTGTTTTATCAGCCCCTAACCGACGAATCAATTCCCTTATTTCTACAATTTGATTGGGATCCAAGCCACTGGTAGGCTCATCCAAAATCAAGACTTCGGGGCCATGTATTAAAGCGGCCGCCAAGCCCACTCTTTGTTTATACCCTTTACTGAGTTGAGCAATTTTTTTATTTGATTCCAATTTCAAGCCCACCATTTCAATCACTTTTTCTACCGCTGTTTCCAATGGTTTTACCTGATGAATATTGCCAATAAAACGCAAGTATTCTCTCACATACATTTCGTTGTAAAGCGGATTAGATTCGGGTAGGTAACCAATTTTTTTCTTGGTCTCATTATTGTTTTCGGTCACCACTAAACCGCCAATGCTAGCCTCTCCAGCATCTGCCTGAACATAGCCAGTCAGCATTTTCATGGTGGTACTTTTGCCAGCCCCATTGGGCCCAAGAAACCCAACAATTTCTCCTTTTTTTACAGTAAAAGAAATGCCATCCACTGCCTTTTGAGTGCCGTATATTTTGGTGATATTATTGACAGAAATAGACATAGCAGAAAACTAGTTTACTGGAAAATTATGATTGCAGTATCATTTGAGATACACTACCTCAAATGAATAAACGAATCTCGCTTTATTATTATTTCACGCCGCCTTCCTCCTTGCCACTTTGTTGATTAGTGGGAGGCTGATTTGAATTTCTATTGTTATTCGGTCTTTGTGCTTGATTGCCCTGACGATTATTCCTTTGTTGTTGGTTGCCCTGGCCTCTGTTTTGCGGTTGTTGACGATTGTCGTTTTGACCTGCAGCAACTTGCCTATTCCCTGGTTGACGATTATTACTTGGTCTTCCTTGTTGTTGACTTCTTTCTCTATCCCTTCTTTTCCTGCTATTTTTTTCAAGGCTTTTTAAACTGATCTGACCTACCAAATCAACAAACTCGGGCTCCACTTCTTTTGGCTTACTGCTGACCACTTCCACTGTTTCCAACTCATCTGGTTTAATACCCTGCCGATTGAGTGCCTTAATTTTTTTAGCGCCTTCAATTGAAAGGGGATATTGTTTATTGCTATCTGGCATGGTGTACCACATCAGATTGCGGAAAATATCTTTTTTAACAAGAAAAGCACGACTCTTAGCCACTTCAATCATATCGCAATCATCTGGAAACTGTTGCAAAGCATCTAAATAGGTATCTAATTCATAATTCAAACAACATTTCAATCTGCCACACTGCCCACTTAATTTAGTTTGATTGATGCTTAGGTTTTGGTATCGTGCTGCATTTGTATTCACACTTTTGAAATCCGTTAACCAGCTGCTACAACAAAGCTCCCGTCCACAGGCTCCAATACCACCAACTTTTCCCGCCTCTTGGCGAGCACCAATCTGACGCATTTCCACTTTTACTTTAAACTCATTGGCATATTGTTTAATGAGCTCTCGAAAATCTACTCTATCATCTGCGATATAAAAAAAAGTGGCTTTTCTTCCATCAGCTTGAATTTCTACTTCAGCCATCTTTAAATCCAATTTAAGTTGACGGGCCATGGCACGACTACGTATCAATACCTGAGCTTCTCTGGCTTTGGATTCCTTCAACTTGCCTAAATCAAACTCATTTGCTCTTCGTAGAATTTTTTTGATATCAGGACTTTTTTCATCAATACTTTTTTTCTTCAACTGAAGTCGAACTAATTCGCCGGTTAGATTAACCATTCCAACATCAAAACCACTTACTCCTTCAATCGCTACCATATCACCCTTCTCATAAAAATTAGTACTGGTATTCTTAAAGTAATCTTTTCGGCTACCACTATTGAAACTGATTTCTACAATACGACAATTGCTTTCAGGGTCGCTGAATGGTAAATTGGCTAGCCAATTGTGCACATTCATTCTATTGCAACCTCCGCTGGCGCAACTACCATGGCTTTGACAACCACCTGGTGTTCCGCTACTGGTACCACAAGCTCCACTACCACATCCCATTGTGAATGATTAAATATTGTTAATAATAATTTAGGGGGAATAAAAAACGAAAATCAATCAAGCCGCCGTTTAACAACCATGGCACTATTATATATACCTAAGCCCAGCCGTCGAGCGACTAATGATTGAATCATTAACTGGCACCAGCAATCGAAAATAGTATAGCTGAAAAAGATGGTTCATATTGATTTATCGCAAATTTCCCCTTCAAAAGCCTCAAACCCTTATCCTCACTGCACCAAAATTAAGGAATTGTTGCTAATAATATGACAAAGCCGGATGGTTAAAGCATGAAAAAGCATTTTTGCATTGGCATTTCTTTCAATATAATAAGAAGCTTTGTCCAATTCCTGAATAATCGCCTCCTGCTGGTAATGGGTACAAAGCTTGTTAAGCCTGCTTGCAAAATCCTGTTCGGGACTAGATCCCACAGTAGACAAATCAGGCATTTGCCTCAATCTAACAGCTTGTTCCAACAAATGAGTAAAGTATTTCAGAAATTGCTTTTGCTTTTCTCTGCCCATTTTGGCAGTTTCTTCTATCCACTTAACTTGTGCAACCGGACCTGTTTTAACAATTGCATTCAACCAGTCTCTTAATATAGCCTGCCAGTCATCCTCACTATGCTGTATTAATTGCAAAGCTTCTCGATAATTACCTTCAGCCACGGCGGCAATTTGCCTTGCTTTTTCCATGGGCACTCCAGCTCTTAGTTCCAATGCCGCTTCTATTTCGATATCAGATAAAGCAGGAATTTTTATCAATTGTGTGCGAGAAAGAATAGTAGGCAATACCATTTCTTCATTTTCGGCTACTAAAATAAATAAGGTTTTGGCAGGAGGCTCTTCTATTAGTTTCAGCAATTTATTCCCCTCCTTGCCTAAAAACTCAGGCATCCACATGATGAGAATCTTATATTCACTTTCAAAACTCTTCAAACTTAGTTTACGAATGATATCATTGCATTCCTGTGCCGTAATATTTCCCTGTTTATTTTCCGCCTCAATAAATTGCAACCAATCGTAAAGATTGCCATAGGGATTGTTGGAAATAAATTCCCGCCACTCAACAATAAAATTAGAAGCAATTGGCTTTTCACCGCTTTTTTTATTAATAACAGGGTAGGAAAAGTGAATATCTGGATGCACCAATTGATTTGCTTTTTTGCAGGCTGCACATTCTCCACAAGCGTCATGCAAGACTACTTTAGTATCATTTGCACCCTTACTGGGTGCTGGCTCTCCGAATAAAGAAGGTTCAGCTGCTGATGGATTTTTTTTGCCATTGACTTTTTCACATGTAATATATTGAGCAAATGCCATCGCCATAGGTAATGCACCAGCACCTTCTTTACCTAAAAACAATAAAGCATGGCTTAGGCGATTTTGTGCTACCATTTGAACTAATTGATCTTTGGTAGCTTTTTGACCTATGATGGTTTGAAAAATCATGCTGCAAAATAAATTAAAAAAGCCATCCAGATACTTTAATTCCAGATGGCTTTTAGAAATCGAAAGCTTTATAATTTACTGGTGATGGTGGTGCTCATTGGCTCAACGCCGCTTTCAAAATAATATAGGAGCTCTCCTTCTTCATTCAATAAAAACTTATTGAAGTTCCACTTCATACTGGCATCCATTACCCCGTTTTCAGATCGATTGCATAGCCATTTATAAATGGGTGCTTGGTCTTCTCCTTTTACAGAAATTTTGGCTGCCATAGGAAAGCTGACACCGTAATTACTCTTACAAAATTCTTTGATTGTTGCATTGGAGCCAGGTTCCTGAGCACCAAAATTGTTGGCAGGAAATCCTACAATGACCAATTTATCTTTGTACTGATCGTATAGCTGTTGCAAACCTTCATATTGGGGCGTAAAGCCACATTCACTGGCTGTATTGACAATTAAAATTTTCTTACCCTTAAATGTCGCGAAATTGATAACCCCTCCATCCAAACTTTCTACTTTAAAAGAGTGAATAGAACTAGGTGCGGCAACGGGATTGATGGAGGTTGGTGACATGGCGGTTTGGCTATTGCCTGTTTGAGTGGAGCAGGATAATAGCACTGCTGCCAAGGTGAATAATTTAATCATGTGATTTTTTTTAAATAACAAGGAAGAATAAGATTTGTTGCGTTTTTAAAGGAATTAACAACAGGCTATTTTTCATAGCAACCCAAATCTGGAAGTCCGTTGTTCCGATTTCGATTGTCGAGATCTTTCAATAAAGAAGTCAACACCCCTTTATTAATACCAGGAGCTGCAGGACTTTTGCTAGTATGGAAATCATAGATTTTCTTAGTTACATCAATGCTATCAAATAAGGGATCTTGATTTTGAATAGCATTATTATAAGTAGCATTGGGAGATACTGCTCCGCGATACAATACCCTATCGAATAATACAGTATAGCTGGTGCCAGTTTGCTTATTCACCACCAATTCGTTTTCAACAAAACCCTCTTCGCCCCAAAATATACAGTTTCTAAAAACTGCATTTAAATTAGCCGCTATAATCGCACCGCTTTGAATAGCGTAATTGTTTACCTGCAAAACTGGATTTTTATGCGATATATAATAATTAGAAAAACTGGCAGCAGTACAATGTGTTATCGTGTATGCTCCGCCGTAAGCAATGGCGATATTACTACCACAATTACTAATAAGGCAGTTGTCTGCATTCACACTCGTATTGACAAATAAAAATCCTGCATCGTAAGCATTGTCCACTATGCATTGGGTAATTTGTAATTTAGGATTGGCATTAACGGATGGCTTTTCTACCACAATTGCCTGATAGGCGTTTTTAATAACTGCGTAAGTGAGTGCATTGTTTTTGCTGGTTCCCCTGAAATATAAGCCAGGCCAGCTTGCAGGTAAATCTTTGTATTCCGGATCTAACCGATCTCCTGAAAAACTTACACTATCTGATTTTGTTCCGTTCACTATCATCGTTCCATCAATGATGATGGGTGCATCGGCATGGGAATATATTCTGCAGCCAGGTTGAATGGTAAGACTCGCAGTACTGTCTATACGCAAACTACCCAATATTACATAGGGAAGATTGTTGGTCCACACGACATTACCAATAATAACTCTATTACGCAAAAAATTTGCGTTTTGCCCAAACGCTTCTAGTTGTACAAATCGATTGTTCCCATTGTAATCAATTAGGATACTATCGCGTACAATAAAGGCCAGATTATTTAAATTCGGATTGATGGTAACCGACACAAACACATATATACTGTCATTTGCATCAATATCAATATTCGTCAATTCTGCTGAGGAGATACCATCTACATTCATTTTATATGCGGAACTAAGACCACCCATCAGTTTTACCCGATTCAACCGAAGTTTTTGGTTATTCTCATTGATGATTTTGAACGACTTTGTAATGGACCCTGTAGTTGTAAAGACTGTGTCGAAATGTAAAGTATCTGCGGTGGCCCTAACCCTTGCATCTCCACTAGTGATAAAGCTATCTTTTTTGCAGCCATTGGTAAACACCCATAAGCTACCTAAAAAAGCTACTATCAATAAGGAATATTTCATTTTTCAAATGTAAAGATTTTTATGTGCGAACTAGCGTAACTATAGAGTTTTATATTTTTCTTAATTATGTCGATTTACTTCTCCGCTATAGCTAAAGTAGCCATACTTAATGTACAATTAGCGGCATTCAAAATAGCCCTACCACAAGCTTCCATAGTTGCCCCTGTAGTTAACACATCATCTATTAGCAATATCCCCTTCCCTTCCAATTCCTGTGGTCTTATTACAGAAAAACTATCCACCACATTCTCCCATCGTTCTATCCGGTGTTTCTTCGTTTGCGTGGCGGTAGCATTTTTCCTAATAACATTTTGTTTACTAACCGGCAAATTCATTATAGAGGCTACACCGGCTGCGATAATTGCCGCCTGATTGTATCCTCTTTTTTTCTCTTTAGCTGGATGCAGCGGCAAGGGTACCAATATTTCTACTTCAGCAAATCGGGAGGAGTGTAATAAGGAGGTTCCCATGAGCTGACCTAAATACAATCCAATAGCCTGCTGTTGATTATATTTTAACTGATGAATCAATTGTTGCATTAAAGAATCTTTGCTAAAGTAAAATTCGCTGTGAGCCGATTTAACAGGCAATCTTCCCCAAAATATTTTCTCGATGGGATTGTTGGGTTGATTGGCAAAACGGGTATAAGGTAATGCACGCATACACCGCAAGCAGATTAATTGACTATCATCTATCAAGTCTGAACCACAACCTTTACATATATGGGGATAGAATAACTGCCGGATACCCGGTAGTATTTGTTGAATGGTTAGCATAAGGTTTATTGTTTAAAACAAATATTGGTAAAGCTCTTCCACCTTTCCCAATGCTATAATCTCTATAGCACTGGATAATTTGGGCAAGCTCTTGGTATTGTATTTACTGACAATAATTTTTTCAAAACCTAATTTTTCCGCCTCTGCAATTCTTTGTTCAATTCTATTCACAGCCCTAATTTCACCACTTAGCCCTACTTCGCCTGCAAAACAAATATGGGCAGGCAAAGGCACATCTTCATAGCTACTGAGCAATGCAGATACGATGGCCAAATCAATTGAGGGATCTTCTGCTTTTATTCCACCTGCAATATTTACAAACACATCTTTCACACCAAAATGAAATCCGCCTCTTTTTTCCAATACAGCTAATAATAATTGTAATCGCCGTAAGTCAAAACCACTTACTGTTCTTTGCGGTGTTCCATATACGCTTTGTGTTACCAATGCCTGACCCTCTATCAATAATGGTCGTATTCCTTCAATGGTAGCAGCAATAGCAATTCCGCTTAGGGCATCTTCTTTTTGTGTAATTAAAATTTCGCTGGGATTACTAACTGCGCGCATTCCCTGACCAGTCATTTCATAAATACCCAATTCGGCAGTAGAACCAAATCGATTTTTCAATGTGCGTAATATCCGATAAGCATAATGTCGATCACCTTCAAACTGCAAGACGGTATCCACCATATGTTCCAAAATTTTTGGACCGGCAATAGTACCGTCCTTGGTGATATGGCCGATTAAAAAAACTGGCGTATTGGTTTCTTTGGCAAATCTTTGCAATTCTGCGGCACATTCTCTGATTTGTGAAACGCTACCAGGGCCACTTTCTATATAGGGAGATTGAAGCGTTTGAATAGAATCTACAATTACCAGTTGTGGTTTAAGCTTTTTGATTTCTTGAAAAATAGTTTGCGTATTCGTCTCTGTGAGTAAATAAAAATTTTCGCTTATGGTACCAATCCTGTCAGCACGCATCTTTATTTGTTGCTCACTTTCTTCTCCACTTATATATAGTGTAGTCACTTCTTTAAGTTGCAATCCATTTTGCAAAAACAATGTCGACTTTCCTATTCCAGGTTCACCAGCTACCAATACGATACTACCTAAAACAATACCACCTCCCAATACCCGATTTAATTCTGCATCGGTAGTAATAATTCTTTTTTCTTCCGCACTGCTTACTTCATTGATGGAAATTGTTTTGGCACGATGGCCTGCTTCTGTTGATTGATAATCTTTCCAACCAGCATCCGTTTTTTTATCTGTTCCTTTTATCATTACCTCTTCTACAAAACTGTTCCATGTATTACAGGAAGGACACTTTCCTAACCACTTGGTAGATTCATGTCCGCACTGACTGCAAAAAAAACTTGTCTTTGTTTTACTCATGCTGTAAAGTTAATTGAGTAAAACTGGATGATGAAGATGGAAAAAATAAAAAAAAGGATGAATAGGTTATCGAAGAAGCATGAAAAATAAAAGATGAAACGTTTTTTTATCAATCAATTCAAGTTGCAATAAAATCAATGCTATAAAATTATAAAAAGTAAAAGGGCTATCATTTCTGATAGCCCTTTATACTTACTAACCCATTAAATTCTATTGCTAAAGTACAATTTTACCCCACATAAAAAAATAATTTTTATGTCTTGTGAATAAGTTTCGATGGTTAAACGGCTAATTTTCCAATCTCCTCTATTCGACTTAATTAATTGGTATTCAATTTATTATAAAATATTTTTTAAGCCAAAACTCAATTATTTTTTGATTGAATAACAAAAAAATAATTTATAAATATTTGGTTTATTTAATAAACTAGTCTACGTTTGTATCAAATTTAAGACAATGAAATTTTGGCCAGTCCTGTCATTTTTTTTACTATCCCAAACGGTTGTGGCACAGTTTAAAATTAGTGGTAAGGTAACCGATAACAAGAATAAACCCTTGTTGGGGGTAAGCATCAGCCTAAAAAACAGCTATGATGGTGCCACCTCAGATTCAGCGGGAAATTTTTCTTTTTTAAGCGGCGAAGCTGGTCCCCAAGTAGTCGTTTTCAGTAGTTCAGGCTACAAAACCATAGAACTGAATATTTTGCTTAAGAATAGCTCTATTTCCCTGAATATCAGCATGAAAGAACTAATCACAGAATTGAAGGCTGTGGTCATTACAGCCGGTAGTTTTGAAGCCAGTGACAAAAAAAAGGGGGCCGTTTTAACAGATATTGATATTGTTACAACCCCTAGCGCCAATGCGGATGTTACGGAGGCTTTCAAATCGCTGCCGGGGGCACAACAAGTAGGAGAATCAGAAGGTCTATTTGTGAGGGGAGGCGCTGCCACGGAAAGTAAGATCTTTATAGATGGCACACAGGTAAATAATTTCTTTTATAGTAGTACCCCTGGAATTGCCCAAAGGGGTAGGTTTAATCCATTCTTATTTAAGGGAACGGTATTTAGCACAGGCGGTTATTCTGCCTTATATGGTCAAGCACTTTCTGCGGCGCTTATATTAGAGAGCAAGGATTTGCCAGAAAAGACGGAAGCAGATTTGAGTCTTAGTATAATCGGAGCTGGAGGTGGTATTCAACATCTTTCAAAGAATAAAAAATCGAGTTGGGGATTTAGTGCTAATTACGCCAACCTAGCACTTGCCTTTGCTGTCATCAAACAAAACCAAGATTATTTTAAAGTACCCATTGTGTGGGATACTGATGTTAATTTTCGATGTAAAGTAAAAGGGGGTGGCATGTTAAAATTATATTCCTACCTAAGTAGTACAAAAGTTGGCTACCGTACGAGTGATATTGATTCAACTATTATGAACAATGCATTTTCACTCAGTAACCTCAATCAATACCATAACCTAAGCTGGAAACAACCACTGGCCAATAAATGGCGCTTGAATGCAGGCATTTCACTAAGCAGCAATAAAGATGAAATCGGCAATGAATTGCAGGACCCTTCGAATAAGCAACAAATTATAAGCAACCCCATCTTTTTTGCCTTTAAAAACTACCACTTGATAACAAAGGGCCAATATCTACAAAACAGAATTGTAATCGAAAAAAAATGGAGGGCCATGAGTGCGTTGCGATTTGGAACGGAAATTAGTCATAGCGTTGAAAAATCGAACTACACATTATTTGATGGCAGTGTATATAAGGAGACTGTAAAGGAAACCATAACGGCCGAATTTATAGAATCAGATATCTATTTAACAAATCGATTGGCAACAAAACTTGGATTACGTACCGAGTACTCGGCGCTACTTAAACGCTGGAATATTGCACCGAGAATATCATTTGCCCAACAATTGGGGAAATTTAGTTCGGTTGGTTTTGCTTATGGAATTTTTTATCAAAATCCAGAAAGAAAACTCCTACCAAGCACCGCTTCCTTGGATTTTTCAAAATCTACCCATTATATTTTACAGTATCAATTACTAACAGCTGTTCAAACACTTCGTGCAGAGTTGTTTTATAAAAAATACAATGCACTATACAAAACAACAGTGAATAATAATGGCCAAACTATTGCAGCCGGAACAAATGGGAATGGGTATGCCAAAGGATTTGAGTTGTTCTGGAGAGATAAAAAAACAATTAAATCGGTAGACTACTGGATTTCCTATTCCTACCTGGATACCAAAAGAAATTTCCTGAATTATCCTGCGTTAATTCAGCCTTCCTTCGCGGCAAAACATACTGCGGCATTCGTAGTAAAAAAATTTATTTTACCCTGGAAAACACAATTTAACCTTAGTTACAATTTTGCC
>Ga0194063_10001859_pt1 | contig 13407 bp, 12 predicted proteins | sample SepL3720m_MetaG_FD_155459 | JGI IMG/M metagenome (GOLD analysis project Ga0194063, IMG submission 155459) | Anoxic zone freshwater microbial communities from boreal shield lake in IISD Experimental Lakes Area, Ontario, Canada - Sep2016-L373-20m | ecosystem: Environmental > Aquatic > Freshwater... | reverse complement strand
ACCAGCAGGTTCGGGAACCGCGCCGGCAGGACGAGCGGTTCCTGGGTGCGGCCGTCGTAGTTGGGCCCGAAGTTGACGGTGTCCTCGTCGATGTCACGGACCATCTCCATGGCCAACGGGGCCATGCGGCACTCGGTGTAGCGCTGGGCGGCCGGCGGGTCATTGCCCGGGGAGCCGAAGTTGCCCTGCCCCTGAACCAGCGGGTACCTCAGCGACCACGGCTGCGCCAGCCGCACCAGGGCGTCGTAGATCGCGCTGTCACCGTGCGGGTGGTAACTGCCCATGACGTCGCCGACGACGCGTGCGCTCTTGGAGAAGTTGCGGTCGGGGCGGTAGCCGCCGTCGTACATCGCGTACAGCACGCGCCGGTGCACGGGCTTGAGGCCGTCGCGCACGTCAGGCAGCGCGCGGGACACGATGACCGACATGGAGTAGTCGAGGTACGAGCGCTGCATCTCCGTCTGCAGGTCAACGGCCTCGATGCGGCCATGCTGGCCGGGGTCCACGTCTTCGGCGATGTCGATGTCGTCAGCCATGCTTCTCCGTTGCTCGGAAGGTCAAAGGTCAGATGTCCAGGAAGCGCACGTCGCGCGCGTTCTGCTGGATGAAGTTGCGGCGTGACTCGACGTCCTCACCCATGAGCACGCTGAACATCTCGTCGGCCTGCGCCGCGTCGTCGATGGTCACCTGGAGCAGGACGCGTCGGGCCGGGTCCATGGTGGTCTCCCACAGCTCATCGGCGTTCATCTCGCCGAGGCCCTTGTAGCGCTGGATGGCCTCTTCCTTCGGCAGTCGCTTGCCGGCGGCAAGGCCCGCCGCCGTCAGCACCTCGCGCTCACGTTCGGTGTACGCGAAGTCAGCGACCTCGCGCGACCACTTGATCTTGTACAGCGGCGGCTGGGCGAGGAACACGTAACCCTGCTCCACGAGCGGCTTCATGAATCGGAACAGCAGCGTGAGGAGCAGGGTGCGGATGTGCTGGCCATCGACGTCGGCGTCAGCCATCAGCACGACCTTGTGGTACCGCAGACGGTTGATGTCGAACTCGTCCTGAATGCCGGTACCGAAGGCGGAGATGAGCGCCTGCACCTCGGTGTTCTGCAGCACCTTGTCGATGCGTGCCTTCTCGACATTGATGATCTTGCCTCGGATGGGAAGGATCGCCTGTGTCTTGGGGTCGCGCCCCTGCCGCGCCGAACCGCCGGCGGAGTCACCCTCGACGATGAAGACCTCGCAGTCCTCGGGCTCGCGACTGGAGCAGTCGATGAGCTTGCCCGGCATGCCGGCGCCACCCAGGAGGCCCTTGCGGTTGCGAGCCAGGTCGCGGGCCTTACGAGCCGCCATCCGAGCGGTCGCGGCATTGACGGACTTGCGGGCGATCTCCTTGCCTTCCGCCGGGTTCTTCTCGAACCACGCGCCCAGTTGGTCGTTGACCGTCTTCTGCACGAAGGTCTTCATCTCCGTGTTGCCCAGCTTGGTCTTTGTCTGCCCCTCGAACTGCGGCTCCGCCAACTTCACGCTGACGATCGCGGTGAGTCCCTCGCGGACGTCATCGCCGCTGAGGTTGGGGTCCTTCTCCTTGATGATGTTCCACTCACGGGCGAACTTGTTGACCAGCGTCGTCAACGCAGCCCGGAAGCCCTCCTCGTGCGTGCCACCCTCGGTGGTGTTGATCGTGTTGGCGAAGGTGTACACCGACTCTGAGTAGGTGGTGTTCCACTGCAACGCGATCTCCGCGCTCATCCGCTGGTCTTCGGTCTCGGCCTCGATGTCGATGACCGTGGGATTGGCGACGCCCTTGCTCGCGTTGATGTGCTTGACGAAGTCAGCGATGCCGCCCTCGTACTGGTAGCGCACCCGTCGGACCTGTTCGACGTCGTCCTCGTCGATCACCGCATCCTCAGAGGGCGCGAGGGCTGCCCGCTCGTCGATGAGCTCCAGGGCCAGGCCCTTGTTGAGGAAGGCCATCTCCTGGAACCGCCGGGCCAGTGTGGTGAAGTCGTAGTGCGTGGTCTCGAAGATGCCGCCGTCCGCCCAGAAGGTGATGACGGTGCCGGTCTGGTCGGTCCGCTCGCCCTTGTCCAGCGGTGCCGTGGCGGCGCCACGCAGATATGACTGCCGGTAGACGTTGCCCTCGCGCCTGACCTCGACGTCGAGGTTCGTGGACAGTGCATTCACCACGGAGACGCCGACACCGTGCAGGCCACCGGACACTGAATAGCCACCGCCGCCGAACTTGCCGCCGGCATGCAGGACGGTCAGCACCACCTCGATCGCGGGCTTGCCCTCACTCTCGACGATGTCCACCGGAATCCCGCGGCCGTCGTCGACCACCCGAACGCCCCCGTCGGCCAGCAAGGTGACCGTGATCTTCGTGGCATATCCGGCCAGCGCCTCGTCGACGGAGTTGTCGACGACCTCGTAGACGAGGTGGTGAAGGCCCCGCTCGCCGGTGGAGCCGATGTACATGCCCGGGCGCTTGCGAACCGCGTCCAGGCCCTCCAGAACAGTGATCGCGCTGGCGTCATAGGACACGGTTGACGAGCCTCCTACCGATGTTCCGGGATCGCCTCAGCGGGCGTGGACGATGAGGTTCAGTCTACCGGTTCCGACCGACATCGATAGCCGCGGCACGGGGCTTGTGGGCCGTCACGACGGAATTGACCCCCCTTGCACAATCACCTATACGAAATGGCCTCGTTAAGGGCCGTCAGAGGCCTTCCGTGACCGTCTAGCCATACGTGTCACGCGGGCCTCGACCCTTGACTCGGCGGGGTCCGGCCGTCCAAGACGGCGCCTGCGGGCCCTGGACCTTGATGCGGGTGACGACCCCCGCACCGACCCGCTCATCCACCGCCCGGTGCAGGTTCGGCAGCAGAAGTCGGACCTGGGTGGCCCAGGCCGTCGACTCCGCCTGGAGCGTCAACTCCCCCTCGCTGAAGGACACGGGCGTGACGTGCTCGGCGACGTCGGTGCCGACGATGTCGGCCCACTGGCCCATCAGCGTGGCCACGGCCGAATCGTCCTGCCAGCCCTGCTCGACGATGAACGCGTCGACAGCCCGGCCGATCGGCTGGGGGTCGCGGTCGTCGGAGTACGAGGCGGCCTTGACCGGAGCCTTCCTCGGCTTGGCGCGCGCGGTGGACCGGGTGGCTCGACGCAGGGCCGCGGCGGCCGCCTCGGCCGGGTCGACCTCGGTCTCCCCGGCGGTGTTTGGCTGCTCGTCGTCGGGGGAAGTGTCGGAGGGCTCAGTCATCGCTCACCGAACCCAGTGACACTCGCAACTGCCGACCGACCAGCTCACGAGGAACATCCTCGGTCACGGCGGCGGTGATGAGCACCTGGTCCGTCCCCGCGACCTGCTGGGTGAGGCGGCGGCGGCGTGCGGAATCGAGCTCGGCGAACACGTCATCGAGGATGAGGACCGGATCGTCGCCGTCAGAGCGCAGGACCTCCATGCTCGCCAGCCGAGCGGCGAGCGCAATCGACCAGGACTCCCCGTGCGAGGCGTAGCCCTTCGCCGGCCCTGCGCCGAGGCTGAAGAGAATGTCGTCTCGCTGCGGTCCGACGAGCGTGAGCCCTCGATCGAGTTCCTCCTTGCGTCTGCTTTCAAGCCCGGCCTGCAACTGCTCACGCCAGGTCGTGCGGTCCGCAGTCAGGTCAACGGTCTCGCCGAGGCTCGAGACGTACGTCATGGACGCGTCGGAGGCACTGTCGGTGTCACTGGCGATCAGCTCATAAGCCGCCGAAAGATGCGGCTGCAGTTCGGTCAGCAGCGCCACGCGAGCCGCGACGAGATCGGCGCCAACATCGCACATCTGGTCGTCCCATACCTCGAGGGTGCGCACCATCTCGTCCGCGTTGACGCGGCGCGCCACGGCTGCAGACTTCAGTAATGCGTTGCGCTGCTTGAGGATTCGGTCGTAGTCGGCCTTCACGCCGAGCATCCGCGGTGACCGTTGGATGAGAAGGTCGTCGATGAATCGCCGTCGATCTGAAGGGTCACCCTTCACCAGAGCGAGGTCCTCTGGGGCGAAGACCACAGTCCGGACGATGCCGACGACGTCCTTGGGCCTGGTGGCCGCCGACCGGTTGATGCGCGCACGGTTGGCCTTGCCTGGGTTGATCTCCAACTCGATGAGCACGCTGCGGTCGTCCTTGACGGCCTCAATCCCGACGACTGCCCTATCGGCACCGATCCTGACCAGTGGTGCATCGGTCGCGACTCGGTGGCTGCCGAGGATCGATACGTAGCCGATCGCCTCGACCAGGTTGGTCTTGCCCTGACCGTTGGGGCCCACGAACGTGGTCACCCCGGGCGTCAGTTCCACCTCTACCTGCTCGTACGAGCGGAAGTCGGCGAGCCGGATCCCCTTAACCCACATGAGGAACGAGGGCGATCACGCCGGTCAGCCGGTGAGGCGAACGGGCATGAGCAGGTACCGATAGGCGTCGTTCTCGGCACCGTCGTCGTCGACCCCGGTGAGCACCGCGGGTCGGGTGGCCTGGGTAAACGAGAACCGCGTCACCACCGAGCCGATGGCTGCGAGCCCATCAAGGAGGTAGGCAGGGTTGAAGGCGATATCGATCTCGTCTCCCTCGAGTGCGCTCTCGAGGACCTCGACGGCTTGAGCGTCGTCGCCCGTGCCGGCTCGCAGGGTCAGTTCGGATCCCTCGAACGCAAGGCGTACCGGTGTGTTGCGCTCGGCCACCAAGGCAACGCGTTTGACGGCGTCGATGAGGGTTGCTGTGTCGACTGTTGCGATCGCCGCCGATTCGCTGGGAAGCAGCGAGCGGTACTTGGGGAACTCACCATCGAGGAGTCGGGTTGTCGTGCGACGTCCGTGGCCTTCGAACCCGATGAGACCTTCGCCCGCACCTCCAGCCGCCAAGGCGATCACCACGGCGTCCGCATCGGCGAGTGATTTCGCTGTATCCGCAAGGGTTCTTGCCGGTACCAGTGCTGTATTGGAGACCGATGACGACTGCGGCGTCCAGATGAACTCGCGCACCGCGAGGCGGTATCGATCGGTCGCCGCAAGGGTGATGTTCGGTCCCTCGATCTCCATGCGAATACCGGTCAGTGTCGGCAGGGTGTCGTCGCGACCGGCTGCAATGGCCACCTGGCTAACAGCCGCGGCGAAGATCGATCCGGGCACGGTGCCTGATGCCGTAGGCATCACCGGCAGCTGCGGGTAGTCCTCGACAGGGAGGGTCGGCAACGTGAAGGAGGACCGACCACACGTGATCAGCAGTCGGGTGCCCTCGGTCTCAAGCTGCACTGGTTGCGGGGGGAGAGCCCGCGCAATGTCGGCCAGTAGGCGACCGGACACGAGGGTCGTGCCTTCAGTCGTGACATCGGCAGCGACCTCGACACGAGCGGATACCTCGTGGTCGAAGCTGCTGAGCGTCAGCCCGCCGTCGCCAGCAGTGAGGACAAGGCCGGCCAGAACCGGCAGAGAAGGTCGGGAGGGGAGAGTCCGGGCTGCCCAGGCAACTGATTCTGCGAGCACATCGCGCTCGACCCGTAACTTCACTTCGTCCTCCACGCTCGAACAATGAGGGGTCAGTCTGGCAGGAATCTAGAACTTATGCGTACGCATGCCCGTCAGTGGCTGTCCACCGGTCGGAGCCTGAAGGTTGTTCATGTGCCCCATCAGGTAGATAGGTAGTCGTCGTCATAGGTCCTGTGGATCCTGTGGACATCCTGCCGGGTGAGCGCGTATTGATGCTTTAGGCCTGCGGACCGACTGGGGATGAAAGTGACCACGCCTGTGGATAACTTTATGCGACCCCCCGCCGAAGCGGCCTGGCTGGCCGGCGGGCGGAGGTTGTCCCCACGGGCTGTGGAGGAGATCAGCGGTACAGAACCGGTTGTCCACATGATGTTCACGGCATGGGGACAGGACTTTGGTCCTGTCCATCCCCGGGTTATCCCACGAGATATCCACAAGGTGGGGACACAGTGGGGACAAAGGGAAGCAGTGGGGTGGCTGAGACGGCTGTTCACATGGGACGCGGCTGGGACTTGATGCGACTGGTGAGGTCGGTGACCTGGTTGAACAGGCTGCGCCGCTCGGCCATCAACTGACGGATCTTGCGGTCCGCGTGCATCACCGTCGTGTGGTCTCGGCCGCCGAAGGCCTGGCCGATCTTGGGCAGCGAAAGGTCGGTGAGCTCACGGCACAAATACATGGCGATCTGTCGAGCGGTCACGAGCACTCGGGAGCGACTCGAGCCGCACAGGTCATCCACGGTGACGCCGAAGTACTGGGCGGTGGCGGCCATGATCTGGGCAGCGGTGATCTCAGGACCGGTGTCGGAGGGCAGGAGGTCCTTGAGCACGACCTCGGTGATGGCCAGGTCGACCGGCTGCCGGTTGAGGGACGCGAACGCGGTGACGCGGATCAGCGCACCCTCGAGCTCACGGATGTTGCTGGAGATCTTCGAGGCGATGTACTCGAGGACCTCGGGCGGCGCGACGAGACGCTCCTGGACGCTCTTCTTTCGGAGGATGGCGATACGGGTCTCGAGGTCGGGTGGCTGGACGTCGGTGATGAGGCCCCACTCGAAGCGTGAGCGCATGCGATCCTCGAAGTCCGGCAACTGCTTGGGTGGCAAGTCTGACGTGACGACGATCTGCTTGTTCGCGTTGTGAAGAGTGTTGAAGGTGTGGAAAAACTCTTCCTGCGTCTGGATTTTTCCGCCAAGGAACTGGATGTCGTCGACGAGGAGGACGTCAACCTCGCGATAGCGGCGCTGGAAGCTGGCGGCCTTGTCGTCGCGGATGCTGTTGATGAACTCGTTGGTGAACTCCTCCGAGCTGACGTATCGAACTCTGGTGCCCTTGTAGAGCGTGCGGGTGTAATGCCCGATCGCGTGCAGCAGGTGCGTCTTGCCCAGGCCGGAGCCGCCGTAGATGAATAGCGGGTTGTATGCGCGGGCCGGCTGTTCGGCCACCGCGACGGCGGCAGCGTGGGCGAACCGGTTGCTCGAGCCGATGACGAAGGTCTCGAACGTGTACTTGTCGTTCAGGCGCCCGTCCTCGCTCCGGGTCCCAGGGGAGCCGGTGCCGGGGCGGGCCGGATCGTCACGCCGCTCGGCGACCGCGGGCATCGTGTTGGTGTCGTCGGCGTAGGTGGCGTCAGCGACCTCGTCGGTGGCCTCGTCGAGGGTCGGGTCGATGGAGGGGTCAACCGTGACGGCCAACCGGATCTCACGGCCGAGGGTGTTCGACAGGGCCTCGACCACAACGGGTCGGAGCCGGGTCTCCAGGACGTCCTTGGTGAACTCGTTGGGCGCTGCGATCAAGGCGGTGTCCTCTACCAGGCCAAGTGGCCGGGTGAGCATCACGAAGGCGCGCTGCTGGGGGGTGAGGCTGCCGTCGGACAGGCTGGCGATGGCGGTCGCCCAGACTTCGGTGAGATCAGTGGTGGCGTCCATACGCGAGGATCCCCCTCTCATCTCCAAGATTTCCACACCGTTATCCACAGGTGTGGACCGGCGTTGAGACCTTAGTCATACGGCTCACAGCGAGACAAGTGGAAGCCGACGCTTGCGGAAAACGGGGGGTGGCGAGGACCCCGGTTTGACCGTGAAGCGGCAGGTTCCGTAGGCTTTCGCAGTTGCCCTGACGCGGTATCTTCCCTCGGCCGGGCGCACCAGTCTTCCCCGCACGTAGTCCACCAGGAGCCAGACCATGAAGCGTACCTTCCAGCCCAACACCCGCCGTCGGGCCAAGACGCATGGGTTCCGGCTTCGGATGCGCACCCGCGCCGGCCGCTCGATCCTCGCTGCGCGGCGCTCCAAGGGCCGCGTACGGCTGTCCGCCTGAGGCTTCGTGCTTCCCGCCGCCAACCGGCTTCGGACTGCGGCTGACTTCCGAGACACCACCCGTCGTGGGGCCAAGGCGTCCCGGGGCGCCGTCGTCGTCTACCTGAACCGTGCTCGCACGGGTGATGAGCCACGCGTCGGCGTCATCGTGAGCAAATCCGTCGGTGGTTCGGTCCAGCGTCATCGTGCCGCCCGACGAATCCGGGCGGCTATCCGTCCGCTCCTGCCGACCGTCCCTCGCGGATCCGTGGTGGTGGTCCGAGCTCTTCGGGGCGCTGACACCAGTCCGTCGCTTGCCGGCGACCTCGTCGTGGGGCTGAACTCCGTCATGGCTCGCTCATGACGATCGTGCGCAGCGCGCTGGCGGCCAGCTGGCAGGCCGTCGCCTGGATGTGGAACCACACTCTCGGCTTCGTCCTCACCTGGATCCTCATCGCCGTGATCCGCAGCTACCAGTTGACCCTGTCCAAGCTGCTGCCGCCCAGTTGCCGCTTCCACCCCAGTTGCTCGGCCTACGGACTGGAGTCCATGAAGGTCCACGGAGCACTGAAGGGGACCGCCCTGACAGGGTGGCGACTGCTGCGCTGCAATCCGTGGAACGATGGCGGAATCGACCCCGTCCCACCGGCGGGACGCTGGTTGCCGGACGTGGATCGAATGGGCCAACCACGATCTGAAACGATGGGTGCCCACCACTCCGCGGACACGAACGTCTAGGGAAGGCTGAACCTTGTTCATTCTGGATTGGCTGAAGATCGGCGTCAGCTGGATCCTCGTGCAGTTCCATGCCCTTTTCACGACGCTGGGCATGAATCCGGCGAGTGGTTGGACCTGGACGTTCGCCATCGTGGGCCTGGTCATCGTCATCCGCATCATGCTCATCCCGCTGTTCGTCAAGCAGATCAACTCGCAGCGCAACCTGCAGTTGATCCAGCCGCAGATGAAGGAGATCCAGAAGAAGTACGCCGGCGACAAGGAACGTCAGTCGCAGGAGATGATGAAGCTCTACAAGGAGACCGGCACCAACCCGCTGGCCTCGTGTCTGCCAATTATCCTTCAGGCGCCTATCTTTTTCGCTCTCTTCGGCGTTCTGCAGAGCATCGCGCAGTACAACGCGAACGACCCGACCTACACAGCGCAGGGCGTGTTCCAGTGGGACCGCTACGCGGACCTGCTGCCGCAGGCGCACGATGCTTCGATCTTCGGCGTCCCGTTGTACGCGACTTTCATGCACGCGGACCAGACGCCGTTCCCGATGAACACCCGCATCCTCGCGATGGTGCTCATCATCCTCATGACGATCACGACATTCACCACCCAGCGCCAGTTGATCGTCAAGAACAGCGCGCCCGACAACCCCATGGTGCGCCAGCAGAAGATCCTGCTGTACGTCTTCCCGTTGATCTTCGCCGTCTCGGGCATCAACTTCCCGATCGGCGTGCTCATCTACTGGTTCACCACGAACCTGTGGTCGATGGGCCAGCAGTTCTGGGTCATCCGGAACAACCCGCAACCAGGAACCCCTGCGCACGCCGCGAAGGAAGCCCGCATAGCGGCCAAGGAAGCAGCCAAGAATGGCCCAGCCATCGAGGCCATCCCAGATCCCGACGCTGCGTCGGATAATGTCAACCGAGTGCAGCCGAAGAAGCAGTCCCGCAGCCAGCGCAAGAAGAAGTAACGTCCCCCGGCGGCCCTGCCGCCCCCATTTCCCGCGGACCGGAGCACACAGATGAGCCAGGAAGAAACGACCCCCGAACTGAAGGGCACCGCCCTCCTTGAGAAGGAAGGCGACGCTGCTGCGGACTATCTCGAGGGCCTGCTCGACATCGCCGATCTCGATGGTGACATCGACATCGACGTCGAGGGCAACCGGGCGATGGTCTCCGTCGTCGAGGTGTCCACGGGCGAGCTTGAGCATCTGGTGGGCCAGGACGGCAAGGTCCTCGACGCTCTTCAGGAGCTGACGAGGCTGGCGGCCACCCGGGAGACCGGCGAGCGCTCCCGCCTGATGCTCGACATCGCCGGGCACCGTGCGGCGCGGCGCGCCGAGCTGGTGACGTTGGCGCAGGAGGCCGTAGCCGAGGCCCAGCGCACCTCGGAGCCGGTCAAGATGAATCCGATGACGCCGTTCGAGCGCAAGGTCGTGCACGATGCCGTCGCCGAGGCCGGCCTGCGCAGCGAATCCGAGGGCGAGGAGCCCAAGCGCTACGTGGTCATCTCCGTCGCCTGACCCTGTCGGTCATGCATGGTTTCCCGTGAAACACCGCCGCTGCCCGACTGGCTGACGGCACATCAGGATCGACTCTCGGCCTTCGCCGATCTGTTGGCCGATGTGGGCGTCGCCCGCGGCCTCATCGGTCCGCGCGAGGTGCCGCGGCTCTGGCAGCGGCACCTGCTCAACTGCGCGGTGGTGGCCGACCCAGCACTTGGCTACCTCGGTCCTGATCAGTCGGTGGCCGACGTGGGCTCGGGAGCGGGCCTGCCGGGCCTCGTCTGGGCCATCGTGCGGCCGGACCTGAAGGTCGTGCTCATCGAACCGCTGCTGCGCCGGAGCACCTTCTTGTCCGAGGCTGTCGAACAGCTCGACCTGGGCATGACCGTCACGGTGCGTCGGGATCGTGCTGAGGACGTTGCGCGGGATCCGGCCTGGGTGGGCGTGGATGTGGTCACGGCACGTGCCGTTGCGCCCCTTGATCGCCTGATCGGCTGGACCGCTCCCTTGCTCGTCCCGGGCGGCCGACTGCTCGCCCTGAAGGGCAGCAGCGCACAGGAGGAGGTGGATGCTGCCGCGTCCGCTCTTGCAGCAGCAGGGCTTCTGACGGTGTCCGTCGAGCAGGTCGCTGCGGACTACCTGGAGCAGCCCACCACGATCATCAACGCCGTGCGCCGTGCGGCAGAATGACGCCATGACCACGTCCCCCACCAGCGCCAACGCCGCTGACCTGGGCTGGCCCGAGGATGCGCGGCAGGTCGCTGATGAGGCGGATGTCCGGGAGGTTTCCCGTGAAACATCCACCGATCTGGGCTGGCCCGAGGATCGCCCATGACCCGAGTGATCACCGTGGCCAACCAGAAGGGCGGCGTCGGCAAGACGACCAGTACGGTCAATATCGCGGCCGCCGTCGCGCAGGCGGGCCATTCGGTACTCGTCATCGACATGGATCCGCAGGGCAATGCTTCGACCGCTCTCGGGGCGATCCACCACGAGGGCACGGCCAGCGTCTACGAGGTGCTCACGGGCGAACTCGGCATCGCGGACGTCGTCCAGTCCTGCCCCGATGTTCCGGGCCTGTGGACGGCGCCGGCAACGATCGACCTCGCCGGAGCCGAGATCGAGCTGGTCTCCCAGGTCGCCCGTGAGTATCGCCTGTCCCGAGCCGTGGAGACCTACCTCGCCCGGTACGCCGAGGAGCAGGGCCGCGAGCTGGAGTACGTCTTCCTCGACTGCCCGCCGAGCCTGGGCCTGCTCACCCTGAACGGTCTCGTGGCCGCTCGCGAGGTGCTCCTGCCGATCCAATGCGAGTACTACGCCCTCGAGGGGTTGTCGCAACTGCTGCGCACCATCGACATGGTGCGCATCCACCTGAACCCCACGCTGGTCGTCAGTGCCATCCTGCTGACGATGTACGACGGTCGAACCCGACTGGCATCCCAGGTGGCCGACGAAGTGCGTACGCACTTCGGTGAGCAGGTGCTCCAGACCGTCATTCCGCGGTCGGTGCGCGTATCCGAGGCACCCTCCTACGGGCAGACCGTGCTCACCTACGACCCAACATCGCCGGGCGCGCTCGCCTACCGGGAGGCCGCCATGCAGGTCGTCGAACTGCACACAGCTCTGTCCACAAAGTTATCCACAGACATTTAGCCACAAAACAGTCAAATATCCACTACTTGTCCCCCGATCGGAGGATTCATGCCGCCGGCTGCGCCGAAACGCGGACTGGGCAAGGGCCTTGGCGCCCTCATCCCATCCGGGGTCCCTGATGCGCCGACCACGCCGGACACGGTGGCATCGGTCGCGGACATGGTTGCTGAGCCGGAGCTCGCAGCGGTGGCGGCCACGTATGCCGAACTGCCCATCGAGGCAGTTGCCCCGAACCCCCGCCAGCCGCGAGCCGTCTTCGACGAGGACGCCCTGGCCGAACTGGTCTACTCGATTCGTGAGATCGGCCTGCTTCAGCCGATCGTCGTGCGTCGCGCCGAAACCGGATATGAGCTGGTGGCCGGGGAACGACGGCTTCGGGCCTGCCGCGAGGCAGGGCTCACGACCATCCCCGCGATCATCCGCGACACGGACGACGACGCCATGCTGCGCGACGCCCTGCTGGAGAACCTCCATCGGGCGAATCTCAACCCGCTGGAAGAAGCTTCTGCCTACCAGCAACTTCTCAGCGACTTCGGGTGCACCCAGGACGAGTTGGCGCGACGCATCGGTCGCTCCCGGCCTCAAGTCTCCAACACACTGCGACTGCTGAAGTTGCCGCCGGATGTTCAGCGCCGCGTGGCGGCGGGCGTGCTCAGCGCGGGCCACGCCCGTGCATTGCTGTCGCTGGATGATCCCGAGGCCATGGACGCACTGGCCACCCGCATCGTGGCTGAGGGCATGAGCGTGCGGATGGTCGAGGAGGTGATCATCGTCGGCGAGGCGGACGGGCGAAAGCGCTCCACGTCACGTCGCACGCGGGTCACCCTGCCGCGGCCGGTTGAACTCAGCGACGCCATCGCCGAGGTAACCGCGCGCCTCGCCGATCGCGTCGACACGAGGGTGGCGGCCGACGGCTTCGCCACCAACAAGTCGCGCGGTCGGATCCTGATCGAGTGCGCGGACGTCGAGGACCTACGTCGCATCGCCGAGCTCCTCAGTGGCGACTGACCCCAGATAACCGTTGATTGCCAATGCCTTTCACGTCTGCCGACGCAAGCCCAGGTAGACGGGAAGGCGACGAGAGTGGGCGCCCGGTCGTCGCGCGACGAGAGCGGGCGGGCGGCTAGGCGCGGGCGTTCGCGACCGCGATCTCGACGAGTTCGGCGGCCAAGGTGCCGAGGGGGATGTCGGCCGCAGCGAGCGCCTGCGGCAGCAACGACGTCTCGGTCATGCCTGGAGCGACGTTGACCTCGAGGAACCACGCCGTTCCGTCGGCGTCGATGATCATGTCGGTGCGCGACAGATGCCGAAGGCCCAACAGCAGGTGGATGTTCAGGGCTAGCGCCTGGGCCGCGAGTGCCTGCTCCTCGGTGAGCCGGGCCGGGCAGAAGAACTCAGTCGTGCCGGCGGTGTAGCGCGCGGCGTAGTCGTAGAGCTCACCCTGCGGCACGATCTCGACCGCCGACAGGGCCAGCAGGTCGCCCTCGCGCTCGAAGACGCTGACCGTCACCTCGGTGCCCGCGACGAAGGCCTCCATGAGCACGACGTCGCCGTACGCGAATGCGCCGACCATCGCTGCTGGAAGGTCCGCAGCACTGTGCACGATCGCGGTGCCCAGTGCGGACCCGCCCTTGGTCGGCTTGACCACGATGGGCAGGCCGAGTCGGGAGACCACCGCGTCGAGGACTGCAGCGGCGCCGAGCTCCCGG
>Ga0194063_10001857_pt1 | contig 13419 bp, 15 predicted proteins | sample SepL3720m_MetaG_FD_155459 | JGI IMG/M metagenome (GOLD analysis project Ga0194063, IMG submission 155459) | Anoxic zone freshwater microbial communities from boreal shield lake in IISD Experimental Lakes Area, Ontario, Canada - Sep2016-L373-20m | ecosystem: Environmental > Aquatic > Freshwater... | reverse complement strand
CGCCTTCGCCGCCGCCAGGGAGAACGCCGCTGGACTGCAGTTCATCGCCGTCCAGAGCGCCGATGGGGCCGAGCGGCTCGATGGCTTCTGGCTGCTGCGGGACTTGGCCGATGGCTGAGGCCCTTGCGGCTCCCTTCGATCGCCCGGATTCCGGTTTCAATGATCTGCCCGGCTGGACCTGGATCGGCACCTATGGGGGCCATTACCTGCAGGCCGATCGGCTGGCGGCCTTTGAGCATGGCTTTTTCAGCCGCCAATGGCAGGGCCGCGGCCCCGGCGAACTGGCTGGCTATCTGAGTGCCGGCATCAGCGTCCATCGGACCCAGCAGATCCACAGTGCTCTGGTGCTCGCCGCCTCCGAGGCCAGCTCCGAACCCTGGCCTGAGGCGGATGGGCTGGTCAGCGACGGCGGTGGCCAGAGTCTCTGGGTGTGTGGTGCCGACTGCACCCCCGTGTTGCTGGCCGATCCCCACAGTGGTCGGGTGGCTGCCTGCCATGCGGGCTGGCGCGGGGTTGCCGGGCGCATCCTGCCCAGGGCGATCGCACGTCTCGTCGCCGCCGGATCCAATCCAGCCGAGCTGTTGGTGGCTCTTGGTCCCTGCGTCAGCGGTGCCAACTATCAGGTGGAGCGGCCCGTGAGCCTCGAGGTGGCGGCAGCTCTGCGCCGTCACGGTTGCCAGGACGAGGCGGCGCTCCAGGAGCTGGTCGCCTGTGAGGCGCTGCTGGCCGATCCCGATCCCCACCATGACCGTCTCGACATCCGCAGCGCCATCGTTCGCCAGCTGGAAAACGAAGGAGTTCCACGCCCAGCTATTGCCGTCTGCCCCATGTGCACGGTGGCGCTACCAACCCTGTTCCATTCCTGGCGTCGGGATCAGGTCAAGGCGGTGCAGTGGAGCGGCATCGTTTCCCAGGGCTGAATCTTTTCAGGTCTGATTGCGCCACTCCTCAGTGCTGGGCACTGAACACTGCCGGCGGGCAGCGGTTCCAGATAGCGCAAGGCTGGCCAGATCGCGAGCCTGGTGATCCTTCCTCCTGGCACATGTACCGGGGAGGCACTCACCTGCCGCTTGCAAAGGGTGCGGCGGGATGAGATGATGCACAAGTTGCATAAATGAGCACATGCTTACGGGACCCGAGCTTCTCACGAAGGTCAAAGAGTTGGGAGATGTCAGCAAGTCTGACCTCGTCAGAGCCTGTGGTTACGTCTCAGCCAAGCGGGATGGGACCGAGCGCTTGAATTTCACAGCCTTCTACGAGGCGCTGCTCAATGCCAAGGGCGTTGACTTCGGCGCTGCTCCGAAGGCCGGAAAGGCAGGGCGCAAGCTCAGTTTCAACACCAAGGTCCAGTTCAACGGCAACCTGATGGTGGGCAAGGCCTACACCGCCATGCTCGATCTCAAGCCCGGCGACGAGTTCGAGATCAAGTTGGGTCGCAAGCAGATTCGCCTGGTTCCCCTTGGGGCCGAGGACGAAGAAGGTTGATCGCCATCGCTTCCGCCAGCCGGATGCCATCGATCGCCGCGGAGAGAATTCCGCCGGCATAACCTGCACCTTCACCCCCTGGGTACAACCCGGGGGTGTTGGTGCTTTCTCGTGTGGCCCCATCGCGGTTCAGTCGCAGCGGTGAGGAGGTGCGGGTCTCGACGCCGGTGATCAGAATTCCGGGCCCGCTATAGCCGGGAATCCGCCGTTCAAACGCGGGTAGGGCCTGTTTGAGCGCCGCGATCACAAACTCCGGCAGACACGAATCCAGCTGAGTGAGGCGAACTCCAGGCTGGTATGAGGCCTTGACCCCTCCCTGGCGGCATTCACTGCTGCGGCCCGCCAGGAAGTCCGGAACCCACTGGGCCGGGGCGCAGAAATCGCCGCCGCCGGCTTCAAAGGCCTGATGCTCCCAGTGCCGCTGGAAAGCCACCCCCGCCAGCGGATCGCCGGGGAAGCGGCCCCAGGGCTCCAGATCCTCCAGGGTCACATTGACCACCAGGGCGCTGTTGGCATTGCGCTCATTGCGCGAGTGCTGGCTCATGCCGTTGGTGACGACGCAGCCCGGCTCCGAGGTGGCTCCCACCACCAGCCCCCCGGGGCACATGCAGAAGCTGTAGACATCCCGACCAGCGGCGAGGTGGTGCACGAGCTTGTATTCGGCCGCCCCCAGACGCGGATGGCCGGCCGCCGCTCCCCAGCGGGCCCGATCGATCAGCTGCTGGGGATGTTCGATGCGCACACCGATCGCAAACGGCTTGGCCTGCATCGCCACCCCCTGGGCGAACAGGGCCGCGAAGCTGTCGCGGGCACTGTGGCCCGGGGCGAAGGCCACGTGATCGCTGGCGATGATCGTGCCGCTGGCCAGCTTCACACCACGGACCTGCCGCGATGGCCCGGCCTCCAGCACCAGCTCCTGGACCAGGGATCCAAAGCGCACCTCCCCACCCAGCGCCTCGATCCGCGCCCGCAGGCCGCGCACCACCGTGGCCAACTTGAAGGTGCCGATGTGGGGTCGGTGCAGGGTCAGGATCTCGTCGTTGGCGCCGGCTGCCACCAGCTCTTCCAGCACCTTGCGCACCAGGCGGGGATCTTCGCTGACCTGGCTGTAGAGCTTGCCGTCGGAGAAGGTGCCGGCTCCCCCTTCGCCGAACTGGGCATTGGATTCCGGATCGAACGGCCGGTTACCGCGCCAGAAGCCGAAGGTGTCGGCGCTGCGCTCCTTCACCGGTTTGCCCCGCTCCAGCAGCAAGGGGCGCAGGCCCATCTGGGCCAGCAGCAGGGCGGCGAAGTAGCCGCAGGGGCCGGCTCCGACCACCACCGGTCTGCGCAGCAGGGCCGGCGCGGCCAGGGCCGGATCATCCGCCGCGCTGGCGACGAAGCGGTAAGCCGTATCCGGTGCCGGGCGCAGGTGGGGGTCACCGGCGAAGCGCTGCAGCAGGCGCTGTTGCTCAGCGGCGCTGAGGGCCAGGTCGAGATCGAGGCTGTACACCAGGGCGATCTCCCCATGGCGGCGGGCATCGACACTGCACTTGACCAGCTGATGGCCCCGCAGCGCTTTTGGCGGCAGGCTCAGCCGGCGGCAGACAGCCGCACCCAGTTCGGCGTCGCTGTGATCCAGGGGCAGCTTCAGCTCACTCAGTCGCAGCAAGGGTTCACTCCGTACACAGGACGATTCGAGACAGGGAGACGCAGGACGAGCACAAGCGGGGCGAGGGCATGGGGAGCCAGCCCATCAGAGTGGACAGCACCCGGGCCAGGGGTCACTCTGGACAGGATTCGTGCCTGCAGCGTTCGGTTCATACAAGGGGCACTTCCGTTTCGATCTCCCCCTGATGATCAGACCACGGGCGTTGACTGCCAAGGGGAGTGGCTGTGCAGGGCTGGCCAGAGCCATGTGGCGAATCCGCGGAAATCGTGCCCCGGCGGCGGCGGCATCTGATCGAAGGTGCCATGGTGGAGCCAACCTCAGGAGCGCCAAGCCCATGGGCCTTGCCCACTGCCCCCTCTGCGTCGGGCTGGCGATTCTGTCGGTGGTGCGCTGCAGTGCCTGCGGTGTCATGCTCTGGCAGTGGCTGCGTCCCCAGCTTCCTGGCCGCGAGAGTCAGGGCCTCACCACACTGGGGCTGCGGCCGGCGCTCTGAAGCCAGATCAAGGCCTCCGTCATCGCAACGGAGTGGACTACGCCAGCCAGCTCAGCAGTGGAGCTGCTGTTCCAGCTCGGCCACCAGCAGGCGAGTGCGCACGATGGCGTCGGGATTGAGGCTGATCGAGTCGATGCCTTGCTCCACCAGAAAACGGGCGAACTCGGGATAGTCACTGGGGGCCTGGCCGCAGATGCCGATCTTGCGACCACAGCGTCTGGCGCTCTGGATCGCCAGCTGGATCATCGCCTTGACCGTGGCATGGCGCTCGTCGAACAGCTCGGCCACCAGGGCTGAATCGCGGTCGAGGCCCAGGGTCAGCTGGGTGAGGTCGTTGGAGCCGATCGAAAAGCCATCAAACCGCTCGGCGAAGGCCTCGGCGCCGATCACATTGCTGGGCAGCTCGCACATCACATAGACCTCCAGGCCGTTCTGGCCGCGCACCAGGCCGGCCTTGGCCATCTCAGCCAGCACCCGGTCCCCTTCCTCGGGGGTGCGGCAGAAGGGCACCATCGGGATGGCATTGGTCAATCCCATCGTCTCGCGCACCAGCCGCAGGGCCCGGCATTCGAGCGCAAAGGCCTCGCGGAAGCCCTCGGCGTAGTAACGCGAGGCCCCGCGCCAGCCGATCATCGGATTCTCCTCGTCGGGTTCAAAGGCGCCGCCGCCGAGCAGGCGGGCGTATTCGTTGCTCTTGAAATCCGAGAAGCGCAGGATCACCGGCTTCGGGAAGAAGGCCGCGGCGATACGCCCCATGCCCTGGCTGAGCAGATCGACGTAGTAGTCAGCGGGATCGTCGTAACGGCGGGTGAGTTCGGCGATGGCGGCCCGTTCGCCCGGATCACGGATCTGCTCGCTCTGGAGCAGGGCCATCGGATGGACTCGGATGTGGTTGGCGATGATGAACTCCAGCCGGGCCAGGCCGACGCCGTCACTGGGGATCGCCGCCAGGTTGAAGGCCTCCTCCGGGTTGCCCACATTGATCAGGATCTGGGTGCGGGTGGCGGGTAGATCGTCGAGGCGCTGCTCGTCCACATGGAAGGGAATGGCACCGCGGTAGACATGGCCCACATCGCCTTCGCAGCAGCTGATCGTGATCGTGTCGCCATCGACGATGCGGCGGCTGCCATCGCCGGTGCCGACGATCGCCGTGATCCCCATCTCGCGGGCAATGATCGCCGCATGGCAGGTGCGCCCCCCCTGGTCGGTGACGACGCCACTGGCTTTCTTGAGAATCGGCTCCCAGTCCGGATCGGTGCGAACCGTCACCAACAGATCGCCCTCCTCGAAGCGCTGGATCTGGGAGGGATCGTTGATCACCCGGGCCCGTCCCTGACTGACCGAAGCACCGATCGCCCGGCCGCTGGTGATCTGCTCAGCCTGGTGGGGTTGCAGATGCCAGCTGCGCAACACCGCGCCGGACTGGCGGGACTGGACCGTTTCCGGTCGGGCCTGAAGGATGAACAGCTCGCCGCTCACGCCGTCCTTGGCCCATTCGATGTCCATCGGCGTCGGCGTGCCGCGCCGCAGGCTGTAATGGCGCTCGATGCGACAGGCCCAGCGGGCCAGGATCAGGATTTCGGCATCCGTGAGGGCAAAGCATTGCCGCTCGGCTTCGGGCACCTCCAGGTTGCGAACCGGCCTGGCGTCGCCCGCGCCCGTCTCGCCGTACACCATGCGGATCGCCTTGCTGCCGAGGCTGCGGCTGACAATCGGGCTGAAACCCTGCTCGAGCGTGGGCTTGAAGATCAGCCATTCATCGGGATTGACGGCCCCCTGCACCACGTTTTCGCCAAGGCCATAGGCGGCGGTGAGCAGCACGGTGTCGCGGAAGCCGGTCTCGGTGTCGATGCTGAACATCACCCCGGCGCTGGCCAGGTCGGAGCGCACCATGCGCTGCACGCCAATCGAAAGGGCAACATCGAGATGGTCGAAGCCATTGAGCTGGCGATAGGAGATCGCCCGGTCGGTGAACAGGGAGGCGTAGCAGCGCCGGCAGGCCGCCAGCAGCGGGCCCTCCCCTTCAATGTGCAGGAAGGTTTCCTGTTGGCCAGCGAAGCTGGCGTCGGGCAGATCTTCGGCGGTGGCGCTGGAGCGCACGGCCACGGCCGGGCAGCCCAGCTGCTGGTAGGCCGCCAGGATGGCAGCCGCCAGGGACTCGGGCAGGGCCGCCTGCAGCAGCAGCTGCCGGCAGGCCCGACCGGCCTGTTGCAGGGCCGTCAGATCGCCCGTATCGAGCTGGGCCAGCAAGGAGCGCAGGCTGGGGCCCAGGGCATTGGCTTCAATGAAATGACGGTAGGCCGAGGCGGTGGTGGCGAAGCCGCCAGGCACCTGCACCCCATCGGCGGCCAGCTCGCGGATCATCTCGCCGAGGGAGGCATTCTTGCCGCCGACATCGGCGATCGCCTCGATGCCCACCTGCTCAAAGGGCACCACCAGAATCTCAGGACTCAGCATCGCCTTGCCGTTGTCACTGCCTTAACTTTGATCCCAACGGCGCTGGCTGACTCGCGCTTGTGACCCTCCGGAACGGATGGTTCAACGGATACCGGTTTGAGGGTGTCGCCCTGGGTCGCAAGGCTTGCTGCCGGCCCGGTGGCTGGCAGATAGTTCAGGCGCACACCTGAGATTCCAGTGAGCTTCGCCACGCCTGATGGGTCGACAGACAACCTGCAGAACGCAGACGCGGCTGGCCAGGACTGCGGGAAGCCAGGGCCATCACGAAGTGATCAACGCCATCAGAAAACGGCCTGATTGAGTGCCGGCGGGCTCACAGCAGCACTGGAGGCTCCACGGCTAGGGAAAGTCTGGGGCTAACTCTTTTGACGGGACAAGCGAAACCCTGGGATGCCCTGATGACGCGGATCAGTCGATCAGGCTCCAGCGATGACAAACCCCATCTCAGAGACGCCAGGCTGGCTGACTGCAAAACCGCCCGATCAGAGTGGAGACAGGATTGCTGCAAACTCAGGACCATGACAGGCGGGGCCTACAGGCCAGAGTTGAGCAGCGCATCAGCCTTGAAGAATCTCTGGTGGAAAGAGACGCCCGATTAGCGGAATGCGATGCCATTCTGCCGGAATACCCGCAGGCGCATCAGCGAAATGTCAAAGATCTTAAGCAACAGCTTCAGGTGTTGCTTGGACAATACAGAAAACTGGAAGATATCCTGATGGAACGCGAGCGGACATCAGCCGAACTGGCCGCCCGGATGGAACTGAGGCAGGAGCTACTGGAAAAGCACAGTGACCAGAAACTGCAGCAGCAAGCCACCCTTGAACGATGTAGCGGATTTGAGGCTCTTCTGCAGGAACGTGAGCGGTGGCGGCAAGAGCGTGAGGCAGCCCAGGCCGAAGGGTGGCAGCAGCAGCTTCAAAACCAGGAGGAACAGAGGCAACAGCTGCGGGCGATCCTTGATCAAAGCAAGGTCCTTGAAGCCTCCCAGTCGGATTACAACGCTAAGCTCTGCGATCTAGAGGCTCAGCACATGGCCATCCGCAAGTCAAAGACGTGGCAATTGTCTGAACCAAGACGACGGCTCGGCCGCATGCTTCAGTCAATTAGTCAACGTCCGTGTGGCTCTAGCCTGCCCTTGATCCTGTACCTGAGTATGCATAGCTGTGGTTTCAGCCCTCTGAGCACTCTGTTGACAGGGCTTGGTCCTCCTGCGAATGCAGTAGTCGGAAACTCGCAGGGGTGGCTAGTGCCTACAGCATACCTCCGATCGATGCCTCTCACGCTCAGGCTTGCATTCCAATCCGATTGGCTTCAGGCAAGTTCAGCCAAGCTGTTCCTAGCGATACGACACTTGAGGCAGTGCCTGATCGGGGAAACCAAAGGAGAGTCAGGGCTGAGGCGAGCCAAGGATCCGCCAGGCACCAAGCTCCTCTACCCCTGTCAACGGCGAAATGACAGGTCCTCAACTCTGATATCGATAACACAGGCCGTCTCTGACCGATGGACGAGGCTTCATTGCCAATTGCAGTGTGTACAGTCAGTTGTCAAGATGTCACATGGACGGTTTCTTGACAAGCATTGGAGTTATCAAGCCCACACTCCTGAAACCGAATCAATCCCATTGCATCCGCTGGCTACCAATGGCAAGTGGCGCCACAACGATGCCCGCAGCCACTCCAGGTCATGGCAGAGCTCAGCAAAGTCGATGGATCCAACTTCATTCCCTGGACAAAAGGCATCCCCAGGCGCTATCTCAAAGTCAAAATCAAAAGGTATTGAGGCATGCTGATGCAATCGATTCATCAGCGACTACGCAGATTAAAGAACATCCTTGGATTGACACGATCAGTTCCACTTGAGGAACTACATCCAGCTGATTTTCAAGCCCAGATGCCACTGCTCCCCCCGTCACCGTTGCCGGAGCAATGTCATTTGATTGTTGTCGGCTATGGCGCAACCAGCTGCCACTGGAGCATCCATGCTTGGTTACAACGCTGTTCGCTACCACCAAACTTCCAGCTCAGTGATTACAGCAGCTCCACACCAGTAGGACTACATCTGCAACCCGTATCTCTAAGCCTAGAGAGAGGATCCCTCGATCAACTTCGTGGACTAGACATTGTCCTTGACCCCAAAATTGAACGCGTTCATAAGCTGCGTGAGCTGGGCTTGGAGGCCTACTGGTTGGATCCCCAGGGAACAAGCAGTCATTGGCTGGATGAAGAATACGATGCTGCTACTGCCAGCCGAATCTTCGGCCTCCCCAATCCAGAGATACTGCAGGCCCACGGTCGTCGACTGTGCCTCGGCAGTGCGGGAGACAGCTGGGAGCAGCAACTTCAGTCACCGAACTGGGGACTGCCCGGTTTCTCCGACCTGCATGTCGCCGATGCGGCCGCTGCTCGACTGCTAGCTGGTTGGCTCAATGCATGCAATCGCCTCGGACTGCAACTGATCTGGCTGAATCCAAGCGACTATGAATACCACTCACAACCACTCAATGCTCTCGATCGTCCACAAGGTGAAGGACATGAAGACTGGCTTCCGCCGATCATGATTAATGGGCCGATTGATGGAGCGGGCCTGGATGCCGAATTGACCTGGGTTCGTGAGGGGCAACAAGTCTCACCGGAATGCCCGACACCAAGCCCAGATCACCAGGTGTTGTGGACTGGTGGAAGCGTGGAGAATGGCGATCAGGGACAGCAACCAGCGGCAGCAGTCTGCATCAGTTTGTATAACTATTCAGATCGCATCTTGTCAGCACTTGACAGTGTGTATGCACAGACCCAAAAAGATCTCGAGCTCATCGTGGTTGATGATGCCTCTACAGATGAAGGGTGTCAGGTCGTCAGGCAATGGTTGGATCGATATGGGCAACGATTTCAGAGGGCATTACTATTCAGTCACACCAAGAATAGCGGCCTTGCTTCCGCCCGAAATACAGCCTTTGCCGCTGCCAAGGCTGACTGGTGTTTCGTTCTTGATGCCGACAACAGACTACAGCCCAACGCAGTGGCGCTCTGCCTTGCAATCGCCCTGAGTAGCCCTGCAGACACCGCAGTCGTTCATCCGCTTGTAGAGCTACACAGCGAAGCCGTAATTCCCGGCCTATACAACAATGCATTGCTGACAAAAGTTGCATGGCAAAAACAGATCCTCGAGCATAGCAATCAGGTTGATGCCATGGCATTGATTCGTCGCCATCACTGGCAAATCGTGGGGGGGTACAGCCACATCCCAGGAGGCTGGGAAGACTACGATTTCTGGTGCAAGCTGATCGATGCTGGCTATCATGGTGTTCTATGCCCACAACGGCTTGCAGTCTATAATCGTCATTCTTCGTCCATGCAGGCGACTTCCACAGTGAAGTCAATGCGCACACTTAAACGTTTACTTACCGCACGACATCCATGGTTGCGACTGGAATCTCATCCACATCCATGAGCTCAATCTGGCAACTGGAAGAATTAAATCTACGTCACTCCACTGTTTTTCATTAACGGTTGGCGCGTAATCTCCGGCCAGCAGTTTGCGAGGTTGGAACTTCACCAACGTGATGCCAATGGTCGCCATGTCGGTCACGCCCCTCTCAGTTCGGGGAATCCAAGGCCCGATATCCAGCAGGTTTTTCAGCATCACAATCACTCCCTCTACTCAGGATTTGTTGGGGTTGGCGCCCAATGCCATGCACAATCGCCCTGCGGTTAAAATCTTGCTTTCAGAGGTTGCTCCAAAGCGACTGGACATTACTTTACAATCCATGGAAGCTGTGCCTTGAATTGATGCGTGGATACAAACTCAACATATCCTCCATGACCAGGCCGAAAACATTGCCTCAATTCGGGACTTCTGAAAAGGTAGATCCACAGCGGTGCAACTGGTTTCATCGATCAAAACCGCTAAACTTGCCGCGAACAGGGCAATTGACGATTGCTACAACTGCTGAACGCCGCAGATGTATCGGAAACACCATTACGGGCAGCTTTCAGAAGAAACATATGCACCTCAGTTCAACCCCACGACTGGGGCTCCTGCAAAGCCTGTACGACTGGCGTTTGGTGCGAATTTCATCAAGCAGCGGCTTGGCTTAACCAATGAAGAGACCGTCGAGCAAATCCGAGAGAATGCTTACATGCAGTTCTTCCTTGGTTGTGCCGGCTATTCCAGCAAGGCACCATTTGCCCCGTCCATGATGATTCATTTCCGCTGGGCGCAGCCTTCTCGAAGAGTGGAGATTCTCTGAGGCCCATGCTGGCCAGATCATCGATGCGACTCTCATCCCTGTTCCCAGGCAACGCAAGAGGCTACGAGAAGCACAAGGAAGTCAAAGCTGCGGGGCCGCCGAAGGCCTGGGATGAAAACCCAGAACGCTTGCAGCAAAAGGATTTCGATGCTTGCGGGACAAAAAAATGGCAATCATTACTACAGAACAAGAGCGACATCTACATCGATGTAGGACATGGATTCATCCGCCAAAATGGTGTCACTACATTCTGGGCAGACTCAGCACATAGAGGTGAATATTTTAATGATCTTCTGAGTATTGGTGGCTTCGATAGCCTGATCCACGAAATGGGCACTCACAATCATCCGCTTAGCGATGCAGCCAAGGAGCTGAATCGCGTCAAGTCGCGAATCAGAGCTTATGGGGAGCATGGCTTCGGCTGCATGACCATGTCCATGGGTGAAACGCTGACAGGAGAATTGAACTAAAAAGGAACAAGATATGCCAGGGCTTTAACGAGCCTGAAATTCAACTTTCTTATGTATTTTAAGCGCTTTAGTCAATGGAAGTGGTGGCATAAGTCTCGCGAAGAAACTTCCATAGCTCAGGCGATCTCTGCAATTGTTGATGCATGATTCCTCTGCTCTTCCGCCTCTTGGACGGCTTTTCTATGCCAAACAGAGCCTCTGCAAAGAGCTGATTACTCGAAGCGCCCTTAGCCCTGCAAGGACCAATCGCATAATCAAGGCTATCCATGAATGCATTCGATCGGCCACGTCCAGCTCCGAGGCCAGCGCACCGGTTAAGACAAGGAATTATAACAACTGTGTTGACAACAACATGGGTCAAGCGATGAGTTGCAAAAATTCCAGGTCGATCTACATGATTGGCCTGGGCAAGGCCGGCATGAGAATCAGCATCAGGGTTCCTCGCGGTACAGATGTCTGGGGGCTCGCCGAGAGTCTTTATCCGAGCTTCGATCTCACTGCATCTGAGCAACCCGATTGGTTGCTTGAAGTGTTGGTTGACCCAGGAAGGCACAGCCAGTTGCTCGAACGTAGGGAAGCAGCATTAGTGCGACCCTCCACTTGCTTTGGATTTGACGGCCATCAAAGCGAGATCTTCAGTTGGGACAGAGATCGCGACGGACCAGCTCATGATGCTGGGCTGGCTCCCTTTTCACGCAGCCGCCTTCGCCGACAAGGGAGGTGGGGTTCTCACCGTTGGCCCGAGGCGGGCGGGGAAGACCAGTCTTCTCCTTCATGCACTCGCTGCCCCGTCGTCACATCCGATCAGCAACGACAGGGCGGTCATCAGCCCCTCGCGAGACGGTCAACTGCGGCTCGAAGGTTTAGCGACAGTCGTACGGATCAGAGTGGGAACGGCGGATCTGTTAGGTCGCCAGGATTTGGCGAGGGCCCGTGATTGGAGGGCACGACATAGCCTGGCAGAAGTTGAATGTTGCCAGCCGTTCGGCATGGCCATGGTGCCATCTGTCCCGCGTCAAGCCCCTTGGCAATATCGCCACTGTTGCATCACCTTGCCGGCACGAGTGACTCGCAAGGTGCAGAAGCCATTACCGGTAATAACGCAACCAAAATCCAGCATTTGAGTGCATCCTCGGCCAGGATGCCTTTGAGAAATCAAACTTTTTTGAACGCATCTTCAACAGTTGATTGACCGGGCAACCCACAGCAACGCAAGTCATCTGCCGAATCCGCCCCCGGTTGAAGACAAGGCAATGCAAGCGATTGAGCGGCGGTCTCAGTGAAAGCGACGGCCGGCCATCGTCATCGCACAGGCAGGTGATGACCTGGCGCGACCCGCAACGCTTCAGGGCGGCCGTGCCAAAGCGATCCCCATCCGAGCCTGCTTCCACACCCCTCTCTCCAAGCCGTGTGGAGCCTTGTCCGTGGAAACGGCTACGAACTTCAGTCGCGCAGCGATGGACTTGGCGCCGGCGGTCGACTGGAATTTCCCGTCAAAAACCGTTGTTACAACTGGCTTCTGGCACTGAAGGCAGATCGGGAGGGAATGGGTCGCCTGAGATTCGAACTCAGGACCAATCGGTTAAAAGCCGATGGTCGGCGGCCGAGTCTCATTGGCATGACTGGAGCAAGGCCCGAAAGTTTCAAAAAAGTTTCAAAAATGCCTCCGTCCCAGCGGTTTCTTATCGGAGCCATGCTGAGAATGATCGATACGTCCATGCCGTTTCCCGTGGAGGGGTTGGGGATGGACGTCGATCAGCGTGACGGAGGGCAAAGGCCTTTGGCGTCGCGTGTGTGGCACGCCTGTTCCGAGGATGATCTCGCATGGAGCAGGCCGCCATGTCTGGCCTCGTGAGGATCCATGGAACCCACCGGGGTGTGCTGCTGGTGGAGTTCCTCGACGTTCCCTGGAGCTGAGCAAACTCTGCCCTGGGATCAGTCCACCCAGTTCTCGATTCTCAGGCCGGCGTAGGGAACGAAGTCGCGGGGATTGTTGGTCACCAGGGTGACGTCGAGTGCCAAGGCATGTGCAGCGATCAGCTTGTCAAGAGCATCCCTGCGCCGCTCCCGGCTCGCCATGCGGACGGCGCCGTAGACCCTGGCAGCTGTCCCATCGAAGGGCGCCACGGGGACCTCGAGCAGAAAGCGAGCCAGCGCAGCACTGTTGCGCTCTGCATCGACCCCGGAGGCCACCACCCCGTACTCCAGCTCTGCGGCGGTGATCGCCGAGATGAGCACCTCTCCAACCCTGCAAGCGGAGAACCGCTCCGCCACCTGCGGCGGCTGGTGCTTCATCAGGTAGATGCAGATGTTGGTGTCGAGCAGATAGCGGGTCCGAAGGCTCACAGCGATTCCCGCTCCTGCTGCTCGTCCTGTTCGCGGCCCTCCGCCAAGAACGAGGGCGAAAAGGCTGCCAGCGCCTCCAGCGCACCGGTGATGGGGCGGCCGGCCGGTCGGATGCGCAGCTCATCGCCGCAGCGCTCGATCTCCAGCTCCAGATCGCTGCGCTCGTAGGCGAGCTCGGCCGGGATGCGCACGGCCTGGGAGTTGCCGTTGCGGAAGAGCCGTGTCGTCGTCATGGCCAACCGGGATGTACTAGTACATCCTAGGCGTCGTG
>Ga0194063_10001856_pt1 | contig 13420 bp, 13 predicted proteins | sample SepL3720m_MetaG_FD_155459 | JGI IMG/M metagenome (GOLD analysis project Ga0194063, IMG submission 155459) | Anoxic zone freshwater microbial communities from boreal shield lake in IISD Experimental Lakes Area, Ontario, Canada - Sep2016-L373-20m | ecosystem: Environmental > Aquatic > Freshwater... | reverse complement strand
TGCCATTGCACTGTGGATTGGCGCCAGAGCACCGGACAACGTAAACACCCAAAGATCGTACCGGCGTGCCGCCGAGCGCCTTCTGCTCTGGTGCCAACTGGAACGCGGTGTGACGTTCTCGCAGATGCTTGCGGAAGACTGCATTCATTACCGCGCCTGGCTCACCGACCTTGGTCGCAAGACTCCCGAGGAGTGGAACCAGGCAGGATGGAGACTTCCAGCTGAAAAGTGGCTTGGGCGGCGTGGCATCCCACGGGAATCGGCTGAGTGGCGGCCTTTCGAGGGCGCAATGGCGAAGACTTCAGTCGCGCAGGACCTGACCATTTTGCGGTCCCTGTTTAACTTTTTGCAGGAGGGTCGCGTTGTGGACGGCAACCCCTGGCTGCTCATGGGAAAGGGGAATTTTTCTGCTCCCTTTGGGGCCAGGGACAATCAATTTACTAGCCGTAGCCTCACAGTCGCTCAGCGTGATTATTTGCTGTCAGGCCTGGATCTAGATGACGAAATTGATGCGCGTCTGAACCTCATTCTGTGGCTTGGATTTGGGTGCGGACTGCGGTCGTCAGAGCTGCTTGGTCTGACGTTTTCAAGCCTCAAAATCACCCCAGAGCGTTGGTCCTTGGACGTCATCGGCAAGGGTGACAAGTTGCGCTCAGTGCCTCTTTCCACTCCCGTGAAAACCGCCCTCCTCCACTACATGTCGTCGATTGGGATCTCGTTGGACTACGTGATTCGGGCGTCATCTGGACTGGATGAAAGAGAGGCGCTGCAACCGATTTTACGTACCCAAAGGGGTCGCAGACCTCGTGGAATTGATGGTCGCAAAGTACTTTCTACGCCCTCCTCGCCTATGTCGTACCAGTCATTGCACCGGATTTTAACAGGGCATTTTGATGCAAAAGCGACTGCGTTGGAGGCACAAGACCCGATATCAACGGCACGGCTAAAAGAGGCTTCAGCGCACTGGCTTCGTCACTCCTGTGCTGTTCAAGCGTTGAAAAAGGTACCGCTCAATGGCGTCCAGAAGTTGCTGGGACATGCCAGTATCGCCGTAACAGGCCGGTACGTTGTCGAGGAGGATGAGGCTTTGGCTGTAGCAATGGAGGCTTTTTTAGCTCCAAGTTGACTAGGTGCTTAGCGGGTGTTGACTGAGTCAACACCTCTGCCAGCGGATTAGCCCAACAGCGACTTGATAGCCTTCTCAACGTCTGCAAGGCGCTTCACATCGAGTCCTTTCAGCGTGATTTCGAAGGCTCCCTGCTTTGCGTTGAACAATATCCTTCCGCTCGCCCCGCCCTTCCCTGTCAGTTCGGCCAACTTGCCTTGCTGGGTGTTGACTGAGTCAACACCCTCCACCGAAACAAGTTCTTTAAACACTTTTGCAGCACCAGTCTTCGGATTGCGGGCCGCCAACTCCCTGGCGCGGCTCAGCACAAAGTCAGGGTTCTTTTGCAGCGCCGCAGCAATCACGGGCCCCCACTGGAATTGAATATCTAAGGGCGATTGAAACGCGCCAATGACATCGGCAGGCAGCTTGGCGAGCGCGACGAGCTTACTCACACCACCAACATCAACACCAAGCAATTCAGCCATCTTGCGCATAGACGGAAAGAGACCGTCGTTCAAGGCCTTTGAATACATCACGCCCTGCTCGTACGGACGCAAATCAGCCCGTTGCCGGTTTTCTCGGTCCATCTGGGCGAACAGGTCCGCATCGGTTAGGTCATCGACTAAGCAAAGGACATCTAGCCCAAGCTCGAGGCATGCACGATGCCTGCGATGCCCAAACACAATTTCGTACTCGCCAGATTTAGCTGTTGTTGGACGCACTTTAATGGGCTGAACGTTTCCACCAGATGACTCGATCTCTGCTTTAAGAGCTACGAATTCCTTGGTTGAAAAGGAAGCCTCGCTACGGTTCGCCCACTGACTTGCATGAACCAATTTCGGGTCGAGTTTCTTAGCGATTTCGGAGCCGCTGAAATCGGCAAGTTTTTCAAGAAGACCGGCATTCTCGTCTTTTAAGGTCTTGTTTTCCTCAGCGATTTTCCGGTCACGGTAGACCGTCTCCGCATGCATTCCAATTGCAGTCATGCCCGCACCAGAAGACGCAGGACTATGAATTGGACTTGAAGCCAGTGCGGCAGTCGCAGTTGCACCGGCCACCAGCTTACCGAGGTCAATCTGTGCGGCTTTCTTTTTCAACGACATCATCAGGCTCCTGAGTTTTCAAGTTCATTGAGCTGCCGGGCCCAAGCCACTTGAAGTTGTCCTTCGACTATCTCCACGAAACGTTCGTAGGCGTCAAAAGCACGGCGGTAAGTTCGAGAATTGATTTCAGAAACATTTGCGTCGTACACCGTCCCGAACTCCGCGCTCGCTGCAGCCGTAACGCTAGTCTTTGGAATTTCTACTGGCAACACTATGTCGCCGTAAGCTGCAGAAATCCACTCGCGAACAACTGTCGACGATGTGTCGTTAGAGTCAACACGCGCAAGCAAGACATTAACAAAATCAAATTCCTTGGTCTTGCCCTGCATCTTGACCAGTGAGTTTGCAAGCTGATTGAACAGGTTCCAAAACTGAGTGCTAGAAGTAAAGTCCAGCGTGCTGGGCGGAATTGGCATGATGAGCCCATCAGCTGCCAGGAGCGCATTTATCGTCAGGTATGAAAGTGCAGGAGGGGTGTCGATGATGATTACGTCATAGTTTTGGCGCGCGGTATCGACCCCGTACTTCAGTACATTCCAAAACTCAAAATCTGCAGAGTCCTTTTGACGAGCAGGCAATGCAAATTCTGCGGAATACAGGGAGAGGCTGGAAGGAATGACGTCAATACCGTCCCAATAGGTGCGCTGAATTGCGTAGTCGACAGAGACTTCTGTTCCGTAGCAAAGCGGGAGGAGGGTATGCTCGTCTTCAATGTCCGCATTCAAAAAACCGAATAAATTCGAAGTCGAACCCTGCGGGTCCATATCGATAACCAGCACTTTGTGCCCACGTAGACTGAGCCCTTGCGCGAGCGTGACCGCTGTAGTCGTCTTGCTAACGCCGCCTTTAAAGTTAGCAGCGGCGACCACCACTCCAACAGCATCATCGGGCCGAAGATTCTTCTTGCGAAAATTGCGCGCCCATACTCTTGTGTCTGCCAACGTGAACATCTTTCGCTTCTTACCAGGTTCCAGTTCACTTGCTCCTGGAAGCTCACCCTTTCGAACACGGTATTGCATTCCCGCAGCGTCCAGTCCGCAAACTTCGCCAACCTGCGCTGCCGAGAAAAGAGGAGGGCGCTTTGTCGCCTCTGGCGCGAGCATACTTGCTCGGACTCCAGTTAACACGCCGTCTGCTCTTTTTGCGATACTCAGCAGGTCATCAAGATTGACCCTGGGTGTGATAGGTTGAGATGGTTTTTTCATGAATAACAGTATAGACATCCTTGAAAAGGAATTCATTCAATTTTCGCAAAATCACGTGAAATTGCATGAACTCAGGATTCAACCTGATGTCTGACTGGCATTTTTTGGATTTTGGCTTCTTCTTATTCAGTAAAATTCATCATAGGCCATTCGGGTAAGCAGTCCTTCTCTTTTAATGTTTTAGATAGTTTAAGACTTTACCGAGTCATTTCTCTTCTGAAATCATGTGTTTCAGGTGAGTCAAAGTAACGGTTGTGTGAGAAAGAATAACCTTGAGGTGAGCACAAATAACTGCTGCGTGAGAAGGAATAACGATTGGCCACTTCAGGACCTGTGAACAACCAATATCACAGAAAATCATTCTAGAAACCCCGTTTGCAGCCAGAAATCGCAACATTAGACAGAACTGTGAGAAGAAATAACGACTTCTTCAGTGTTGAACATACGTAGTGCAACGACAATTGTGAGAAAAAATAACGAGTACGAGTTGGAGCTTGGACACCATCAATTGAATTCATTTTGTGAACTCAGCTAGTTCACACATAATGACGGAATGAACATCGCGCCATTTGAGCCGACCGACAAGATCCACAAGCCAGTCTCGACGCTAGCAATTGTGCCTACGAGCGGTGCCATCACGCGTGTGGCGAGGCAGGCATACACCATCATGTTGATGTTGGCGAAAGAGCAGGGCGTCGAAGACTCGAGTACGCAAATGTTCAGTTCCCCCGTGAACACAATCATTAAGGGCTTTGATGGCAACCTCGGAACCAAGGTACGGCTTAAGGCTGACCTCAAATCCATGGTGTCGCACGTTGTGGAGTGGCAGTCGCCCACAGAAGGCGAAACGACGGAGTGGGGCGCATTACCGTTGCTCGCAGAAGTCCGGCTGAAGCTGCAGAACGGCGAACATTGGGTGCACTGGGCCTACCCGCCGTCTTTGCGGCAAGAAATGTTGGACCCACAGATATTTGCAAAGCTCAACCGTTCAACGATATCCAAATTTCGCAGCCACGCCGGACTGGCTCTGTATGAGATATGTGCGCGTTACCAGGACAACCCTTCTCACCTGACCAGCAAGCGGGAATGGAGGTGGTGGGTCCCAGTTCTAACGGGCAAGCCGCTAGCTCAAGACTCAAAGATTGAATTCAGGTTCTTCAATCGTGACACCGTGAAGCCAGCCGTTGAGGAAATCAACGAAGTCAGCGAGCTAATTGTTGAGGCAAAGGAGATACGGGTCGGCAAGAGCATCCAGTTCCTTCAGTTCCACGTTCGGAAAAAGCCTGCGGAACAACTGGAACGGCCAGAGGCCATGGAGGGCTCCGCGCTTGCAAAGGCAGAGAAGCTGGGAATACCGGACGCAATGGCTGAGGAGTTGTGGTTTCGGCATGGCAACGAAGAACTACTGTCCGCACTAAACAGGCTTGCTCAAAGGCTGTCGCAAATCGCCAGCCCAGTTCGCTCGAAGGTTGCGTATCTGAAGGCAGTTCTCGCTAACCGTGGCCTGGAAGAAGAGGCGGCATTGATCGAGACCAATAAGGGGACCAAGGATGGCAAGGGGTTGGAAGCACCGCAACCAAATCCGGCAGATGTTAGTCAAAGACTGTTGCAGGAAGCTGAGCAGAGTAGGGTGGCTGTAATTCGGGGTGAGCTCCAGGCAATGAGTGTGCACGCGCGTGCTGCGCTCCTCCTCGAATACAAGTCGTTTGCTATAGAGGCAAAGAAACATCCCAACATCATCAAGAAGGTTGAAAAAGGGGAGTGGCAGTCAGGACTAGTTCTTGGCGAGCTGATGCGCTTCTATTGGAGAAAGACACGACAGAGTGACTGGTCAGCAGGTACACCTTGAACAATGACAAGCGCCGACGGTCTGAGATAAAAGCTTGCGCTCGGACCACCACTCTTCGCTGTAGATAAATGGAATCTATATCCAAAGCAAGTGCTCACTATGATTTAGGTGAGTGGGAAAGTACAATATTCACTGCACAGTGAATATTACTGTTTGTTGAGATATTCGCTATAATTCGCAAATTCACTGCGCAGCAAACTATAGACAAAATATGCACGAAGTCACCAGAATCGAGAACCCTTTGATCTTGCACTTCGTAGACACCTTGCGTGAGCTTCCCGGTGTTCAAGCGGAAATGGGAAATTTAGAGCATGCGCAAGCGCGTTCGGATCGGGTGCTGGATGCCAAACTCGATATTCAAGTAGCAGGGAAATCGCTAACCGTTCTGGTGCAGGCCAGAAAGACCGTCTATCCCCGGGACGTTCGACAGGTGATCTGGCAGATCCGAGACGCCAGTCGAGCCTGGTCAAGCAACCACGAAGGCATTGTTGAGCCGCTGATCGTCGCCGAATCGATCTCGCCCGGCGCCAAAGAACTGCTTCACAGCGAGGCAGTAGGCTACTACGACAGCGCTGGCAGTCTCTACCTGCCAGCACCGGGAATCTACCTCTATGTGGAAAAACCACCACCCAAGTCGGAGGTCAAGTCAATACGTGGGCTGTTTTCGGATCGAAGGTCCCAAGTACTCCTCGCATTGCTCCTGCATCGCCAGGAATGGTTTGGTGTCACTGAACTGGCCCAACTCGCACATGCGTCACCCGCCACCACGTCACAGGTACTGACCGAACTGGAACGTTTCGACTGGCTCGCATCAAGAGGGCAGGGGCCAAGCAAAGAGCGAAACCTTCGCGAGCCCACTGCTTTGCTGGAAGCCTGGGTCAAGCAGGTGAAGTTTGATGGTGCACCTGAGATGCGCAGGTACTATCTGCCGACAATAAGCGTAGATGCATTGCCGATGCGAATCGCTGAAGTACTGGAGGGTAGGGGAGTCGACTACGCCATTAGTCACGAGGCCGCCGCCCAAAGGCTTGCCCCATTTCTGACCAGCGTGTCGCAGGTACGCGTTCGACTCATGCCCGGTCCAAACGCCCAAGCCGCATTGGTCGACTTGGGCGCACGCTCAGTCACTGAGGGTGCCAACCTTTGTGTCATGGAGGCTAAGTCGGCAGGAGAGTTGCTTTTTAGGGAGCGCCATGAAGAAATGTGGCTGGCCAGTCCGATACAGATTTATCTCGACTTGATTCGTGCAGAAGGCCGATCCAAGGAAATGGCCGAGCACTTCCGCAAAGAAAGAATTGGATTCTGATGGTCAAACCCGCAACGCTCGACGGCTACAGTGACCAGTACACCGCGGACTGTGAGCGCGTCCTGGTGACGCTACTGCGTGGACTAGGTCCTTGGAAGGATTCCATTTACTTGGTCGGCGGTCTCACGCCGCGATACCTGGTTTCGGCTCGACCACCCTTTGTTCCCGCACATGCCGGCACCCTGGACGTGGACATCGTGATCGATCTGCAAATTCTGGCCGACACCGACGCGTATCACACGTTGGAGGAAAACCTCAAGCGAATGGGTTTCGAGCGCGCGGAAAATGAGAAGCAGCAGAAGCTGTCTTGGCGCTGGCAAACCCGAACGGAACGTGGAGCACTGATGGTGCTCGAGTTGTTGGCCGATGCGCCAGAGATTGGTGGCGGTAAGGTTCAGCCGCTGCCCACCGAAGGCACGATATCGGCTCTGAACATCCCACACTCGTCGATCGTGTTCGACCTTCACCAGATCACGCAGATTCAAGCAGAACTACTGGGCGACAATGGCATTGCTACCGAGAGGATCAAGCATGCCAATCTCGTCAGCTTCACCTGCCTGAAGTCCTTCGCGTTCGATCAGCGTTTTGAACGCAAGGATGCGCACGACCTGATCTATTGCATCGAGCATGCGTCCGAAGGTATTGATGCTGTGGCTGCGGAATTTCGCAATGAATTGACCGGTAAGCATGGTGCAGTGATCCAAGCAGCGCTGGCCATCTTGCGTACGCGTTTTGTTGACGACGCGACGACCGAGGGCTATCGGAAAGATGGACCGGTATCGGTTGCCAAATTTGAGTTGGGTGAAGAGAATGCGCCAGAGCAAAGAGAGGCACGAGCGTTGCGGCAACGACAAGCGAGTGATGTGATTTTGCAGCTACTGGAACGGATCAAGACAGGCGAGGGCGCTTTGTGAGCTTTCTTGATACCAACAATAGACCATTGGCAGGAAGTGGCGTGCAGGGCTGACTAGCTATCCCCATTTACGATGCGCCAAGCCCTTGCATCGGACCATCTCGGCCACATCTAAGATCGACCATGTCCAGACCTTCAACGAAGACCAAAATTTTCGACGACGGATTGCGTTACCAATCCAAGGTGCAAGGCTCGCCCTTTAACCAAGTAGTCTCATTCGGCACATCAACGATGTCGTGCTTCCTGTGTGGCAAGCACCGACCGAGAACCAGCATGACCACCAAAAAACTCATTGGAAAGTCGCAGGCGGTTTGCGCACCTTCTTGCAAAGCCGCCAGGGAGGCTGACGAGTTGGCTGCCGCTGCTGCTTAGATAGCAGGCAAAGTCTTGAGCCAAGGTTCATGAAACTGCTCACCAACACCGCCTCATGGCAACGCTGGATCAAGGAAGAAGAGGGACGCTTTGCGCATGTGGAGCACCCGCCACCCAAGCGCTATCCTTGCTTTGGATATATGCAATTGGAGAGTTGGGGCCAGGAAACCTTGCGGCCGGTTTACCTTTACCAAAAAGACATTGACGCCATGGCACTGGACCTTCTGGCGATGTCGCAGAAGATGTGAGCTAGCAATATCCCCGGGTTCTGCGCCGCAGTTCTGCTTTAAGAAGCTTGATCGTATCCAGGCCTGGCACGATCTGCACCGTGGAGTGCGATCCATGGCGACTGTGCAGGGAGCCCCAGCGTTTGATGAGGACCTTCTGTCCGAATAGGTCAGAGCCGACTTCGAGTCGGTACCAACGGCCTTTTTCGTGATTGCGTAAATCGATGAGCGATTCGATCATGGGGCGATGTTACGTCCGGTCGGGGTAAAGGGCAAATTCAAACTGGGTAATTGGGGTCACTGCAATGAAAATCGGCTCGTCCGGATCATTGACGGTACTGGCATCGAGGCCATGAACGAATGGCAGGTATCTGGAGGTAGAAATTGCACCGACGGACTTACCCGGAAGTTGACCGTGGCCAGCGTCGGCAGTGTGCCCATTCCGGTCAACCGCGAAAGTCAGGACCGGCCGTTGGTCGCCAACGACCGAGGAGCCAAAGCGGTCCCTCAGACAATTGTCGGCGTCCTCGCACTCCAGAAGGCTCCAGTGCAGCGGAAGCCGACTTAGGATTGAGGCTTTCAAGGGGAGCCTCCCTAAACCCAGTGTCCATATGCAACTAAGGAGTCAACTTGCCGCAATCGATTGGACTTGTGTCTGTCTTGGTAAAGGACTATGACGAAGCAATCACCTTTTACGTTGACGTCCTTGGCTTCGCTCTCATTGAAGACACACCGATACCAAAGCAAATGAAGCGTTGGGTTGTGGTCGCTCCTAATGGTGGTAGTGGTGCACAGATATTGCTAGCGAAGGCCTCAAATGACCAGCAGGCTCCTTTCATCGGAAATCAAGCAGGTGGCCGCGTTTTCTTGTTTCTTTACACAGACGATTTTGAACGTGATTACGCGGTTTATCAGAGCCGTGGCGTCAAGTTTGTTCGAGGCAAGGTTCAGGAGCCTTACGGCACAGTGGCTGTCTTTGCAGACCTCTACGGAAATCAATGGGACTTAATCGAATTGGTCAATTCGCCCAGTCTATGAGGGGCTGCTTCGTGCCCATTACTGACGACCAGAATTTTGAGGACCTGACATTCGCGGCAACGGTCAGGTAAGCCAAAGCGGTCTTTCGGACTTCCGAAACGTCTTCCTTATCGTGGCTGGCTCTTGAGCAGCGGCAACTGTCGTTGGCGTAGGGCAGCCAACTGGAAGTTCAGCATCTTTCTCGCTTACATACCATGCCGCGGCTTGCGGATTGAAAATCCTTGTGTCGGTGGTTCTATTCCGCCCCAGCGCCTCCAGTATTGAAGCCCCCTTGTGTCATGCAAGTGGGGATATTTCATGCCTAAATGGGCATGGGCGGGGTGAGTGGTTCGTCGCTGGGTTTGGTTTTTTCGCTTGAGGCCACTGGGTTGACGCGTTGCTTGCACGGTACTCAAATTCGTACCGATAGGAGCAACTCAGCGCTACGGTTTAAAAGCCGCTTGGGCAATCAAGCGATCAATCTGCGCGCAAATGTCGTCAATACTGCCAGAGATCAACATACGGCCGGCTTGTGTTGAAGACTGACCGGCCTCAACCCGCCGCACCAAGCGCACAGGCCAGCGCTGGTCGCAGCCGCTTAAGCCTAGGCGTGTAACACGCTCGGACTCAGTGACTTTGACGAAGCTGGCACAGGGAGCCGGAACCTTATATCTGAACAGAGTGTTTCTTGCCATGGTGATCTTTCAAATTTGGCGAAAGATTATTTGCACCCCCTAATACCGAATGTAAGCAGTTCGCGGCAAAGCGGAAATAGGGTGGAAACCTGAGATTGATGGCCTAATTACCCTAGGCTGCAAAGGTGGTCATCGGCTCTCTGGTTCTCATGACCGCTATAGTGCAACCGATTTGTAGAACGCTACTGCCGCTCACAGCCCTGTGCGGGGACTGCATTTAAAAACTGCCTTGCATCTCCGCGACGGGCAGGACGGGGCTGTAGAAGACTCAGTTATCCAATGTTGTCTGTTCCCAATTGTATGTCTGCCGGCACTCTCTGGGCTGATAATCTAGTTACTGCAAGTTTCTTTTGTTTCTCAAGACCTTACGTCAATACCGCCACTCAGAGCAGACTTATGAAGATGAGTTACCTCATTAGGGTATTTGTCTTAATCGCGACATACTTGGTCGTTAGCCAAGGCTTTGCCGAACCGCTACCTTTCGACTTCAGATGTACAGAGGTCGCACAGTCATTCGAAGAGATCAAATTAGCCTCTGATTGGAGCGGCTCTGAGCCAAGCGGAACTTTCGTTCGTCCTGGCACAGGTGTTTGCTGGATCCGTATAGCAACTGCACCAGAGGTTGGCAATGAGTTGTCCGTGAGGACAAGGATGCAAGATATTTCACTTTTTGACGCCGGCGGAAGACATCTTGCGCAGGGCAACCGTACCGAACGATCCACAAATTCCATTTCGACGTCATCAGCGTTTGTATTTCCCGGCACAAGGGAGATGGAATCGCCCATCTATTTCAGGCTGACCCCCATTGCCTACTATGGGTACGACCTATCTGTCCGTGTGGATACAAACGAGGTTTCCCAACTTACTGAAGCGGATCGGAGAAAGGATCTTATCTATCTCGCGATAGTTAGTGTTCTGGTAGCAGTCGGGCTCGTTCTGCTGGTTTTCGCAATAGTCCTGAAGGACATGGACTACGGATTGCTTGCTTTCTACCTGCTGGATACTGCACTTGTTTACTTCCTGTCAGAAGGGCTGTACGGCGTGATACTGACTGATGTTCCGGCGCTTTGGTTCTTGTCTAGTGCGGGGTATTCAGTCGGGAATGCTCTGTTTATGGCATCGACGGCACGAATTGGGAAGTTTAAGGATCATTCGCCAAGACTGAACAAGTTGGCCAGCTATATTACCGCTGCATTGGTTGCTATCACCCCATTTTCGTCAAGATACTTCTCAGTAATTGACTTCATCACAACTTGGCTCTTCATCGCCTTCATTGTCGTTGGTACTATAGGCACAGCGCGCGGAGTTGTGCGTGGAGATCGTCTAAATCTATTCCTGCTAGCAGGGATCATTCTCAAGGGTTGGTTCTGGGTTCCTCGCATTCTTGGCCATTACTTTGATCTTCCGTGGCTCGCCCAGTTCTCGCCAGCCCCCACAAGTTGGCCTGACATCTTACAGTTTTTGGTGATGCCATTCTTATTTTGTTATGCGCTAGCGCAGCGTACCCTAAACCTCAGCACAGAGAATGCAGCCCGAAAAGACGCGGAACGAAATGCACGCAATGCACAGGCTATTGCAGAGCACCAAGCTAAATTTCGAAGTGATTTCTTGGCCAGCATGAGTCACGAAATTCGGACCCCTTTGAATGGCGTGTTAGGCACAGCGCAAATTGGCTTTCGGGAGAACGCGGGTAGAGTCAGAAGCCAGAGACATTTTTCACAGATACTCGACTCGGGAAAACTGCTGCTAACCGTAGTCAATGACATTCTGGACTTTTCAAAGATTGAAGCAGGAAAAATGTCGGTCGAGGCAATCCCGCATAGTCCAATAGCATTGGTTGAGGATGCTGTTATTGCAGTGGCGCCGAGGGCAGAGGCGGGCAACGTCGCGCTGACGTCCAAGATTGATGCTGATGTACCAAAAGGTTGTCTATGCGATCCAGTTCGGATTACCCAAATCCTGCTCAATATGCTTTCCAACGCCGTAAAGTTCGCGAAAGACGGCAGTGTCGAACTCCATGTTTACAGAGATGGAAACATGTTGGCGTTTTCAGTTGCAGATAACGGAATAGGGATGTCCAGCGATCAGTTGTCGCGACTGTTTCGCGCGTTTGAGCAGGCTGACAAATCCACTTCGCGCCATTATGGAGGGACAGGACTGGGACTGGCAATTTCCCGTAATCTGGCCGAATTGATGGGAGGCAGTATCGAGGTTTCGAGTCAGCTTGGGGTCGGCTCTCGTTTTGTGCTGACTCTGCCTTGTCACGAGGTCGATCCCCCTGTTGAGTCTACCGAATCGCTTTTGCATCCGCTGGCTGGAGCGTTTCGGCTGGACGGGAAGAAGATCTTGGGCGCCGATGACAATGAAGTGAATCGGCTGGTGCTTCAGGATATGCTGGCCAGCGAAGGTGCCAGTGTTACCGTCGTGTCGAATGGAAAATTGGCTCTTGAGGAAGTAGAAGCTCGCCCAGGTTACTTCGATGCGGTGCTTCTTGATGTCGAGATGCCTGAGATGGATGGTCTGGAGGCGACTCGTCGTATTCAAAGGATTGAGCCGAATACTCCAGTTATAGGTCAAACTGCCCATGCGTTGCTGGAGCAACACGAAAGATGCTTGGAAGCGGGAATGGTCGAGACCATAACCAAGCCAATAGACCATGAGATACTTGTCCTTACAGTATTGAAGCATGCCCGTCGCCATGGTTCGAGCGAGGGCAGCGAATTGTCGAGTCGGCGCGTGCGAACCACATACGACGAACCAGGGGCACGTAGCCTGGCACTTGCCGAGTTGGGCACTCTCACGTCGATTCCCGAACTGGATGTAGCAGCCGGATTGCGTTTGGTCGGAGGGCAAACGAATTTGTATGTTCGATTGCTTGACCGATTTTGCTTGGGCCAGGGAAGTTTTGGTAGCGCTCTTGATTCTGCAATTGAAGCCAACGATATTGAAACAGCTTTGCGTCTATTACACTCGTTGAAGGGAGTTTCCGGGCAAATAGGGGCCAAGAAACTCACAACGCTTGCAGCATCTCTGGAGAACGAAATCCGACTGAATGGACTTGTACTAGGAGGCCCTCAATTGCGCAAGGACACAACACAAGCCCTGAAGTCGTTAATTGCTGGAATCGAGGCGGCTTTGCCCATTACCATTGGGAAAGTCGAAAAAGAATTAGTGGATAGCGCAACAATGGTCGAATTCTTGACCGATTTGTCGCAACTACTGATAACACAGGATTTCAAGGCGCTCGAAGCAGTTGCGGAGAATCAGGCACTCCTGCTCGAAGTGCTAGGGGAAAACTACCCTAGATTCGCAGCCGCGATAAGAAGTCTGGATTTTGACGCAGCAAATAGTCAGCTAGATATCGTCCTTGATAAACTGACCAGCAATCATGTGTCTTGACTCGGATAATCCTATGGACAAGTTTAACTATGATGGCCCAATGATGCAGTTGCCGTTGCAGATCCAGACGCGCAAGCCATATGAGGTAATTCGTGACCGATCTCGTTAAGAAGCAAACCGTCCTTGTCGTCGATGACACCCCGGAGAATATCGAAGTTCTCGGTGGAATTCTTTCGCCTCATTACAAGATTCGCTTTGCCACCAATGGCGAAAAGGCATTGCAGGT
>Ga0194063_10001854_pt1 | contig 13433 bp, 14 predicted proteins | sample SepL3720m_MetaG_FD_155459 | JGI IMG/M metagenome (GOLD analysis project Ga0194063, IMG submission 155459) | Anoxic zone freshwater microbial communities from boreal shield lake in IISD Experimental Lakes Area, Ontario, Canada - Sep2016-L373-20m | ecosystem: Environmental > Aquatic > Freshwater... | reverse complement strand
CTATCGGGTCTGCCGGGTCTTCACCGTCGATCGCACGGACTTTACAGTCTATCGCCGATGGGGCAACAAGCCCGTCCCCTGCGTTTTTCCATAGCAGCTCGCAGCCGACTGATTTTCCTCTTTTCGCCTCCCAAGCGGGCTTCCAGTGCCTGCCTCGAGGTGAATTTTCCGCCATTAACCATCCGCTATCGACCGCAGCCCGCTTCAACCAAGAACCAAGAACGAAAAAGCCTCCGGCCCTTCCCTTCGCGCGGAAGGCGATCCTTTTTATGTTGCCATACTCTCGTCGATTAAAGTAAAATTACACATATGAAAAATGTTCTTCCTCCTGAATTGCCATTTTATAAATCGCGGAAAATTGCCATTACCGGCGGGGCATCGTTTATCGGGAGTCATTTGGCGGAACTGCTGTTGCGCTTGGGTGCGAGTGTGACCGTCATTGACGATTTCAGCAGCGGCAACAGGGAAAATCTTTCGGGAATTGCCAGTTCCATTAATATCATCGAAGGCGATTTGCGCGAGCTTGGGTTTGCAGAGATAAGCCTCCGGGGCGCGGAAGTCATATTCCATCTCGCTGCCCAGCACGGCGGCAGGGGCTACATCGAATCTCACCCCGTCGAGTGCATGAACAACATGCTTCTGGATCACATGGTTTATTCCGCTGCCGCCAAAGGAGGGGCCGGAAAAATCGTCTTCGCGAGTTCAGCTTGCACCTACCCGACAAATCTCCAAGCCACTTCGACATCTCGTCTTCTTCTCAAGGAAGGCGATGCCAATTTTGAAGAGCCCGGTAAAGCCTTCTCCGACGGAGAATACGGCTGGGCCAAATTGATGGGGGAACTTCAGTTGAGGGCATTCCACAAGCAATTCGGCATCGACGGCATAGCCTGCCGCATTTTCACAGCATACGGAGAGCGTGAAAATGAAAGTCACGCAGTTGTAGCGCTTATCGCAAAAGCGGCGGCGAAGATTGATCCTTATCCGATCTGGGGCGACGGTCTGCAAACTCGGAACTTCACCTACGTTCACGATACCGTCGAGGGGCTTGCCATCAGCGGCGCAAAACTCGCCGGGTTCGACTGCATCAATGTGGGCTCGTCTCATCACCACACCATCATGGATCTGATCGAAACCATATTTTCCCATATTGGCTGGAGGCCGGAAACCATCAAAAGGGAACTCGACAAGCCGGTTGGCGTGTTGAGCCGGGCGTCAGATAACACGAAATGCAGAGAAAAACTTGGCTGGGAACCTTCAAGATCGATTTCCTACGGGGTCGGAAAAACAGTTGACTGGTATATCTCCACGCTTTCCAAAGAGCGACTGTCGAGACTTGAGGAACTTCTTCTGGAGCGGAAATGACAAATTCACGTCCTTCTGTTGACATCGTCCTTCCGGTTCATAACGAAGCCGAGTCTATCGGCCAAACTCTGGGGGAATTCCACCGGGTTGTTGCCGTTGAGGGCGGCATCCCGATCCGGTTCGTGGTTTGCGAAGACGGATCCCGCGACAATTCGGTCGCTGTTCTTAAGGAGTTATCGCTGAAACTCCCGATTCTCTTGATTTCCGAACCAACAAGAAAGGGCTACTCGCGTGCTGTGATCGATGGTTTTCTGCGGACAGACGCTCCACTTGTCGGATTTATCGATTCGGACGGGCAATGTGAGCCAAAGGATTTTTCCAAATTCTACGAAGCCCAGTCTACAGGAGATTTCGATTTGGTTTTCGGGTATCGCAATCCCCGCCACGATCACATCGTTCGGATCCTGATGTCCGGCGCGTTTGGGCTCGTTTACCGGATGCTTTTTCGAATCCCATTGAAGGATCCCTCCTGCCCGTTCCTTCTGATCCGCAGGGAAAGTCTGCTCAAAGTATTGAAAGGCAACTTGGGAATTCTCAAGCAGGGATTCTGGTGGGAATTCTGTGCGCGGTGCATCGCCGCGCACCTGCGGATCAAGGAACTGCCAGTTGCGCACCGCGCAAGATCATCGGGCCAGACGCAGGTCTACCTCCCCTCCAAGGTACCGAAAATTGCATGGGAGCACCTGAACGGTTTGTTCCGGCTCCGGAAAGAGCTGGATTCCATGCGCGATTAAAAGCCTTCTTCGAGTGCCGAACGTCTTCTGCCAACAAAAATCTCGATCGCTCGGGGTTGTCTGGCTGCTTGTTGCCTTCGCCCTTCTCGCGCTGACAGTCACAAACGACAGCCTGTGGCTCGATGAAGGACCAACTGCCGCCTATGCAAGGCAGGGTAGTTTTTCAGGATGGGTCAGCCATCTTAAGAAAGACACATGCGGCGACTGCCAAATGCCCCTCGGAATGTTCTCTGCCTGGGCGGTCGCGCCGCTGCTTGGAACGGGGGAATATCAGCTTCGCTCGGTGAATTTCTTTTGGGGCGCACTCGCGCTTTTGCTTCTGTTCCTCGTGGGGAGGTGGGCCGGGGTCACTTGGGTTCCAGCCCTCTTTGCAATCCAGCCGTTCTTCGTCTTTTACATGAATGAAGCCCGTCCCTACATGCCTCAGATTGCAGCGGGATGCCTCCTCCTCGTGGCTGCTGTTGCTTTTGTGAGAGAGCAGGGGCGTGGGTTGGGATGGGCGACTCTCTTTGTGGTTGCGGTGAATGTTTTTTGCCTAACGACACTGATGGCTCCCTTTACCATCATGGGAGTTGTCCTCTCGATGGCAGTTCTGGCTTATCGGGAGCGCTGGAAAATCAGCTTCAAGTCCCTCGCGATTATTTTTGTCGGTTTTCTCTGCACGCTTCCGATTGGAGCATACTATGGGTGGACGATCCTCCGGGGAGCTAAGGGAGCCAAGATCTGGGACATCTCCCCCTTGAACGCCGGTTACGTGATTTACGAGCTTCTCGGCTGCACGGGTTTAGGCCCGGCCATCAACACAATCCGAGCTGTGGCAAAATCGGAGCTTTCGCTGTCTCTGGACAATGTTCTCCAACTGGCCACTTCCGCGCTTCTTCTCCTTGTCATTTTTTCAGTTTTTTCAGGAGCCATCCTTGTTTCAAGAAAACCGAAAATGTGCGGTTTGCTTCTGTATTTCCTTGCGGCGTTTTTCATCTCCGTTCTGGTGGTTTTGGTCACAGGAATTCCATTAGGAAAGGCCTTCTGGGCGCGGCACCTTTCCGGAGCATTTCCGTTTTATGTCTTCGCCCTCGCGCTTGCTCTTCAGCGGCTGTTCGAGGAAAAGAAACCGGCGGGAATAGTCGCTGCGGCACTGCTCGCAATTTTGCTTTGCATCTCCTCGCTATCTCTGCGCATGGCTCCCCGTCATGTGAAGGAGGACTATCGCGGAGCTGCTCGTGAAGCCAACGCAGCCGCTGCACGGGGGAAAAATGTTTGGTGGGTCGCGGGGACAGAAACCGGCCATTACTACGGCCTTGCTTTCGAGGGAAACTCGCCGGGCCCGTCGCCCCCCCCCCGGGTCGCAGGAAGGCAGAGCAGTTCAGCACTGCCAACAGATGCCGCCCCATTGCCGGATGTCATCTTTATTACACGCCCGGACGTTCATGATCCAGACGGTTATGTCGGCAGACTTATCGCATCCGGCACCTATCAACTTAGACGGGATAGCGGACATTTCTCTGTGTGGGAGAAGTCGGAGCAGTAGTTCAAAAAAGGGATTTCAATCCGAATTTGACATCCCGTTAGGAACTATTACGGCGGTGGTATGAATGCAGTTCTCTCAGAAAAAGGTCAGGATACCATTCCAAATGCAAATTCTCTTCATGAAGGATAGCAGGGGCGGGATGGCGACCATCCCTCGATTGCATGCGGGTGCAGTCCTCGCAAGCGCGCTTGCAGGGACCGCAAACGCACGCAACCCGGACAAGCGGCGTTCCGACGCCGTCCGTCCCGGATTCCTTTCCCTCTGAAAAAATGAAGAAAAGCCCCGCTGGGCTTTTCAGATGAGTGTTTATTAGTGTTTAACTGTCTCGTTGAAATACTCCCCGCCGCAGGCAGTTCTATGCATTGTCTATCCATCCCCCATGCACACGATTTGAACCTGATTTTGCAGACGGCGCGGGCAACGGACGGCGGCCATGCTGCGGCGATTCAAAAGCACATCGCGTTCGTGCAGCGAATCCTGAATCCTGAATCTTCCGATTATACCATTGACAAGATTGCAATCCATCAATAGCATGGATACATGCAAAAGATACAAATCCTTTTTCCTGATCCTGTGATGCGCAAGCTCAAAGAGTTTGCAGCAACCGAGGATCGCCCCATCAGTGAAATTGTCCGCCGTGCAGTGGAGCGAGTACTCCAGCAAAGCCCTCTGCCATCCGCTCCCGCCAAAAAGTTCCCTGTCTTTCATGGGGGAGGGGTTCGGATTTCCGCCACGGACATGAAACAAGCGATTTACGGGGATGATGAATAGCTTGGATACGAATATTCTCGTGTATGCAGCGGACGAAGATGCTGTCGAGCACAAGGCTGCGAGCGCTGTTGTTGACGAGATGCTGGCGAACCCAGAGAAATGGATTATTGCCGACCAGGTTTTATTTGAATTTTACAGGGCAATAAGGAATTCCCGCATTTTCCGGCATCCCCTTGGCGCACAGGAAGCCGCATTGCGGCTGCGGTTTCTCCAAAGCGAGAGCGGGGTTGCCCGGTGCTGTTATGACCTTGATCAGTGGGAAGGGGTCTTTTCCCGATTGGCAGAGAGCGGCACCCCGGCAGCACGAACCCACGATATCGTTCTGGGAGTCACATTGAAATCAAATGGCGTGAAACGTTTTTTTACCCGCAACACCAAGGACTTTCATTCGATTGGCTTCCGCGAACTCATCAATCCTATAGACGACCACTCTCAGGGATGAAGCAGGGAACGGAACCAGAATAAAGGATTGAGGATGGTGAAGAAGCACAGGAGATAGGATACAGCTTTTCAAATCATGCTCCGCAAATATCTTCCATGAATAAGAACGCCATTTTTCTTGGGCTTGTTACGTTCTTCGCCCTGATCGCCGCCTTGTTTCTGGGCATGTTTGTTGCCCAGGGGAAATTCCGCGATCTGGGCTTAATTATCGTTGTGGTAGGGCTTTTCAGCATGTGTCTGTTTTTGCGGGGAAACATCTGGATGATTATTCCGCTCTGTAGCGGAATCACCGGCACCATCGGGTTCCTGCCAGGAAACATTACAATTAGTGAAATCGCGACTCTCGTCGCTTTTGGCCTGTTTCTTGTTTTGTCTGCCATGAAGGCCATCCCTTCATATCCAAAGGGAAACTTTTGTGACAAACTCTTGTTCGTCAATCTCGCCTACCTCGTCACCGTCTATGTGAGGAACCCGGCTGGCGTCCTGATGTTTCAAACGGAAATCATCGGAGGGCGCCCCTACTTTGCGACATTCATCGCCTTTCTCGCATACTGGGTTCTCCAGCATGTCACCCTCACCCGCAAGCAGGCGACACTCGTTCCGCTGCTGACGTGCATCGGCACTTTCGGGAGTTCACTTCTCAGCGTGGTCTGCGCCATCTTTCCAAACATTGCCTACAAGATCTTCCCCATTTATACTGGCGTGCCGTTGCCTGGAGTCCGCGATACTATGGATATCACTCCTGGTTCAGATGACAGAAAAATCTACCTCAACGGGTATGCCTCAACTGTCGGGTCGGCGATGGTCGCCTTTCGAGACCCTGTTCGACTTTTCTTTTTTTTAAATCCCTTTGTTTCCATCATTTATTATTCAGCGATTATCGCCGCGCTATTTTCTGGTTTCCGAAGCGTAGTGGCTTACTTAGTCGTGATGACTGCGATTTCCGTTTACTTTCGTGTCGGCATCGGTGGTGTTCTGCGCGTCGCGCTGGTCGTCCTCGCGGCCCTGATGATCTTGATCATCTGCCAGAGTGCCGGCTTTGAGCTTCCACTTCCCGCTCAGCGCTCGCTTTCCTTTATTCCTGGCCCATGGGATCAGCGAGTGGTCACCGATGCCCGGGGCTCCAACGAGTGGAGATTTGAAATGTGGAAACAAGCTCTTACAGGTGACAGATATATCCGCAACAAACTGCTGGGCGATGGGTTCGGCTTCCGCGCCGTGGATATGCAGGGGTTTCAATCCATGGGAGGGATGCAGGCCACGAGCCCAGAGCAGTTGCAGGACTACTTTCTCGTTGTCGGAGCTTATCACAGCGGGCCGGTTTCCGCCATACGATTTGTCGGAGCCGTCGGCCTTTTGCTCATGACGATCTTCATGGTCGCCTGCGCAAACTACGCATGGAAGCTTGTCGTGCGATCCAAAGGAACCCCATTTTTCCCCATGGCTCTTTTTATCGGTAGCCCTGCTATTTTTTCGCCGTTGTATTTTTGGTTCATTTTCGGGGCTGCTGATTCTTCTTATATCGGCTTCTTACTAAACATGGCAATGCTTAACATGCTGGATCGATCGTTGGAAGTCTTTTATGCTGAGCACAAGCATGAAACCGCGATAACTGTTTCATCTGTTTAAGAGCAGCCGTTTCCTGATATGGATCCCGAAAAATTTCAATTTATTATTTCCGCAGGCAAAACCGAACGCCATTACTGGCACGACCTCTGGCGGTATCGCGAACTGTTCGGGTTTCTTGCGTGGCGTGATGTTCTCGTTCGGTACAAACAAACCGTCATCGGGATCCTTTGGGCCGTGCTGCGCCCGCTGTTGACGATGTTCGTCTTCAGCTTCATTTTTGGCCGACTTGCAAAGCTTCCATCGGATGGCATCCCGTATCCGATCCTTGTCTTCGCTGCGATGCTGCCATGGCAGTTCTTTGCGAGTTCGCTCACCGAGGCGAGCAATAGTTTGATCACGAATGCCAACATGCTCAGCAAAATCTATTTTCCACGGCTCGTACTTCCGACCAGTGCGGTGATCGTAAGCCTCGTTGATTTCCTGATTTCATCGGTGATCCTGGCAGGCATGATGGCTTGGTATGGGATCTGGCCAACATGGCACATGCTGGCGTTAGTTCCGCTCACCGGGCTTGCCTTCCTTGCCTCCATGGCCGCCGGTCTTTGGATTGCCGCCCTCAACGTGGAATACCGCGACTTCCGCTATATCGTTCCCTTCCTTGTCCAGTTCGGATTGTATGTTTCACCTGTCGGCTTCAGCAGCTCGATTGTCCCGGAGCATCTCCGCTTCTGGTATTCGCTTAACCCCATGGTCGGGGTTATTGACGGGTTCCGCTGGGCCATCGCCGGCGCCCAAACCCAAATCTACTGGCCAGGCTTCTCGCTCTCCCTCTTCGTTGTCTTCGCTCTCCTTGCCAGCGGGATCTGGTATTTCCGCCGCATGGAACGGACATTCGCGGATGTGATATGATGCGGCAAAGCCGCAGGAGATGGGAAGGCAGAGGTCGGAGGACAGAGATCGGAAAGCGTTCAAATGAGAATCAACTCTGCAAAGGATCTGGATGTTTACAAGAAAGCCTTTGCACTCGCGATGGAGATATTTAACGCAAGCAAGGGTTTTCCACTCGAGGAGAGATATGCCCTTACCAGCCAGATCCGACGGAGTTCCCGTTCTGTATCGATGAACCTCCGTGAAGCATGGGCAAAGCGGCGATACGAGGCGCACTTTGTGAGCAAACTCACTGATTGTGACGGCGAGAACTCCGAGACCGACACATCTCTCGACTTTGCTCTCGATTGCGGATATTTGACCGCTGGTCAGCACAACGATTTATCCTCGCGCAACCATGAAATCGGTCGCATGCTCGGCTCCATGATAAACAACCCAACGCCATTCTTGCTGACTCCTGACCGCTGATCTCTGATCTCGATATATGCCTGACATTGCCATAGCAGCCGAAAACCTCGGAAAGTGCTACACGATCCGCCACCAGGCGGAGCATGGTGTCAGACGATACAAATCGTTCCGCGACGTTCTGGCCAATGCCGCCACCGCCCCCTTCCGCAAACTGTCTTCCGCCTTCCGACCTCCGACGTCCGACCAATCTTGTATCTCCCATCTCCCATCTTCTTCCTCTTCGAGGGAAGCCTTCTGGGCTCTCCGCGACATCTCGTTCGAGATCAAACAGGGAGAGGCCGTCGGAATCATCGGTCGGAATGGAGCAGGGAAATCGACTCTTCTCAAACTCCTCAGCCGGATTACCGAACCGACAACCGGACAGATCGGATTCAACGGCCGCGTGGCCAGCCTGCTGGAAGTCGGCACTGGGTTCCATAATGAACTCACAGGCCGCGAGAATATTTTCCTCAACGGCGCGATCCTTGGTATGCCTCGCGCCGAAATCAGACGCCGCTTCGATGAAATCGTCGCGTTCGCCGAAGTGGAGAAGTTTTTGGACACGCCGGTGAAACGCTACTCCAGCGGCATGTATATGCGCCTAGCGTTCGCCGTGGCCGCGCATCTGGATCCGGAAATCCTGATTGTGGACGAGGTGCTGGCCGTAGGGGACGCGGCGTTTCAAAAGAAGTGCCTCGGAAAGATGGGCGAGGTTTCCTCCGGTGGTCGTACTGTGTTGTTCGTAAGCCATCAGATGAATGCCATTGAACAGCTTTGCTCGCGCGTTCTGCTGATGGAAAACGGTCGCCTCAAGACAGACAGCAATAATTTGCGGGGGGTGATTCGCGATTATCTGTTCGGCAAGGAAGACGTGGAGATCGCAGCGCGATCCCGGTGGGCGAGGCAAGATGGCCAGTTCGACAACCCCCTGTTTACGCCGCACCGGTTTTACCTAGGCGATCAAGGTGGCGCGCCATTGCCCATGCCGGTGGCCAACGAGGCCGACATTTGGGTGCATATCGAAGCGGACGCCGCCGCCCTGGACCCCGCACTGACCATCGGCTATGCCCTCTATGCGGAGGGCGGCGAACTGCTTTATTGGTCGTATCAAACGGACACTGCGCCTAAGGCCTGGCCGCGCGTAGAACGTGGGCGGTTCACGCTCCAGGGGCGGATTCCAGCCCGGCTGTTGAACGAAGGGGTCTATCGCATCGAGTTGATCGGCGGCCTGCATCACCGGCAGTGGCTGCTCGAGCCGGGGAAAAACGCGCCGCAAATCTTTCTCAACATTCAAGGCGGGTTGAGCGATTCACCGTTGTGGACGGTCAAGCGTCCGGGCTTGTTCGCCCCTGTCCTGCCGTGGAGTTTGAAATCATGAAAGGTATTCGATTATTGAAGCGGCTGCGGGCGGCATTTCGCCCAGAGAATTACCAGACCAGTTATGCGCAATGCGGAGAGGATCGCATCCTCCTGTTCTTGTTCAGCATGCTGAACATTCCGCATCCATCGTATTTGGACATCGGTGCCCATCACCCCACCTTTTTGAGTAACACCTACTTATTTTACCACAAAGGTGCCAGCGGGGTTTGCGTCGAACCGGATCCCCGGCTTTGCCAGGGCATCAAGGCCGAACGGCCGCGAGATGTCTGCCTCAACATCGGCATCGCAGCGGGTGCTGCGGTAAATCTCAAGTTCTATGTGTTCGACGATCCCACGATAAACACTTTTTCCGAGACAATTATGCAGGAGCAGTTGCGAGCCGGGTTGGTGCTTCAGCAGGAATTGTCGGTGGAGGTTCAATCCATCAATTCCGTCATCGCCCGCCACTTTCCCACAGGCCCCAATCTCGTGTCACTGGACACCGAAGGCATGGATCTGGCGATTCTGGAGTCGTTCGATTTCAACGGCCGCCGTCCGGAGGCGTTTTGCATCGAAACGCTGACCAACATCGGCGACCGGAAAATGACCGAGGTCATAGACTTCATGCTGGCCCGCAACTATGTCGTGTTTGCTGACACATTTGTGAATACCATCTTTGTGGACCGAAAGTGCTGGACTCAATGGCTGTCCAATCGAAGAAAGCAGCAGGGTAATTCCGTGGTGCCGGCGGGCGGGACTTCGCCTAACCTGACAAACCCGCCAACACCATGAACCTGTCAAATGTCTGGGCCCAGTTCCGCTTCACATTCTGGCCTCCCCATCTGGGTTTGCGCAATCAACTGCACCGGCTCCGGGGACGCTGGTGGTTTTGGGGCGAGTACCGGAAATACTGCGAACTCGCGACCTGCGGTGAAGTGCCGGAGGAACGGTTTCTCTCTCCCTGTCTCGAAGACGCCACGGCCACTACGCTGGTCGAGCCCATTTATTTTTTCCAGGATGCGTGGGGATTTGAAAAAATCTTCAAGGCGCGGCCCAGTCAGCACGTGGATGTCGGCTCGCACCACAAGTTCGTCTCGCTGCTATCCAAGGTGGTGGAAACGACCATGGTGGATTTGCGGCCACTTTCGGTCACGCTGACCTCGCTCAGGTTCAAGGCGGGCACCATCTTGTCGCTGCCCTTTCCCGACGCTAGCCAGCCTTCCGTGTCCAGTTTGTGCGTGGTGGAACACATCGGGCTGGGCCGTTACGGCGACCCGTTGGACCCGGAGGGCACTGTGAAGGCCGTGGCGGAGTTGAAGCGCATTGTCCAGCCCGGCGGCGACCTCTACATTTCGGTGCCCCTGGACGATGTGAACCGGATTTACTTCCACGCGCACCGGGCTTTTTGCGAACCGTATCTGGAGCGGCTGTTCGCTCCCTTTGAAATCGTGGAGCGGCGGTATATTTTCGGCAATGATTTCACCGATCAACTCCGGACGGGATTTGGCACCGGCTGTTATCACCTTCGGCGACCCTTGGCCGGCCGAAGTTAAACCTTAAACCTGTTTCAGGTTGAACCTTAATCCATCATTACCCGGTCATTTTAGAAGAACTGGAGATATTGATTTCGCATCCTTTATTTTCCGAGTCTGAATGTAAATCTGCGCTTTTAGGCAAGATACTTTTGGTAAAGCACAGTGTAATTCAAATACAAGAAAACATGAAACATATAAGACGATTCTTGGGCACTCTGGCTAGAAAGCTTATGCCCGGGTGGAAAAAGCAAGAGGAAGGAACGCGAAAATTACCGCAATGGGTATTTGAGTGCGAACCTGGACCAATTTCAGATGAGATTATTAAGGATCGGTGGGACGGAAATGTTCTACATTGTGCAAACAACAAATACACTTCACCAAAATTAGGATATGTAAGGCGGCGCGGTTGGGGCGGGCTTGCGCCAGGTGAAACCCACTATAAATATATTGCCGAGTTTCTAGATCTAAGGCTGCTAGCAGAAATAACCTGATACAAACTAGAGTTCTTTGGCCATGATTGAATAATTCCACTCGCCATGAAAAGGATCCGGAATGAGGGAGATTTGGGTCATCTGCTGGTCGCTGACTTTGATGCCGCTTGGGTAAAGGCTTTCGTCGAGTGAGGATCGGATTTTCAGGCCGGCCTGAGTCGTTGTTTGCCCGATAAGCTCAACCACAGCCTGACGGCTGATGAGCGGACGTCCGCGCCAGTTCTGCGTGATGTGACAGAACATCCGATGTTCGATCTTGTTCCATTTGCTTGTGCCGGGAGGAAAGTGACTCACGCTTAACTCAATGCCGCAGGAGGTGGCAAACTTCTGAAGCTCAAGTTTCCAGAGGCGCGTCCGACTGCCGTTGCTGCCTCCCCCATCTGCGGTGATCAAGAGTTTGCGAGCGTTGGGGTAGCTCGCTCTTCCCATCTCCTCCCACCAGTGACGGATACTTGCGACGGCGAAAGCCGCTGTATCGTGATCAATGCCCACGCTCACCCAACCCTCGTTGCGAAAAATGTCGTAAACTCCGTAGGGCGAGACTTTACCCAGCTCCTTGTCCACAAAATCGTAGGTGCGCACCTTTTCGGGCTCCCCTGCTGGCATCCATTCCCGGCCGCCATTTTTGAAATCCCCGATGAGTTCCTTCTTTTTCGTATCCACGCTGATGACCGGTTGCCCGTCGTCTTGAAATTCCTGTACCCTCCGCGCAATGTGCTCAAACTGGGCGTTGCGGTCGGGGTTTTGCTCCCCTTCCTTCTGCTTGCGCAGTCCTTGCAGGCTGTAATGAGATCGGTGCAAAAGGTCGCAGACCGTGCGCTGACTGACTTGGTGCCCCTGTGCGCGGAGTTCCGCCGCCAAACGCGTCGTGCTTTTACAAGTCCAGCGCAGCGCGCTCATCGGATCTCCCCGCGTTGCCGGATCAACAAGCCTTTCCAAGCTCTCGCTCAGAGTTGCGTCCGTGGCGACGAGTCTCTTTCGTCCGCCGCCAGGGGCGCGGCTTCGTGAGAGATGTGGCAGCGGATCCTTTTGCAGTCGGCTGATTCCCGCGCGAACCGTATTGATTGCGATACCCGTGGCCGCAGCCGCCATGCGCACTCCTCCTCGCCCGTGTGCGATCGCCTGCGCGCCAGCAAACAATCGACGATTTTGCTCGTTGAGGAAAGGGCTCAACTTTTCGTAGCAAACGCGGACCTCATTCATTCGGCTTTCTCGATTTTCCAGCACATCTGACAGACTGAATCCTTTTTACTTTTGTATCAAGTTATTTCTGCTAGACGCCTAAGGAACTTGAGAGTATTGGAAATGGGGCCGCATGAAGGGCACCATAGCATTCTAATCGAGAAAATGGGAGCGAGGGAAAGCGTTGCCATCGAGGGGAATAAGGACAACATGGCAAAATGCCTCAGGATTAAGGAAAAATACGGGCTAACAAAAACAACGTTTTACCAAGCAAACGTGGAAGAACTCTACAACAACAAGGTTCCTGCTCCCTTTCATGGTAGGTTTGATCTCATTTTTTGCCTGGGTTTTCTATATCATTTGCCAGAACCTCAAAAAGCTATTGAGTGGTTTGCCAAACAATCCGGCACATTATTTTTGGGCACACACTACGTAGAAAAGAATGCTGAGGATAAGTATAGAGGGAACTTCGAAAAAGGCACAATTGCGAACAATGCAAACATATATAATGGATTATGGTATGGAGAATATGACACGAGTAGAGGCAGCGGAGGAACTTTGGACGGAATGTCGCCTAGGTCATTCTGGTTATACGAAAATGATTTGGTGAATATGGCGATCAGCAGCGGATATAAAAAAGTTTATGTGCTTGGAAAAGACATAGTAAATGGTCTCCCATACATATATATTTTAGCTGACGCTTAAAAGCGGCCTTGCCTCGATTGCGTGACTGGAGCAGTGTAATTGTGTGAGCTAGTTATGCCACCGCTATTCTCGATCATCACCCCCAGCTACAATCCAGGGGCCAAGCTATGCGATTCATTTGGTTCCGTGCTGGGGCAAGCAGATGGGACGTTCGACTATTGGATCATTGACGGCGCGTCATCCGATGGCACCCGCGAGTGGCTTCGCAGCCACAACGAGACCGAATTCCGTTGGATTTCCGAGAATGATTCCGGCGTTTATGATGCTATTAACAAAGGTATCGGCCTCGCTCGGGGTACATTTTTGTTGTTTCTCGGGGCAGGCGACCGCCTGCTTCCTGGAAGTCTGCAGCAGGTGGCAGACTTCATACGGCAAAATCCATGCCGCCAACCGCGCTTCATTTATGGGGATGTCCAGAATA
>Ga0194063_10001853_pt1 | contig 13434 bp, 8 predicted proteins | sample SepL3720m_MetaG_FD_155459 | JGI IMG/M metagenome (GOLD analysis project Ga0194063, IMG submission 155459) | Anoxic zone freshwater microbial communities from boreal shield lake in IISD Experimental Lakes Area, Ontario, Canada - Sep2016-L373-20m | ecosystem: Environmental > Aquatic > Freshwater >... | reverse complement strand
CTATCCACCTATCTGCACACCCTGCTCCTGACCCGGGCGGTGGTGGCCGAAGCCCCTGTGCCTGGCTTGCTGATCGGCTACAGCCTGGGGGAGCTGGTGGCCGCCACCATCTCCGGTGTCTGTACGGAGCGAGATGTGCTGGGATGGTTGCTGAGGATCAGTCGGGTGATCGAGACCACCACAGAGCCAGTGGTCTGCTACTTCGTGAATGGCCCCTTCCCCACCTCCTTTCCCCCCTCCTTTGAGAACGCACCCATCTTCAGCTTCCTAGGGGGATCCGGGGCCCATCTGGCCGCCTGCCCTACCAGCTACTTCCAGGAGGTGCTGGCCTGGTTCACTCAACAGGACCTGATCTGTGCCTCCATCGGGGTGAACCACGGGTTCCATACCCCTTTGCTGGAACCAGCCTTCGAGGCTCTCACGGCCGACCTTCACGCTCTGCCCACCAGGCCCGGAAGGCGGCCCTGGTACTCCTGTGCAACAGGCTCCCGGGTGGACAGCCTCGATCCGCAGCACCTCTGGGCCATCCTGCGGCAACCAATCGCGCTTGGGGCCCTTGGGACATGGGAGAGCCGTTGTCGACGGCTCACGGTTCTTGAGTACGGACCCATTCGGTTTCTTTCCAGCTTCCGAGACCTGCTGCCGCGAAACAAGGAACTGATGCTGCCCAGTCTGTTTCCGGACTACGGCGAACCTGATGATCAAACGATATCCGTGACGCTGGCCAACGCTTTGCGCTGAGGTACAGAGGACCGAATTCCAAAGAAAGATAAATTTCTGATGTTTTCATCAGCAACTTGGCTTGTAACATTTACTAATTACTCATTTGGGTCAACGATGTCTGGTCGCACCATCGACTCCATTAACCCGATGGGTAAGATTTCCAGCGGGAAGGTCGCTCAACAGCAGCCGGCAGAGTGGACCCCAGCCATGGCCAAAGGGAGAAATGCCAATATTTTTTTTTATCACGCCTCCACGAACCCCAAGCCTGGTGCCCCACACACCATCAATGGCCTACTGGAGCAGGCCCTAGGAGAGTTTGGCTACAACCTGTCTTCCATTTCATACGTTGAGACCATTCAAGACAAAACCACTCAAAACGGCCAGTTCTTTGCCATGGAGGAGGCCCGAAGGGTTGCCAACCTCACATCGAATGCAGTGGATCTTGCCTTCTATTGCGACGGCGGTGTCCAGATCTGCCCTCCAAGCAAAAGAAATGCTCGGCACAACGTGATCTTCTTTCATGGTATGGCAAGGAATGTGGGCATCTGGAGCAGCAATGCTGATGTTGATCTTTACCTTGCAAACTCACTCTACCTAGCCGAAGTACTCCAGGGACTCCTCGCCATGCCCCGCTGGCAGAGTGGATGGTGTATTGATGCCAATATTTACCATTCAGTCAAGCCAATCCGACTAGGTCTGCCGTGGCTCTCTGCCTCATATTTAGATCATGGAGATCGCAAAGCACTGAGTCAACTGCCGCCAGCGGTGGAACAGGCAATTGAAGAGGAAGATCTCCTCGGCCACGCCCTTCAACCAGGAAAAAGCGATAAAATTGCCCATCTTGAGATCATGCTTTATCTTTCACGCGTTGCCGCTGAACAGGGCCGCAAGGCACGGCTACTCGTGACCGAAGTGGACTTCGCCAGCTTCGAAACCTTCCTCCTGGATCCAACCAACCCATGGGCCCTGCGCTTCCATGACCAGTTGAAGCAAGCGGGGCTCAGACTGAAGGATCTGTTGATTCCAACGCCCAGGCTACCAAGGAACCAGCTGTTCAGGATCTTCCAGTCCTGCACTTTTGGGCTTTCCTACAACGTTGTTCCGGAGGCATTTGGAATCTACGTTCTAGAGTCTGTCTTTCATGGCTGCCCTGTCTACACAAACGGATCTGGCAATATGCGACATGTTCTGCCGGAGAACAATGGGATCCACGTCATCGAAAGTGAAGCCATGGTGTTCGGCGCCCGCAAGGGCTATACCGAGGTTGGGGCCCGGATTCTTCACGACAGCGCAGCAGGCCGAGATGCGACAAAGAAAGCCTGCGTAAGGGGGCGAGATTTTATCCTGAAAAATTATTGTCATGACACCATGAAGAAAGATCTGGCAGCCTGTCTCTCCAGCCTCGACCACAAGAATCAGGCTTCCATCAAAACTCTCGATCCTGGGCAGCTGACGATACGCCTGGGACCACTGGTGCGCTCCTGGAACCACCTCACCGGCGCCCTCATCTCCGATCTCGCGAACGAAGTTCTCCCTCCCCACAAACAAGCCCTGATCCACGGGACCCTCGGCCGCAAGGGGGACGACGTGATCACCGAACTCGGCACAACAGATCTCGCCGTGGTGGACGAGCTGTTCTGTGCCGGCATCCTGGCCCTCGTTCCCGGAAGCTGAGGTCATGGAAACCGCCCCACCAAGCCCGTGCCTTGTCATCTCCCCCCACCGTGATGACGCCTGTTTCTCCCTGGGTGGCGCCATCCATCGGTGGCAGGAGCTGGGAAGGAAGGTCACCGTGGTCAATCTGTTCACGGGCCACCCTGGTCCCCAGCTGTCACCCCAGGCGGAGGCCTATCACCGGCGGTTCGGCTCGGTGGACCTGATAGAGCTGCGACGGCAGCGGGACCAAGAAGCCCTGGAGATCCTCGGGGTGCCATCCATCGACCTGAATCATCGGGACTGCCTCTACCGCCTCGGCACCGATGGCGTGGGGTGGCGCTATCCCGAGCCGGAGCACATCTTTGGGGTCGTTCACCCCGAAGAAGCCACTCTGCCCCAGGAACTGGTTGCCTCTCTCCGCTCCCGAATCCACCTCACCGAAGCCACCCTGGTACTGGCACCGCTCGCCGTGGGCAACCACGTGGACCACCAGCTCGCCCACCGGATGGCACGGCTACTGGCTGAGGAAGGGCTGCCCGTAGCCTTCTATGAAGATGCTCCCTATGTCTTCAGCCCCCGGGGCCCGGAGGATCTCACCAGAAGGAGCAGCGGGATGGAGGCCGAGGTGCTGTGGCTGGAGCAACGGCACCTGGAAAGCAAACGGAAGGCCATCGGGGCCTACCAGAGCCCCGTTCCGATCGAAGCCTTCGCTGCCTACAGCCAATCCTTCGCCGGTGGCCATGCCGCAGAACGGATCTGGCGACTGCCGCCCTCAGTGTGAGGTGGGGGGCAAATCCACCCCGAGGCGACGGGGAATGGCAGCCTCATAGGTGTCCCGTAGCTGCCCCAGGGGCAGGGCGAGCAGCTGCTGACCGGCCTGATTGAAAGACAGCTCAGTCCCCGCCTTCACCACACCCAGACAGACCGCCGGCAGAGGCCCACCGTCCGTCAGAGCCCCATCCAGGGCGTCCTGCCAGGCCACGGTCTGGGCTGGTGGCACCGTGACCAGCACCCGGGCTCCGCCTTCGGCGAACAGCAGGCGGTCGAGACGGGCGCTGCTGGCCGGAATCTCCAGATGGGCGCCGAGGCCAGAAGCCATGCTTGCCTCCGCCGCCGCCACCGCCAGACCACCGTCACTGAGATCGTGGGCGGAGGCCACCAGGCCAGCAGCAATCGCCCGGCGCAGAAAGGCCTGCACGGAGCGCTCCAGATCCAGATCCACCTCCGGCGGGCGACCGGTGAGCTGGCCGTGGATCACCTCCAGATAACTGCTGCCCGCCAGGGACACGCGGGCATCGGGCGAGGCCAACGCGGCAGCACCAGCCTCCAAAGGCGCGCCCAGCAACCAGATGGCGTCGCCGGGATGGCGCCAGGCCAGACCGGTGATCCGGGCCAGATCATGCACCAGCCCCACCATGCCCACCACCGGCGTGGGATGGATCGGCTGCATGCTGCCGTCCGGCAGCCGCGTTTCGTTGTACAGGGAAACGTTGCCACCGGTCACCGGGGTGTCGAGGGCGGCGCAGGCGGTGGACAGACCGCGGCAGGCCATGGCCAGCTGCCAGTAGCCGCTGGCGGTGTCGGGCGAAGGAAAGTTGAGGTTGTCGGTGACAGCCAGCGGTTCGGCGCCGACACAGCTGAGATTGCGGGCTGCTTCGGCCACCGCCGCCATCGCGCCCCGCTCCGGGTCGAGGAACACCCAGCGATTGGGACAATCGACCACCGCCGCCACGCCGCGGCTGGCCGCCTCCAGGGAGCCGGCACCCTGCTGGGGCCGCAGGCGCACCACGGCCGCATCGGCGCCACCGGGGGGAATCACCGTGTTGGCCTGCACCTGGTGGTCGTACTGGCGATACACCCAGCGCTTGCTGGCGATCGTCGGGTCATCGAGCAGGCGCAGCAGCACATCCCCCCAGGGCAGGCGGCCATCACCCAGGGCAATGCCTTGGCCCGTGGCCGCCGGCAGGGAGCTTTCGCGCCACAGCCAGTGGCGTTGGATCGCCTCCGGGGGCTCGGCCAGCAGCTCGTGCCGGTTGATCGGCGTGTCATCCGCCAGGGCATTGGCGGGCACCTCCGCCACCACCTCGCCGTGCTGCAGCACCCGCACCACGTTGTCCGCCAGCACCCGACCGACCACGGCCGCCTGCAGGCCCCAGCGGCGGAAGCGGGCCATCAGCACCTCTTCGCGGCCGGCCTGCACCACGAACAGCATCCGCTCCTGAGATTCGCTCAACAGGAACTCGTAGGGCGTCATGCCGCTCTCCCGGGCCGGCACCCGATCGAGATCGAGCTCGATGCCCAGACCACCCTTGGCGGCCATCTCGGCACAGCTGCAGGTGAGGCCGGCGGCCCCCATGTCCTGGGCGGCCAGCACATCGCCACTCTGGAAGGCCTCCAGACAGGCCTCGATCAGCCCCTTCTCCAGAAACGGATCCCCCACCTGCACGGCGGGCCGATCATCGAGGGAGGCCTCAGTGAGCTCGGCTGAGGCAAAACTGGCGCCGCCCATGCCATCGCGGCCGGTGGTGCTGCCCACGTACACCACCGGATTACCGACGCCCCGGGCGCCGGAGCAGACGATGTCGTCGGTTTCCATCAACCCCAGGGCCATGGCATTGACGAGGGGATTGCCGCCGTAACTGGGATCAAAGGCCACCTCACCGCCCACGGTGGGCACGCCGACGCAGTTGCCGTAGTGGGCGATGCCGGCCACCACCCCCTCCATCAGGCCGACATTGCGCTCGTCCTCGAGTGGCCCGAAGCGCAGGGCATTGAGCAGGGCGATCGGCCGGGCCCCCATCGTGAAGATGTCGCGCAGGATGCCGCCCACCCCGGTAGCGGCTCCCTGGAAGGGCTCGACGGCGGAGGGATGGTTGTGGCTCTCGATCTTGAAGGCCAGCCGCTGACCCTGGCCCAGATCCACCACGCCGGCGTTCTCGCCCGGCCCCACCAGGATACGGGGGCCGGTGGTCGGGAACTGGCTGAGCAGGGGCCTGGAGTTGCGGTAGCAACAGTGCTCCGACCACATCACGCCGAACATGCCCAGCTCGGCCCGGTTGGGAGCCCGGCCCAGCCGCCGCACGATCTCCTCGTAGTCGCTCAGGCTGAGGCCTTCCTTGCGCAGAGCCTCGGGCACCGAGAAGGGGGAAGGGAGGGAAGAGACCAACGCAGGCCGCAGCAGCAGTCCCCCAGTATCAGATCCAGGGATCGTCGTCGGAATCACGGCCGCGGAAGCGATCCTGGCGGGGATCGGACCGCCTGGGCCGCTGCCGTTCCGGCGCGGGTCGCTCTGCTCGACCCCAGCCCGGCTCATCCTGCTCCGGCAGATCACGGCTGAAAGGCTCATCCGGCCAGGGTTGCTCCGTCGCCTGGCGCTCCTGCCAGGCCTGCTGCTCGCCGTCGTCCGGCTGGCGACGATCGTCCGGGGGCCAGTCCTCAGGGGACCAATCCTCGAGGGGATCGGATTCCAGCGCCACGGATTGCAGCGCCTCCGATTGCAGCGCCTCGGACTGCGGCCGCCGCCGCGAAGGCTCCCTGACGTCATCGCCGTCCTCCTCCTGCCATGGCCCCTGCTCGCGCCCTTGCGGGCGCTCCAGGCCATCCCAGGGGGGCTCCTCCAACCAGCCCTCCAATCGCTCCTCAAAGCGGCCGCTCGCCTGCTGAACGCGGTCCCGCAGGCGGCTGCTCTCCTCACCCATCTGCTCCCGCCAGCGCCGCGAACGCCGCAGGAACTCCTGGCGCACGCTGGCCCGGGCCAGAGGCAGATCATCGAGACCCTGCAGCGCCGTGACCACCCGGCCGGGCTGTTGATCGACGATGCGCTCGGGGCTCAGTCGCCAGCGGCTGCTGCCCGGCAGGCGCGGATCACTGCGCGACACCAGGTAGTGGCGGATGCGGCCGCTGGCCAGCTCCACCGCCGCATCACTGACCATGCCGAGGAATTGCCCGTCAGCGCCGATCAGGGAGGCGCCGATCAGGGTGGGCAGACGCTCGAGGATGGCGGGCTCGGTCTCGGCGCCAGGGCCCTGAACAAAGGCTTCAAGCTCGCCCAGGCCCCGCAATTGATCCAGCCTCCAGACCAGGCGCCTGCGGGAGAGAGCGGACGGACGGCTCACCCAGCCCAGCAGACGATGCACCGGGGGATGCATCCAGCCGCTGACACCGCCGCCATGGTCCAGGCCCTGATCGCAGCGAACCTTCCGGCGCAGCAGATCGCTCAGCAGCAGCTGCTCGGGGAGGGACACCGGCTCAGCTGCGGATCTGGATCGGCATGACCAGATAGGTGAACGGATTCTCCTCGCCCACCGGCGCCAGCACAGCCGGGGTGGTGGGGGCATTGCACTGCAACACCACCTGATCGGAGCCCATCGCCTTGACGCCGTCGAGCAGGTAGCGGACGTTGAAGGCGATGTCGATCTCCTCGCCGCTGATCTCGGCCGCCAGGGATTCGGCGCCACTGCCCACATCCTGGGCATCGGCGCGGATCATCACCTTGCCGGCGGCGGGATCACTGCTGATCTTGATCACGTTGTTGTGCTGATCCGCCAGCACGGCCACCCGCTCCAGGGCGGCGACGAAACCACGGCGATCGACGACGATGCGGCGATTGAACGACTCCGGGATCAGCTGGCGGTAATTGGGGTAGGTGCTGTCGAGGATGCGGCTGGTCAGCACCTGATCGGCCCAGAGCACCACCACCTGGCCGCGATCGCAGAACAGGCTGAGCGGCTCATGGCTGGGACGGCCGCTGAGCAACTTTTCCAGTTCACGCAGAGAGCGGGCCGGAACCGTGACGGCGAAGGGCTCGCCTTCCACCGGCTCCGTGGACGTCGCAGCGGCTGGCTCGGTGATGTTGGCCAACCGCAGCACCGCCAGGCGATGGCCATCGGTGGCGGCGCATTCGAGTCCGTCGTCATCGAGGCGCAGATGCACACCGGTGAGCACCTGCTTGGCCTCGTCGCCACTGCTGGCGAACAGGGTGGCTCTTAAACCCTTGACCAGCGCTTCGGCATCGATGCGGATCGGGGTGCCGCTCTGAACCAGGGGCAGATCGGGGAAATCGTCGGCGGGCATGCCTCGCATCTGGTAACTGCCCGAGCGGCTGGTGAGCTCCACCAGGTCTTCACCTTCGGTGCAGCTCAGCGTGATCGGGCTGTCTGAGGACAGGCGGCTGATGATCTCGCCGAACAGCCGCGAGGGCAGGGTGATCGCACCACTGCTTTCGACTGCGGCCGCAAAGCTGGTCTGGATACCGAGGTTGAGATCAAAGCCGGTGAGGCTCAATCGCCCGGTGGCTGCATCAGCTGTGAGCAGAACGTTGGCCAGGACCGGATGGGTCGGCCGTGAAGCCACCGCCCGACTCACCAGCTGAAGGCTGGCATTGAGTTCGGTCTGGGAGCAGACCAGCTTCATGGGTGGGGGTCCTGGCCTGCCCGGGGCGATGTCATGGGCGGGCCCACGGTTTCACACGCTGGCCAAAAGCGCAACGTCCCTGGCCCATCCGCTGACCCTGTTCTTCTGCTCAAGAAGGATTGATTTTTAAAAAAAAAGAAATCTTGAGCCGTAGTAGAGGCGGTGGAAAACGGCAGAAACAACCCAAAAGCCTTGCAGTAACTGGCGATTCCCGAGTCATGGCTGGGGAAATCGCCGCCGAACCAAAGGCGTTGAAACCGCTTTTCCACCGTTTCCCCTGAATGGGGAAAAAAGGGTCTGCTTTGAGGGTTGAAATTCTCCGGTTGTTTTACCAGCTTTGAGGGCCTGAATTCCCCAGCTCTCCCCCAGACGCTTTGCCGGTTGGTTCGCCGCTGTCATCGCACCGCGAGCGGTTCGATCGGAGCTCAGATGCAGCGCAGAACAGCCCTGCTCACGCAGCTCTCAGGGCCGGATCAATCGATGTCGCCGCACGTCCACGGCGGTTCGAAGTGCCGCTGGCAGATGGCGCCATCGAGGGACAGGCGAGGGCGCAACCGCATCGCGAGTCCTTCCCCAGGGGGGAACAGAGCTGCACCGGCCAGCGGCCATTCCCTGGGAAGCCCTGATCACAGGCAGCGTTCTGCAGCAGTTAGCGCTGCTGCAGAACGCTCAGTCGGAGCTGGGCTGACCGACTGGCTCACAAGCCCAGTACCCGTGCCACCCCATCGGTCTCAGACGCCAGAGCGACGGGAAAGCGAGCAGCACGGCCAAGCCGCCACTCCCTGGGAAGCCCTGATGGCGGGCAAGGTTCCGCAGCAGTTAGCGCGGCTGCAGCTGCTCAGTCGGAGCTGGGCTGACCGGCTGGCTCAGAAGCCCATCACCTTGGCCACGACATCCGTCTCAGGGGGCAGACCGGTGTGGAACTTTGAATCGTTGTTCTCGATCGCGGTGGTCGGATCCTTGAGTCCGTTCCCGGTGAGGACACAGACCACCGTGGCTCCGGCCGGCACCTCCAGATGCCGCTTGAGCAGGCCGGCCACCGAGGCGGCGCTGGCCGGCTCGCAGAAGATGCCTTCCCCATGGCCCAGCAGCTTGTAGGCCTCGATGATTTCGGCATCCGTGACCGCCATGAAGCCCCCCTTGCTCTCGGCTTCGACCTTGAGAGCTTTCTCGCGATTGACCGGGTTGCCGATCCGGATCGCCGTGGCGATGGTGTCGGGTTGCTCCACCGTGTGGCCGAGCACCAGCGGCGCCGAACCGGCGGCCTGGAAGCCCATCATCCGCGGCAGCTTGCGGCAGTGGCCAGCGGCCTGGTACTCCTGGAAGCCCATCCAGTAGGCGCTGATGTTGCCGGCATTGCCGACGGGGATGCACAGCCAGTCGGGGGCCTCTCCCAGGGCATCCACCACCTCGAAGGCGGCGGTTTTCTGGCCCTGCAGCCGATAGGGATTGACGGAGTTGACCAGGGTGACCGGATAGCGATCGGCCACATCGCGCACGATCGCCAGGGCGCGGTCGAAGTTGCCCTTCACCGCCAGCACTTCGGCGCCGTAGAGCAGGGCCTGGGCCAGCTTGCCCTGGGCCACGTAGCCGTCTGGGATGAGCACAAAGGCCCGCATGCCACCGCGGCGGGCGTAGGCGGCCGCGGCCGCCGAGGTGTTGCCGGTGCTGGCGCAGATCACGGCTTCCGAGCCGGCTTCGCGGGCCTTGCTGATCGCCATCGTCATGCCCCGGTCCTTGAAGGAGCCGGTGGGGTTGAGGCCGTCGTATTTGAGAAACACCTTGACGCCGCGGCCGATGCGTTCGGCGATCACCGGCGCCGGGATCAACGGCGTGGCCCCCTCGTGCAGGGTGATCACCGGCGTGGCGGACGACACCGGCAGCCAGGAGCGGTAGGCCTCGATCAAGCCCGGCCAGTCCTGCATCGTGGGCCTGTGGCCCAGGCGCTGCAGAGCTCGAAGCAGGGGCACGGGTGGAAAAGCGGCGCTGGAGCGAATCTACGTCGCCACTTCTCGCTGATCCCGTTCTGCAGCCCCGTGCGACCGAGCCGTGCTGGGTTCAGGGGGTAGTGCTGCTGCTGGTGCTCTTGTCGCCCCGCAGCCCATCGAGGGGGGAATCGGAGAAGAAGCGCACCAGATCGGTGATCGAGCTCGCCTTGCTCATCAGACCCATCAGGGCCGGCAGGCTCACCGCCAGTTCCTGGGTGGGGTAGGCCTGCAGGAAGGAGATGGCTGACAGACCGTTCTTGTTGTCGGCAATGCCGAGGATCACCGCCGAGCGCAGCGCCGGCAGGCCCACCTGGGAGGCGTTGAGCGGAAAGATGATCTGAGCCAGCCGATTCAGCAGCGCTTCGCCGATGCGGGTGTTGAGCAGCCGGCTGACCAGCACCACCGGCAGGCTCACCGATTGGTTGAGCAGTTTGGCGACCGCTTCCGGTTGCTGATGGCTCAGCTTCAGCACGTCGGCCAGCAGGCCCCTGGCTTCTCCGCTGACAGCCAGATGTTCAAGATCGGCGACGGAGATCGAGCGGCGGAAAGCACCGCTGACGAAGACCACGTTCTGGGCTGCCATTGCAGCTGGGGATGCACAGCACAGGCCAAGGCCGAGCAGTGCTGCCAGGAGCCGTTGCCGTTTGCGCAAGCTGATCACCGCAAAGAAGAGAGCACCGAATCTAGGGCGACCTCCTGGTTTCACCGGCCGTCAGCTCGGAGCCAGTTCGACGGTCTTCCGCACATCAGGGGTGACCAGCACATCGCGCAGCAGGCGCACCACGCCCCGTTCCGCCAGCCCTCGGGCCAGATCCAGTCCCATGCGTCGCAGGTCCGGTTCTCCCAACACCCGGGGCAGGCGGCGCAGCAGAAGTTTCGGCTCGAATCCCGGCAGATCCTTGAGAATCGCCACCAGTTGCCGCAGCGGTTCGAGGTCGAGCAGGGGGCCGCTGCTGCCAAAGGGCTGAAGGCTGGGCTGGCGCAGGCCCGGCGGTTGCAGCGAGCGGGGCAGGCGGCGACCCAGCCGCAGGGTCGTGTTCCAGGCCAGATGGTCCATCCGTTCCACCGCCGCATCCACCAGCTGCTGGCGCAGCAGGCCGCCGTTGGCCGAGAACAGGAAGTCCAGCACCTGATCAAGCAGGCCTTCGATGTCCAGTTCGGCCTGGAGCGAGGCGCTGCTGATCAGGTTTTCGAGGCGCTGCCAACGGAATTCGTCACCGTCGAACAACATCTCGCGCAGGCTGCGGCGCAGGGAGGGATCGGGATCCTCCATCAGCCGGCGAGCGAAGTAGGGATAGGCGGCGCCGAGAATCTTGAAGGCGGGATCGACGCTCAGGGCAATCCCCTCCAAGGTGACCAAGGAGCGGATGATCAGGGCGTAATAGGGCGGAACCCGGAAGGGGAAGCGATACATCACGCCCGAGAGGTCGTCGGTGACGGCCTTGAAATCCATGCGGCTGACGCCCATCTCCAGGGCCTGGCCGAAGACCTTCTCGAAGGCCGGAACAATCGGCTCCAGATCCACTTCCTCGCCCAGAAAGCCGAGGGAGACGAAATCCTTGGAGAGGGCGCTGAAGTTGCGATTCACCAGATGCACCACCGCCTGAATCAGACCGGTGCGCGATTCACGGCTGACTTCGCTCATCATGCCGAAGTCGAGATAGGCCAGACGACCATCGGCCAGGGCCAGCAGATTGCCTGGATGGGGATCGGCATGAAAGAAGCCGTGCTCCAGTAATTGCTGCAGGCTGCAGTTGACACCCACCTGCACCATGTCGTCCGGATCGACGCCGATGGCGCGCACGGCTTCGAGGTTGGTGAGTTTGACGCCTTCGATCCACTCCATCGTCAGCACCCGCCGGCTGGTGGCCTGATGGAAGATGCGCGGCACGGCGATGCGTTGATTGTGGCGATGCAGGGCGGCAAAACGCTCGGCGTTGGCGGCCTCGTTGAGATAGTCCATCTCTTCAAAAACCCGCTTACCGAGTTCATCGATCAGCGCCACCAGGTCACTGCGGATCAAGCCCACATTCGTGTTCATCCAGGCGGCGATGTTGCGCACGATGTACAGATCGAGCGTGATCTGTTCTCTCAGGCCGGGCCGTTGCACCTTGACCGCCACCCGCTCGCCGTTGTGCAGCACGCCGCGATGCACCTGTCCCAGCGAGGCGGCCGAGATCGGCTCCCGGTCAAGCTCGCGATAGATCTCATCCACACCAGCTCCGAGGTCCTCCTCGATGCAGGCCATCGCCAGGGCGCTGTCGAAGCCGGGCAGCTGGTCCTGGAGCTGGGCCAGTTCCTCCAGTAGCACGGGCGGCACGATGTCGGGCCGGGTAGAGAGGGCCTGGCCGGCCTTGATGAAGGCTGGGCCGAGCTGGGCCAGCAGCTCGGCGCATTCGCGGGCGCGGGCGCGGGCCCGGTCCTTGATGTTGAGGGCGCCGCTGATCCAGTCGAAGCCCACGCCGAGCAGGTAGAGACCGATCGGCACCAGGGTCTGCCAGAGGCGCCGGATCAGCCGCTGCGGATGGCCGGCATAGATGCGGGTGATGGCGGCCGGGTCGTAGCTCAGCAGCCCGGCCGCCTCAATGAAATCCCCCAGATCTCCGGGGTTGACGGCGGTGGTTGGGGGAGACTGCTCGGTCTCGTCCTGAGGGGAAGCCAACGGCTTCAGGCTGCTCTTGCTGACTGGGGGCGAGCTGACCATGGCGATGGGTTGCCATGCCACACGGGGCGGACGGCGTCATTTGGATTGTGACCCCTTCTAAACGAAAGCTGAAGCCGCTACGGTCGGGCGACATCCCGACAGCGCTGCGGAGGCTGGCGTGCTCACGGCCCTGAGCCTGGAGAACATCGCCCTGATCGAACGCCTCGAGTTGACGTTCGAGGCGGGTTTCACGGTGCTCACCGGCGAAACCGGCGCGGGCAAATCGATTCTGCTGGATGCTCTCGATGCCCTGCTGGGCGGAGCCCAGGGGGCTCAGGGGGCCCGTCTGCTGCGCAGCGGTTGCCAGCGGGGTCGGATTGAAGCCTGCTTTCAGCTTTCGCCCCCCGTGCGCGCCTGGCTGGAGAACCAGCAGCTGGAGGTGGAGGACGATCTGCTGCTGAGCCGGGACTGGCGGCTGCGGGATGAACGGCTCAGCAGTCGTCACCGGCTCAATGGCATCGTCGTCAGTCGGGCCCAGGTGCTGGATCTGCGCCCCCTGCTGCTCGATCTCACGGTTCAGGGCCAGACCCAGCAACTGGCCCGTCCCGGCCAGCAGCGGCGCTGGCTCGATCGCTTCGCCGGCGAGGACCAGTTGCCCTTGCTGGAGGCGGTTCGCACGGCGTACCGGCAGTGGCGGTCCGTGGCGGCGGAGCTGGCGGCGGCCCTGGCCGATCGCGATCGGCTGCAGCGAGAGCGTCAGCAGCAGGAGCAACTGCTTGAGGATCTGGAGGCGGCTGGTCTGGACGATCCTCTGGAGGCGCAGCAGTTGCAGATCGAGCAGGATCGCCTCGCCCATGGGGTGCGCCTGCAAGAGGGGGTGACGACCCTGTTGGGTCGGCTGGTGGAGGGGGCGGAGGCGGCCCCTTCAGCCCTCGATCACCTGGCCGCCTGCGAGCAGGAACTGCAGCAGATGGAGAATCTCGATGCCAGCGTGGCGGCGCTGAGGGAGAG
>Ga0194063_10001851_pt1 | contig 13440 bp, 3 predicted proteins | sample SepL3720m_MetaG_FD_155459 | JGI IMG/M metagenome (GOLD analysis project Ga0194063, IMG submission 155459) | Anoxic zone freshwater microbial communities from boreal shield lake in IISD Experimental Lakes Area, Ontario, Canada - Sep2016-L373-20m | ecosystem: Environmental > Aquatic > Freshwater >... | reverse complement strand
GTACATGCCTACCACCAACTGGTAAAAACATCAATGCTCCAAATTCCTTGAAGTATGGTAAACAACTCAAGAATACAAACATGGCATCAGATGGGTTTTTGGCAAAGATTTTCTATAGTAGCTATGCTTCCAAATATAAATATGAGTTTAGAAAACTCTGGAAATTCAAGGGGTGTAGAAACTTCACTAGGGCAGTATCTAAAGCATATTCAGATAATTGGAAAATGTATGTACAGGTAGATAAGAATTTCAAGATATCTGCACTTTATAAGAAAGTTATGATAAGAGATTACATGCAGAAAACAGATAAAATAAAGTTGAATGGTTATAATGAGTTTGACTTGGATTAAAAATATATAACATGACCACAATAGGGGATACAGTATCAAGAGTAAGAAACACCATTAAAGGTGTGAGAGAAGATGCATTTATCACAGATAGATATATCTACAGTCTTATACTTAAATATGCAAAACTCTTTATCAAAAGACAGGATACTGAGAATAAGATCATGAGATTTCAGAGTTTATTTGAAACTCTCCCGTGTGTGGAATTGATTGAGGTTGATAAGATTGAGGCATGTTGTTCAGGTATCAAATCCAAGTGCACAATAATGCGCACAAAAGATAAACTTCCTACAGTATTAGAGGGTGCTTATGGGCCCTTATTTAGAACAATCAGTTCTATTGATGGGTCTATTCAGTGTTTCAAGACTTATCCAAGTGCATATACCAATATGGTAAATACAACAACCTTTAAATATAATAATAATGCTTACTACTGGTATTCAGATGGATACATATACTTTCCAAATGTAATCTGGGAATCAGCAAGAATTGAAGGATTATGGGATGCAAGCATTAACTTTCTCAAGTGTGATACTGATGCATGCACTATAAGACAAGATGATCCTACACATATACCAGAGTATCTATTTGCAGATATTGAAAAATCTGTATTGGGTGATATCATGATACTTGCCAAAATGCCAAGTGAAACAGGTGATGATAAACAAAACATTCTAAGATCCTAAACCATGTCCTATAATTATACATTAAAATATAGAACCTTTGATTCACTTCTCAATGATGTGCAGGTAGACTTTCAAAATCTATCCTTGCAAAACATGATTGAGCCACAGCAATTGATCAAGGTTGCAAAGAAAGTTAACTATGATTTGGGTCTGAGGATCTTCAAAACAAAAGAAGCTTTATTGGAAGTGGAAAAACACAGGGTAAGATTACCTGATGATTTCTTCACCTTGAACTTTGCCTTGATTTGTGATGAGGTTGTTGTACATGAACCAGTCAATCAAGGCACATGGACCGAGGAAAAGCCCTTTATTGTACCCTATCAACAGACATCTACAGTGATAGATACATGTGTTGATTCACCGCCCAATTGCCAGAAATGCAATAATACACCATGTGGTTGCCAGAATACAGCATCTTGCCAAACCTGCAATACATGCAATGGTAGTCCTTGTACATGTAATCAGGTAATCAATGTACCACCTTATAGTGAACAACTACCTTATGGCAGTTATTGCCAATCACCCAAGGTATTCTTGAATTGTCAAGGTAGTGCTTATGAACTGGTTCAGATTGTAAATACAACCCAGCGGGTATATAAGAGATTGTTCCCAATTAGGATTCTAAATAATCCACAGACAATTGATTGTGATTGTCCTAATCTCTATTGGAATGTGGGCATGACAGCTTGGATTCAGGATGGGTTCCTACATACAAACTTTGATTGTGGCAAGGTATACATCAATTATCAAGGCATGCTTGATGATGAGAATGGCAACCTTCTTGTACCAGATCATGATATGATCAATGAGTATTATGAATATGCTGTAAAACAACGTATTCTTGAAAACTTGTTGATGAATGATGACCCACAAGCTGGTGCCAAATTACAACTTGTTGAAACAAGATTGAGAGCTGCAAGAAACTATGCATTATCAATTGTAAATACACCTAACTTTGCAGAAATGAAGCAGTTATGGGAGATGAATAGAAAAGCACAGTATTCCAAATACTATGATATGTTCAAATCTTATTCTGCAAATAATAGAAATGTAGCAACAGAACAATATCCCACTCCATATAACAGATAATAATGGCTCAGAATAATTCCACCAGCAGTAACAATGTCAGAAGATTTGACAAGGAACTAAGTGAGGATGTCAATGATTCCCATTTACCTGAGAATGTATGGACTCAAGCAAGAAATGCCATCAATAATTCTAAGACAGGTGATCTTGGCAAGTTAGGTAATGAACCCGCAAATCAATATTGTGTTGAAGCTCCTTACATAATCATAGGTGTTGTACATATTGATGCAGATATATGGGCCATATTTTCTACAGATGATACTAATTCAGAGATAGGATTATTCAAGGAGACAGGTTGTATTTATACAAGCATTGTTAATGATGTTTGTTTAAGTTTCAGTAGTTATCATTTGGTGAGAGGTGTGTCTAAGTCTACAAGTGATTGTAATTATAAAGTATATTGGGATGATGGTTTGAATCCATCAAGAGTAATAACAGTTGTTATTAATAATTTTATTGATAATCACTATACAAATCCTAATAGTACACTCCCTTGGATTCAGAATTGTGTAAATGTTAATGGATGTTTCACATGTACTAACACTGCAGTTCTGGATTGTGAACTTATTAGGCTTGCAAGACATATTCAGACACCTTGTGTATCAATACAAAAGGGAGTATCTGGTGGAACTTTGGCTAATGGATCCTATATAGCAGTAATTGCTTATTGTATTTATGGAGAAAAGGTAACAGATTACTTTACTCCTTCCAATGTTCAACCATTATTTGAACATGATAATGTGGCTGGATCAATTGATATCACAATAGATAATGCAGATACAAGTTTCACTGAATTTGAATTGGTTGTTATATCCATTGTCAATAGTCAAACAATTGCAAAAAGACTTGGTTTATATAATATCACCCAACAAAAGATTACACTGGATACAATAGATCCAACATTAACAACCATACCTGTTGAGTTATTGCCAATACAAACAACTGTTTATGAAAAGACAGATGCAATGTATAATGTAGGTAGTTATCTCATACGAGTTGCACCTACCACTAAGTTTGACTTTAATTATCAGCCACTTGCAAATCAAATTGTTGCCAAATGGCAAGCTGTTGAGTATTCTGCTAATTATTACAAGAATGGTGGAAGCAATACAGGTTATATGAGGGATGAATTATATTCGTTTTTCATCAGATGGATATATAATACAGGGGATAAATCATCTAGCTATCATATACCTGGAAGACCTGAAAAAATATATGCTCCATTAGGTTTAATAGATACAGCACCTTATGGAGGTACAGATGCACTTGTGGGGGATACCATGTTATTTGAAACTTATAATACAGGTATTTTAACAGGTTCTCCACTTACAATATTACCTGATGGTGGTATAGTTACTGGTGAAGGAGAGATGGGTTATTGGCAATCAACAGAATTTTATCCAAATGATAAACCTGATATATGGAATGCAGGTATAGCTTATACACCTTATTCAGGTACAACACCTACTGATTATGATCTTTGTGGTAAACACATTAGACATCATAAATTTCCTGATAATGCAGTGCACCCAAATGCATATCACTATGCCAATGCTGGAACAAGCATTAGAATCATGGGAGTGAAGTTTGAAAATGTACTTCCCCCTGTAGATAATAATGGAAATCTAATTCCAAATATTATTGGTTATGAGATATTAAGAGGAACCCGTGGTGCAAACAAGACAATTATAGCAAAAGGTATCATCAATAATATGGGTCAATATGACCTACATTTGGAAATTGATGGTATTCCAGCACAACCAAATGCAGGATCAAAATGGGGAGCATATCAAAACTATCCTTACAATGATGTGACACCAGATCAATTCTTATCAACTACACAAACTAGTTGTACAGCAGCTGGAACAGAGCATGGTAATAATCCACAAAGTAGTTTTGCCAGTAAACTTTTCACTTTTCATTCACCTGATACAACTTTTGCAAGACCTTTCTTGTCTTCAAGAGAGTTAAAATTATATGGTGAATACTTTGGTCAAGTACAAGGTAAATTTGAATGGTCTGAGAATCATCCTAAATCCAAAGTAGTTACAGATCTTGCATTTCTTGTATCAACTATTGCAGGTATAGGCATTGCTTATATTGCAAGTAATGGTAAAAAAACAATTAGAAGACAAAAACCAAATGTACTTGGTACTATTATGGCTGCTGGTTCAACAGAACCTATTCAATTAGCTGCTGCTTTAATTGCTGTTAATTCTGCTAATAGTTTAGCAAATACTGCACAAACTGCTGATAATCTTACTGGTACAGCATTACTAGCTAGTATTATAGGTGGTAATGGTGGAAATGCTGTATATGGTGCATATGATTTAGCTGCCATAACTGCAGCAGCATTAACAGATGTATATGGTGGAACCAAGCAAATAGATTATGAAGAAGCTGGATTTTTAGCATTGCCCTTTCCATTGAGAGCAGCAAATGGGGTATTTAATTTCTTTAATTATCTTACAACAGGTACAGATGATACATTGAGATTGATAAGAGCAATGTTGAAATACCAACACTTTGCAGCTAAATATAATTCTCATGCATTCTATAATGGATTTAATATTCCACCAGTAGCAGGTAATAGAAGAAAAGAAATTGAAACTCAATCTTATATAGGACCTGAGATTGTTGATTTAACCAGCGATATAAGAATCAACAATCTATACAGAAATAGAACAGTTGCTTTGAATTTGCAAACAGCAATGACTGCTCATGGATTTGATAACTCAAGACAAACAGCAACTCAATATGGAGCTAGTAATCCTTCATTTTATCTAAAAGATCCTACAAAGGATAATTTACTGACTAATACATCGGCTTATTACTCTGCGTTAAAGCAAAGAATAAGAAATGCATATGGTCAAATCAATAGCATATCCCAATTACCAATTAATAATTGTTATACATCTTATAGTTCAATTGTATCTAATACCACAACATTATTTGGCGGGGATATATATTTGGGAAGATATGCTGAAAAGACCACCTTCTTCTATTTTTATGATTGGTTGTATAATCAACCAGATGGTTATGGATACAATTATGATCTTCATAAAAATATCCTATATCCTAGATATTGGTTGAATATGAATGAATTTGATACCAATGATTTTACATCAAGTTTTGCAACTAATATTTTAAATCCAGCATTATGGATTACACCAAATGATTTATACAATCTTGATAATTATGCACAACTTTCATTTAGATTTGGAGTTAAACATTCCTACTTCTATTTGTTTAATAGTGGTATCAGAGACTTCTTTGTAGAGAGTGAAATCAACATTGATTTCAGGGATTATGGTGAACTAGATTCACAGAAACACTATCCTATTATTTCAGATACAAAAACAATATTTGATACATCTATTATCAAGGCTGGTAACTATTATAAGTATGATTGGTCATTGAGTACATCTAAGACATTCATGAATTTTGTATCATGGGCCAATACTCAAACTGTATATTATGATCCATATTTGGCTGAAACATGTTATACCTATACACCTAAGCGTGTGATATACTCATTGCCTTCACAATTTGAAAGTGTGAAAGATAATTGGTTAATATTCTTGGCAAATAACTATCATGATTTTCAGAGTTATGTTACTTGTATCAAACCTATAAACAAGAGTGGTGCAATTATATTCTTTGAAAGTGCAAGTCCTGTACAATTCCAGGGTACTGATCAATTACAAACTGGTCTTGGTACCAAACTCACAATTGGAGATGGGGGATTATTCTCACAACCAATGCAGAGTATCATGAATGCCGACTTATCTTATGAGTATGGATCATGTCAGGATAGTTTCAGTGTGATAAATACCCCTATGGGTATTTACTGGATTAGTGAGAATCAAGGAAAAGTATTCCATTATGGTGGAGGTTTAGAAGAAGTATCACTTGATAATATGAAGTGGTGGTTTGCACAATATCTACCATATCAATTATTAAACTATTTTCCTGATTTTCAACTTACCAATAATCCTGTAACAGGTATTGGTTGCCAATCAATATTTGATAATCAGAATCAATTGGTATACTTCTGTAAGAGGGATTATGTATTAAGAGATGATATCCCAACTAATATTAAACTTACTTATATACAGAATGACCAATTTGCTGTTAATGTAGTTGTAGAGGATGAGTATCATAGAATCAATACAATAAGTTTGGGCGATGAGCTTTACTTTAAAGATGCTTCCTGGACAATTAGTTATGATCCTAAAACAAAAGGTTTTATAAGTTACCATGATTGGCATCCTACATTATCTCTTCCAGGAAAGAATACATTCATGACAGTGAATCCTGCAGATAAAAGATCTATTTGGATTCATAATGAAAGATGTGATCTTTATTGCAACTACTATGATAAACCTTATCCGTGGGAAATTGAGTGGATGGTGAATACTGTAAATCAAGTGAACACTGTAAGAAGTATAGAGTATCAATTAGAAGTATACAAGTATGCAGATAATTGTTATGACAGATTTCATCAACTTGATTTTAATTTTGATGAGGCTGTGGTTTATAATACAGAACAATGCTCAGGATTACTCAAATTAAATCTGAGCCCTAGAAACAATGCACCCCTTATACTCAACTATCCAATAATCAACCCAACCAGTATTGATATATTATACTCTAAGGTAGAGCAGAAATACAGATTCAATCAATTCTGGGATATAACAAGAGATAGGGGTGAGTTTCCAATAGGATCCAATTATCCACCACCAACACCCAATCCTGGTTCTTATGCTACACAAACAATTTGGAATACAGAACCAAATGGCTATATTAGAATCCTAAATAACAACAACATGGATTATAATAAATTTGCATTGCAAAGAAAAAAATTCAGACACTATACAACCAGTGTATTATTGAGAAGATTAGAAAGCATGGACAAGAAATTCCTTGTTATGCTCTCTACTAATAAAAACTTATACTCTCCAAGATAATGTGGAACAAAGTCCCAAAAAACGAGTACCATAAAGGTAAACCTGGTACAAAGAAAAATCCTTATAGTAAGGATAAAGTTGTCATTGACAAGAAAAGTGAATTGGGTTATAGTGATGGTTCACCTTATAACAATGATCCATTTATAGATATCAATACACCTAATGGCATGATAGACATGTCAAATACAGGTAGAGCATTGATGGCTAATGGAAGATATCTTCAACCTTATTCTGGATTACATCAGTTTGATACCAATGTAGTAAGAGAACAACCTATAGCACAATATGGTGGAGATCCCTCTATTGAAGATCTAAATCAAATGAAAAAAGGTGGTTGGTTAGACCAGTATCAAAGTGGTGGTACAGCAGCTATAGAAAATAGAAAATATTCAACACATAATACAGATTATGATATCCCAGCAAGTAATTATGTAAAAGTTATTCAAAAGTCTGAATCATCTAAAACAGATCCTACAGGAAAAGAATTAAATGATATACAAAAAAAATATATAAAACAATCTGCAGATCCACTTACTGGTAAATTCACAGTTGTAGATAAAGGTAGCAATATGGTTATCTATGGAACATATGATAAGAAAACAGGGGTGATAGATTACACAAGAGATGAAGTACTAACAGGTGCAAACTATCACCTGAATGTATTACCTATTACTAAAGACCCTTTTTCATATGATAAAGAAGATAATCCAGATATTAAAACAGGCAAGGGAACTCCATTAGGAAATTTTCCTACATTAAAAGAAGACGCGTATGGCAATCAAGCTTGGGATTTAGTAGATGGTCAAAGAATATTGCTGCATCAAACAGCGCATTCTGAACATAGAGATCAACTATATGGTAATATGAATCCATATGATAATTATAGATCCTTTGGATGTGTCAATTGTCAAAGACAAACAATTGAGAATCTTAAATCAATTGATCCTAAACAAGTAACAATCATTGATTCAAATCTTTCTATTTACTGGAATGATAAATATGCAAAATTAAATAAGTACTTGATAAGTCTTCCTGCAAAGGAAGCTATTCCAATTGCTGAAAAAGTTGAGCAGAATCCATATAGTTTTGATATCAATGATAAGGGTGTAACTTTTAATCTTACAGATACAAGAACATATGGTGAGTTGGCAAAGGGTGCAAATACAATTACAAAGCAAAATAAAACACAATCAGCAAAGGCAATTAATCCTTTAGCTAATCATGCTTTAGAATTTGGTATAGATATTCCACAAACTAGTCCTACTTCTCCAGAAAATCTTGGTGCTACAGGAAATATTATATCACAAATAGGAAGATCTCAAATTCCAGGACAAGCAATTAATGCTCCAACTAGTGGAAAAGTAATACCAAAAACAATAACTCCAAAATCATTACCCGATAAACCAAATGCAAAGAAAGAAAGTAAAAATGATAATATATCAGTCCCTGAATTAATACATATTCCTGGAGAAGGTGCCTTTTCTAATGTGGGTAAAGTTTCAAATAAGTATCCAGTAAATGGACCTATTCATTTTACATCTGAAGAAGAGTATATGTCTTCACTTATAACACCTGATAAAACACCAGAAAGAAGAGCTGCTGAATTTGAATGGATACATAATAAACATGCAGGTAAATCAGATATAAAAAATACAACTTCAAATAATAAAGTACATATTCCATTTATAAAACCCCCAGTTACAATACCTAATAAAGAAGTTAAATCAACAACTTCTACAGAAGTTACTGAATCAAACCCCCCTGCTGTAGATCCAACAACATATTCAATTGTAGAGTATCTTAATTCAAAGGGTGTATCTCCATCAAAGGAGAATAGAATGGAACTAGCAAAAGCTGCAGGTATTGATAATTATGATTATTCAGCTAAACAAAATCTACAATTATTAAAAATACTTGAAAATAATCCAGAGATTTTGAAAATGAATACTTCAAAAATTGCAACACCAATTTTTAAAGAGGGTGGTTGGTTAGATGGATATAGTAAGCAAACAAAACTAAAAGGAGATAGAGGATTCACATCAAAAAACATCAAGACAAGCATCAATGACTTGATGATGAGAAATGAAATGTTGTTTGGACCTTCAGGTAAGAAGAGATATAAACCCAAGTTACAAGATGGTGGATGGCTTGATCAATATCAGGGAGGGGGTATACATGAACCATTATATGTACAAGATGGTTTTAATAATTATATACCACCTGGTCCAGTAGCTGAACAATCTAAAAATGATAATTTAGGAATGACAGGAATGATGAAATCTAAAATAGCTACTGAAGCTCATTATGGAAATCCCGCTGCATTAAGAATGGTATCACCTAATCCTAATAAATATACTTGGACAGGAAAAGAATTAGATTGGGAAGGAAATCAAGCTTCACCAGCAGGTTATACAGGAACACATTTTATGGGTTCTTATGGTAATCAAGCAAGACCTGGTTTACAAGAAGTTGATGGTAAAATGCAATATTTTCAAAATCCTCCAAGTAATAGTAAAGAGAATTTTAATTTTTCAACACCTGAAGATGCTGAATATTTTGCAGAACATTATAAAGAAGTTGCTCCAATGATGAGAAATTATGAAGAGTATAAAGATGATGGTGGACTAGATACTTATCAGCTTGGTAGTAGCACTTATACACCACTAAGCAAATCAGATAGCCTAGTTACTGATAAAACTCTTCATACAGCAGCTTTTGATACAACTAAGTATGGTTATGAGATTGAGAAAACAAAACCTAATAAGGATGATAATGTCTGGAAAATTGATTTACAGACTGGTAAGAAAATAGCAGTTCCACCATATACATGGCAACCTAATAAACTTGCTTATCAAGCTGCTGCAAATAAATATGCAATAAGCCAAAATAAACCAATTACAACACCTGTATTCTATACAGATTTTCAATATCAACAAAATAATCAAATACCTATACCAGCATCATTACAAAATAAAAAACTAGGTGGCTGGCTAGATCAATATCAGAAAGGTGGTATACATGAACCATTATATGTACAAGATCCCAATGATCCAAGACTAAAGGCTTATAGTGATAGTTTGAATTTGTATAATATGGGTTCACAAAACGTTGCTGATTTCAACATTTCGATAAATGAAGCAAAAAATGATTGGAATAACAATATGCACTGGTATACTACATCTTCTCCTGTAGCAATGTATTCAAGAACTGTTCCAATATCTCAAGTATCTCAAAAGGATAGACCAGAATCAATAAACCCACTAAATTATCAATCACTTAATTCTACGATAAACCCAATAAATTATCAGAAGATGGGTTTAACTGGCGATTCAAAAAGGAATGTGGAATTTAATGTGCCTCTATACAAAAAACCTGTTCAACCATATGTCTTAGATGAACCACAAACTACAGCTTCTAACTTCAACTCGTTGGCTTCATCAATGGTAACATTGGGTAAACCAAAACCTAGGTATGTTCCTCAGACAGTAAAGACAAATTATCAGAAATCAACACCTCAACAAACTAATCCAATACCTGCCACTACAAATATACCACAGACAACACAACAAGCAACTCCTGTTGTAACTCCACAAGCAACCCAACAAACAACTCCACAAGTAGTTCAACCTACACCTGATTACAAATTCAGAAAACAGACAACTAACTTTGGACAGACTTATTATTGGGCAAAAGATGCAGAAGGAAAATGGTATCAGACAGGTGAAATTCCAAGAGGGACATTACCTTCAGAAATAGAAGTTGTTCCTTGGGTAAATCCTATGAAGAAATTTGGTGGACCGACTAATTGGCTAGATCAATACCAATTTGGTGCAAGTACTGCAGCAGTAGTAGCAACAAAACAAGTTAAACCAGCACCTGTAAAATCAGCACCTATAACTGCAGCAACTCCTGCAACTTCATATTCATGGTCACCTTCTGGTTCAACTCAAGTAGTTAATCCAACACATGCAACTACAACTTATCAAGATGCACCTCATCAAGATATAGTTGCAGAAAGCAATCAGATCGCTGAGGCGAAGAAGATTCAAGCGGCAAAGGATAAAATCACTTGGGAACAATCTGTTGGTGAACATGGTCAGTTTCTTGGAGCATTGAATTATGCGGCTAAGAAAGCTGATGACTGGAGTTACTCCACAAAACCTGGTGGAGCATATGAACAATTTGGTAAGTATCTTCCTGATGTTGCTATGGCAGCATTTCCACTAGGAGAAGTAATAGATCCTATTCTATCGCCTGCAATGAGATATGGCAAGGTTGCCCTCAATGGATTGAAGAGCACACTCGGTACAGAAATAGGGGTACCTACTCAATTACCAGGTTCTCCTAATAATTTAATACCACAAACGCCCCTTAATAATACATTACGCGCTCCTTTAGGAACTATAAAAGATTTAGAAAGAATGGCACTGGTAGAAAAATATGGACTTAAAACAGAAGGAGATTTTCCACTATATCAACGTAAACTTGATACTGATTTAATTAAATACAACAGTGAGATGGGTACAAATTTAAATGTAAGGTATCCTAATCCAACTCAAGCAGATATGTTTACTGGTTCAACAGATATACCTCAATTTAATCAAGAGATGCAAAACTTTAATACTCTTATGCAGTTTGGAAAAAGACCTTTAGAAACCCAAATTATTGCAAGACCTGAAACTCAAAATTTATTAGGACAAAAAGCTTTTATTGAATCTACTGGAGATTATCCAATGCATTTTAATATGTATGGTACATCTTATGAAATGGTTCCTGGATTAAATTTAAAAAGAACAAAACCTCTTACAGGATATCAAATGTTTCAGCAAATACAACCAAACAAATATGGGGGAAGTCCTAGAAAATCTGATAAAAAATTAGTAAATTATAGTCAAAACCCTAACTTTGTTAAAACCAGTTGGCTAGATCAATATCAAACTGGAGCACAAGTTCCTGCTAATTCAATATTTGCACCAACTCCTAAACTGGTAACTGCACCAGTAACTACAACTCCTACATCCAATCTAGTAGTGGGTACTAAAGGTCCATTCATAAAATCCAATGGATCAGATAATGTATGGGATCAGGTAAAACAACAATGGGTTGCACCACAGAATTCTTCAGGAATGACCTTTTTGGATAAACCACAATCAACTGCACCCAAATCAAAGATTCCTACAAAAGTAGAAGAGATGGCACCAACCAATCCATCCTTCAATGCACTTACCACTAAACCAGTTGCTGAATCTACAGGTGTAGTTAAACCTACAGTAGGTAGCATTAATCAAGGTATGGATGCTGCAAGTATGAGTAAGTTGGCTCCATTTGTTGAAGCAGAAAGAAGAAGACAAGAAGCAACTGCTCAAGTAAGATATAGAAATCAACAACAACGTGCTAATGGCACAGCCCCTGGATTATATGATGAGAATACACAAGTGACTAATTATCTTCACCAGCAGGATAAGCAAAAAGAAACTGAAGATAGGGCTGCAGTAATGATGGGTGGATTAGCATTGGCACCATTGGCTTTAGGTATAGCAGGTATACCAGCAGTATCTACAGCACTGGCTACAGGATTTGCAGCAAAAGGTTTATACTCTATACCAAATACATATCGTAATTGGGTTGCAGCAGCAAATCCTAATAGTGAAACTACTTGGGAAGATGCTTTAGGAACAACTACTGAAAATGCTTTGGACTTCATGGGTTCAGGTGAAGCATTCAAAATAGGTAAGGAAGCTCTTGCTGCAAATAAAGAATCAAGATTACTTGAAGAAATAGCTGGTTCTATAAAACCTTATTTTAGTAGAGATAAGGTTGATCTTGGAAATGGATTAAGTATTATACATAATCCAGGAGGTGTTAATCCAGAAACTAATTTACTTGGAAAAAGCAGACCTCTTAAAAAAATTGTTAATAATGACAATAATAGAGATTACATGTCACTTAAATCATGGACTGATAAAAAAACTGGTAAAATATACTATAATATTGAAGCTGTCATGCCTCATACATCACCTCTTAGAGCAGGTAAAGCTTATCACACATTAGTACTTGATCATGTCCCTATAGGTGAAACTATATTAGAAAAAACATCATTAAGTCAAGATGCTTTATTTAATATTTTAAAGCAAAGTAAAAAGCCAAGATTTGAAACATCTGTTGTAGGTACTATTCCCATGAATGATTTGGCAGTTAATAAAACTATTTTTAAACAAAATAAAGCAGGTAAGGGAGTAACTGATTTTTTCGCATCACCTAAAAAAGCTAAAGATGCAATTGCTGAGTTAAACAACCTGTTAGAAAAGCATGATCTACCATTAGCATCACTTACTAGATATGAGCATCCAC
>Ga0194063_10001850_pt1 | contig 13449 bp, 4 predicted proteins | sample SepL3720m_MetaG_FD_155459 | JGI IMG/M metagenome (GOLD analysis project Ga0194063, IMG submission 155459) | Anoxic zone freshwater microbial communities from boreal shield lake in IISD Experimental Lakes Area, Ontario, Canada - Sep2016-L373-20m | ecosystem: Environmental > Aquatic > Freshwater >... | reverse complement strand
GAGAACTTGCTGGCGTCCCACTTGGCGCAGCCGACAAAGGGATTCGACTCCTGCAGGAGGAATATAACGTTCTTGAATGGGATCAGGCGTTTAAAGCATTCGACATCCTGGGTGATGCGTTTCCTCGCAATCAATTTCTTGCGTTTGTGCGGCAGCGCGTGGCCAGTTCCTATGATGAAGCAGGGAAGGCGAAACTTTTTGCTAGTAAGGCGGCCTCTTGGTGCGATTTGCTCTCAGATCTTGATTGCGATTTTGCAGAAGAAAACAAGATCTCTACACGGGAATGGAGGTACCAAGCTGTAACCTCGAATCTGGATTATCTACTCCAGAACGTCAAGATAGCCACTGATCGGTGGGATGCGGCAGTTGGCGTAGATGATCCAAGGGGCTCAGTTATTTACACATACGTCGAGCCGAGCCGCGATTCCGTTGCGATTCAGGCCGATGTAACCAAGGTGCTTAGATCTGTAGCAAAGGAATCGGGAGTCAATGCAGTTCCCATTCTGATAGTGCTATTGTGCGACGAGACCGGTGTGCTGGGTCAAACACTGGCAGAATATGCAGTCCTTGAAGAGTCAATTAGTGATGAAGACCGCGTGAGATTCGGGAATCTCATCGGGGCACACAAGGAGAAACTTCGCCAGGTCATTCGCGAGCAGGTTGAGACCATGGTGAAACAGCGACGATATTCTACTGGATTGAAGGAGGAACTGGAATCACGCCGCTTGGGGACAGCTGGTCGTGAACTGTTCGCTAAAATCTATCGGAGTCCTATTCCGTTCCCTTTTGATGGCTTCAGTACATCGAAAGGAAATGCTGCCGATACATGCCAAGAGCTGACTATGGAGCTTCTCCTTGGAAAACTCGATTATAACGGCATCATTGCCAAACCAATGAAGTCCAAGAATCGTGCGGTTACCGTCCTCAAAGAGTCTTGGGGAATCTTCAACAAGAGTGGCGATGTTTTGAGACGTCCAACTTATCCAACTATCCGAACAATAACTGAAAAGTGGGACGATGCTTTAATCGGGGATAGTAAACGACTTTCAATGGAAGATGCTATCCGTGGTCTATGTCGTCCACCCTATGGAGCAAATATTGCCTCCGCGGGCCTGTTACTAAGCGTTTTTGTTGCCCCGCGCACTGACAAACTGGTGGTTTTGCGCGACGGCGCACAACTTGCCGTATCGCAGTGGCTGCAAGACAGCGTTTTCAGAGGAAAGTTTATTGATCTAGTGGCGCTCCATCAGGTGGATCTCACGCTTATGGGTGAAGCTTCTTCTGAATGGGATACCCTGCTGGATGAATGGGAGCAGGCAGATAATCACTTGACGAGGAAGAGTTGCTTTGAGCGTTCACTCGAACTTAAACGTCGGGTTCCCGTGCCCCCGGCCTTCATTTATCGGGAAGAGCACCTGCGGGAACAAGCCGGTGTTTCGATTGAGGCAATGGCTAAGTTGGATAGAGCCCAGAATGAGGCCATATCTAAGATTGAAAAAGGGGCGGACTCACATGATGTTGGACTACTAACATGGGGTGCTGCTGGCCTGAAAGAGATATTCGATAAGATGGAAGCGGAGAAACCGGTATGGACGGAATCCCAGATTGCCGAATTGCAGCCCCACTATGAGAAAGCAAGACAAGCTATCATTTTGTTTTTTCCTGAGTGGATTGTTCGGCAGACCCCAAGAAGTGATGCTCCTGATGCCATCGGCGACTTCAAACACAAAATGCTTCATCTTGTGGGTGGGAATTTAAAAAAACTAGGTCTTGAGACACAAGCCGAGCGGGTCGAAACCCGAACCCAGCAAGTTATCAAGAATGCCGAAACTGAAGTTGAAGCAAAGCAACTGCTTCGTGATGTCCAATCCTGGTTAACGGCCCATAGTGACGCTGCGCGAGTAATTCGAGTTGCTGAGATCCGGGCTTTCAAAGATGTCGCTAGCGACTACTCTCGTAAATTGCAGGGGATGAGCGAGCGTATTCAGAAATCTGAAATTGCTCAGACTCGAACTCGACTTGTGGAATTTATGACGAAACTGAAAGACGCCGAGACTGGCGCCGTCAAGAGGGCCTCTGCTATCTGGCAGACAAAAATTCACAATGAAGATGACATTGAGAAGATCCTCGCTGAAGTTGACGCTCTCACAACTGCCTTTGAGAACTTACCCAGCGACCTGGAAGACCTTCACCTTATGCGCCGGGCATTGAAACTTTATCAGAAGGGGTGCCAGAGGCTCGCTGATGATAAACTAACCTGGGCTGAACTTGAGACAATAACGCGCGAGTTGCAAGCAGAATACAAAACAGCTCTAGGTGACGAAGAGTTGCCGTGGCCTCCAGACAAAACCCTGGACGGATTTGTGCGCGACATCACCAAGCATCGAAAAGAACTCAGTACAACATGGATAGATGTCCTAGAAGCTGAAGTCGCTAACATTGCCAAAATGACAGCAAGCGAGGCGAACCGGCTTCACGCAAGAATAACGAATCCACCAGCCATATTGACCGAGCCTCACGCAAAACGAATTGAACAGACTGAAAAGAAGATATTGCTACGCCTCGATGCATTAAGCGTGGAATGGATGATAGAAAAGTTCAAGGAATTGGCACCAAGGGTAAGGAAACAATTATTGAAGCAATTGCAGGAGTTGTTAGATGATTGTGCGTGAGATTGCCTGTGATCAGAATGTCGCGAGCAAAATCAAGTCACTGTGTCACGTCTCGAAAAGCGAAAAATGCAATCGCCTATAGAAATCGCAAGTGAGTGCGATAAGGGTAATATCATATGTGGAGACGTGCGCCCTGAAATGCTAACTGTAGCCAGCCCAAATGGGAGTAAAGTAAGTAGCAAATATGAAAACTCCGCAATCTCGAACTATGATAACAGCACGTCCGATACTGATTAGTGTTGAGTCTCGCAAAGGGGGAGTGGGAAAGACTACGGCAGCGTTGAACCTTGCCAAGGAACTTGTGCAACGTCGAGGGTATCAGGTGCTGCTCATGGACTTGGATTTTGCTGGCACCAATATAGCAGATGAGGTCATGTCATCGTCCGTTTGGCGGGATATGGCGGCGCTAGTCGCCGAAAACAATGAGCATGGCGTTGATCTGTTCGAACTGTGCCAGCGCGGCTTTTTCCCGACAACTCGCGAGGTCAGCGCTTCGTCAACCAATGACTCATCTGGGACTGAGAACCAGTTTGTATTCACCTCATCGAAAATCAATGTGATTGGATCTTCAATCGCTGGTACTTCAAGCGGAGAGGATCCCTTCACGTCTGACAGGAATCCCAGCATTATCTTTGATCAGGTCCATTCAGTCTACATTCTGGAGATTATCAAGGACTTAGTGCGTCAGTTTTGTGAATGGGCGCACCGAATTGGCGATGGCAAGATGGCGGTCGTTTTCGACAACGCGCCGGGGTATTCGGGACTTCAACCGTGGCTTCATGATTGGATAACCGATGTTGGGCCAACTCTGGGGAAAACCGTTTTTGTGAGTTCTGTGGACGGCCAAGATATAATTGCATGCGGGTACGCATGCCGCGACATCGCGGATTTGACTAAGGCAAAGCAGGTAGTGGCTGAGAAGTTTCATGACATCCGAAATGCCGAAAAGACGGTCAATATCAAGGTCTCAATCATCGAGTCTGAGAAGCGGTTCTTCAATCGACTTGCGATGGTCATTACAGATGAGTCTACTCAATCAAATGATAAGCAGTACCTGACGTCGTGGTTGGACTGGGGTCAGGATGTTAAGCAGAAAGTTCCTAGGGATTACATTGCTGTCATCGTCAACAAAGTACCTGCGGACGTGTTGAGAAAGAGAGTCATATTCAACCTTGGAAAGGTTTTTGCGGGCAGAAAGAAGTTCCTCACGGCTAGGGGAGCTACTGAGAGGGAGACAGTGCTTCTTGAAGAGAGCAAGGACCTGCTTAGCACGTTGTTTGGGGAAAAGGGAATGAAGGGGTGTGCTATTAGAGTTGACGATGACATTGCCCTTCAGTTCTGTGGAGAGTACGTCGAAGATTTATCGTCACAGAGTGGTGCCGAGTGGTCCGACGTGAAAAGAACGACATCTGCTGTGATGGAAGCGCTGAAGCCAATGGATAGTGAGGATTGGGTGGGCGACTACAGGAAGTTTGAGCGTGTATACAACGCCTGTTGCGCAGCATCTGAGAAGGCTGTGGCTTTGCTGACCAGTGGAATCGGGTTGCGCTCCGAACTCCTCGAGCCCCAGGGATTGCTGCCTCAGCGTCTTGACAAACTGGCAAAGGATGTCGGGGCTTCTTTGGGAGTGCCTGAGAGCATGCTCCCAACAGCAAGGGTAGCTCAAGCACGAGAACGACGTGAAGACAAATGGGTTGAGTTGATGGGGCGTAAAATTGTGTCTGTCTGTAAATCCGAGATCCCGCATGCGGCCCCATCCCTTGTTAAGGGGCTGACATCGGCCTATTGCGCGCTGCTTGAATATGGGATAGGAAGAGGTAATTGGGCGTTGCTGGAATCAGATCATATGGAAAGGGTCTCACGCATAATTGCACTGTGCGTTTTGCGGCATGCCGACCTTCTTGAAGAAGGGCGAAACGGGCCCAAGTCGGGGAGTCCTTCGTCTTTGCGTGGCTCCGAATTCATGCGGCAGGTAAGGGTGACCATAAGGCGTACCGGGACAGATGAGGATCGCAAATGGAGGGAGGCTTGTAGACGAGTGTTGCCTGAAGGGAAACGAGGACAAGTAGACGGCGTGTTCAAAGCAACGTGTAGAATGCTTGCACGGATGGCTGATGTCCGTGAGGACACGCGGGCACTGTTGGAGGGGCTGATGTGGGCGCGTCAGGCAACGGGAACGACGGGTTACACTGCTGGAAGAATCGAGAGGGCCGTTACGCTTGCACTATACAAGGTGATCGTCTCAAAGAAGGAACGTCACCAGCACTTAGGGCAACTATTGACAGAGGCTGGAAGAGAAGGACGAGAGATGGCTCCATTTGAAGACGCCTTGCGGAGTATACTTGACCGTTGGGCATTGTGAGACAATCAATGGACTATAATTTCACACTTTCGGCCGATGATTACATGACTGGACGGAGCCGTGGTTTGTTTAGAATGCCGACGGGGCTCTTGCCCCTCTGGGAGGGAGAGCTACTCCCGTCCTTCAAAGATACGTACGACACGAAGGCCATGCCTGCCTTGGCTGAGCGCCTTGGCAGTCTGTACTTTCGGAACATGTACGCGATGCAGATGCAGACCCTCGAGTGCGCTGATCTGGCTTTCCCTGCCTATCGGATGCTATTCGGAGATATTCTTGCCAGTGATTGGCTTGCAATGGTCGATTGGCGACGGAATGGGCGCGACCATTCCGTCCATCAACCACTTACCGCATACACCACTCGCGTCTTGTTGGGAGGGGATAGTGACGGCAAACTACTTGAAGTCGCTGGCACCCCCCTTGTCACGCGAATCGCAGAAATTGTGCTTAGGGGGACCGGTACCATCTACCTTAGACGGCATTTTGCAGCTTTAGGTGTTCCAGATGCACTGTTTGAAGAGAATGCCGCCAATCTTAAGGTGTGGGAGTGTGTCGTTGAGACAGCAGCTTACATAGCTGCGCTTTTCCATGATTGTGGTTACCCTTGGGCATATCGGCTGAAGCAGGGGATAGGTTTGGATAAACTGGCGGGGATGTTAACAGGCACATCATGCATTGAGGATATTTACATGGGACTCGGAGGTCGCCTTATGATGACGCCATTTTTGGAGAATCATGGCGCATCAGTTCGTGTTACGGGACTTTGGGAGGAGACATATCGAACCATTGTCAAAGAAGGGCTCACAAAGTCTCACGGATTGCCAGGAGGAATAGCATTTTGCCATATGACTGATAAGTGCAGGCGTGGGGGTGCCATCTCGGCGAGCGGCGCTATGAAACTCGCATGTTTGGAATGGGCCGCGCTGGCAGTTGTCATGCACGATATGTGCGACGTTTACTGGGGTGGTCGTGACGAAGTCGAGCCGATCAACCCCGCATTGCGCCTTCATGCCGAGGTGGACCCTATATCGTGCCTTATAACACTCGCTGACCAACTACAGGAATTTGGGAGAAATAGAAGTGTCTGGGGTCGAGTTGATGATCATACCGCGTTCCATTCAAAGGTTAAGTATATTGAAGGGTGCGTTGGGACGAAGATCTTGTGGGAAGAGGCCAGAGGTAACCTTGCCATCGAGTACTTGTATGAAGACGAGGCAGTTTTGACAGCGCAAAGAGGGGCAATTGGCAATATTGAACGATCCCTATTTGAAACCAGCAAAGGGTTCGTCGATCTGAGTGCGCTGGAGATAAAGAGTGTGTCCATGTGGGCTGAGAGGGGGGGCGTATCGATATTGCGTAAAAGAAAGTGTGTATGAGCGGTTAACTCTCAATGTTTATTGGAGGCTTGGCTTCGCCCTAAGTTAGTAGATTGCACATAATGTGAATCGCCCAATTAAGGCGAAATATTTGCCTGTGGTATGATGGGGAAAAACATAGCAGTTTAAGTCCACCCTTGAGGGATCTGATGTGATTTATCGACTATTGAACATGCTGAGCCATGGACTATTTAGCGGCCAATCCACGGTTTCAAAGGTAGATCATGTCCAACAGGTTTATGTCTCTGGTCTTGATTATGATAATCGAGGCCTGAACCTTCCGGCGCTTCGACTTGAAGAGGAACTTCATCTGATCCGCGAGCCCCGGAATCCTTCAGATTCTAACGCTATCCGGGTTGAAACAAAAACGGGGCAGTCTGTTGGCTTCATTAATAAGCAGGCGGCTGAAATCCTGGCTCCCCATCTTGACGCTGGTCTCAAGTTCCATGCGTTTGTGACCGGCATTGAGGGGGGACGATACGCGGCTAAGCCGCTATTGCGAATCGGCATCGTCTCGGTAAATGGGCAGCAACCGACATTACCGTCTGATGAACATCCCCTGGCATTCTATGTCGAATCTCGCGGGGATAAAATTGGGCTGCTTCTGGATGGATCGGATAGCGCACGTCAGAATGTCATCAATGAACTGAAAAATCTTGGCTTCACGTGCGTCAATTTCCGGAAGTCCACGCGTTTGGCTTCAGATGGGCATCAATATGATTGGTCCCTGGATATCCAGCCCAGTGAGACCGCAGCAACTGCCGGGGTAGAGGAGCTTCAACGCATTTTTGCCGAATACTGGCACCTGCATCTCAAAGAAGACTGGGACCGCCTGCTTTTCTTAGATGAAGAACTTGAAAAGACCCGTGTTCTGATCACCCATCTGAAGAATGAAGTGTCGGATACGGAAAAATTGGCCCGTGATTACAGCGCGGATGCCGATCGCGCCCAAGAGGAATGCAAGAAAGCCGATATGAAACTGCAGGAGGCTGAAAAACGCCTCTGTGATCTGGAAAAAGAAAAGCAAAAGTGGGCTAAGATGCGCGAGCTCGTCGTGAAGTGTGACGCGAGACTTGCCTCAGTCATTCAAACACTTTTGCCTTCCGTCGTTTTTCTCCAAGATTCACTGAACTGGGCGTTGGAAAAAGTTGACGATCCTGTCCCGTTTCTTGAACGACTGGCAATAATATGTGGCCGCAGTGGAGGAGAACAGTATAAGCCGAAGCCCGTGAAGGCGGCGAAAGACTGGTGGGAATTTCATTTCAACACCGGTCATGATGACCAGGGGCGGATCTATTTCCGCAGGGCAGGGGATAGTATTAGTATTCTCATCTCTGATAAAGGGCGGCAAAATAAGGACTTTGAGTTTCTGAGAGATCACTAGGCATCAGTCGGGAGACGGACGCTATTTGTCCGTGGGGGGCCGGTATAGTGAATGGTTAAATATGGGGAACTTCCATCAGTAACGCCGCTGTGAATAAAGAATCCGCAAAGTCTTCTCCTGATAAAACGAGTGCGATGCGTTCACGTCGTGCCCCTTCGCGTGATCCTGAGCAGATGGCCCTGGCGCGGTGTGGCGTACCGGGGCGCCTCGTGCGTGTATCCCCGTATGGCGACTTTGGGGTTTTGGCTACCAGTGATCATGGTGAAGTCTTTGCGCATCAGGATCGAAATATCCTTTCTAAACGCCTGAATCTCAAGGAAATTGAGGGGAATGCTTGCCTGTGTGTTGTGGGAAATACGCCCGGAAGATGGCGTGAAGGAAAACGCAATCCTTGCGCAGTAGCATGGGGGCATGCTGTTGATAAAACTGTCACCCCCGAGGAGTTGCTTGAGAAACACGCTGAGAGTCTTGCAGGGCTTAATAATCAGGAGATATCGGAGCTTCTTGCCGCAGAATGGTATATTTCCTTCTGGAAAACGGCCGGATTCTTGCTCCCGCAAGTCCGTCTCGGTGTCGACGCAGTTCTGCAAAAACGTGTTGAGGAAATGGAGAGTGCGGCTGAGAGCGCCCAGGAATGGCTGCAACTATCGCGGGTGATTGCAGGTTCCCCTTTCTACGCCATTACCAAAGAAGAACAGAATAAGTGTCTGTCTTCGGCATGGCAGACGTTCTTCATTAAGCGGGCTGACCTCGCCGCCAAACTGTCGCGTAAAGACGTTTTTGAACTGTGTGCTCTGCAAGGTCTCCCGGAAACCGAGGCACATGACGCATGGGCAATCTACGCAAAAAAGAATGCTGTGGCGATTGATCTAGAAAGCGATAATGACAAGATATTTCAGTACGGGTGGCGAAATTCAGGCGGAACAGGGCTAAAGGTTGACACCAATGGTCTGTCTGTAAGTGCGTTACAGGCCGCAACTTCAGAGAGTCTGATGTCGTTACAATCCCCTTGTATTGTAGGACACAATATCCTTGAGTGGGATTTGCCCATTCTTCTGGGGCACGAAGTCACTGTGCCCAAAACCGCTCAGATTTGGGATACCTTAATTGCATCCTGGATCATTGAACCATGGAAATCGTCGCATGCATTGGTAGTTGAAGAGGGTGCACATCAAGCGGATTCAGATGCCGTTGCTTCCTATGAGCTTTTTTTGAAGCAGTTGGAGCAATTGAAACCCTGTATGAACGGGCTGGATCCCGACATTAATGGTCTCGTCAATAAACTGTTTGATGATCCAGCACTCTTATCTAAACAAATAGGTCGATCTTACCCGGTCTGGAGGAAGAAGGAGCACCGTGGGGCATTCTTCATACCGAGTAATAGACAGAAAGAAATGGATTGGTGTGTCGCCTGTCGTTCCGCATACCTGTCGCCGGACTTTCAACTGAAGAATCCAATACTGTCTCCGGTGATTTGCCGCAATATTGCTTCTGAGAAGAATGACCTGTACGCCAAAATTGTTGCCGTGATTGTCGCTGACTCGGCGGCTGCAAGAGTACAGGTGAGACTCTCCATGCTGCCCCTATGGCTGGTTGATGATGATTTCCGGAATGCAATAGTGGATGCTCATAATCAGGGTGAGGGTATTATTGCCGACACAGGAGATCATGTCTTCTATCTTACAGATGATCTGTTTCGGCAGTCTGCTGACCAAATTGAAACCTGGTTCAAAACGAACACCCCCTCACTGCTTTATCCTGATGAAGTGCGGCATGCGTGGTGTGATGCTTATTCGAAATGCCTGACAGAGGATAAGGTTAAGGTAGAATTTCCATCGGCGGTCGAGGGCCGATTAGGACGTGCGTTGTTGCCGCTTCGCGATCATTCGAAGAATTGTACTTGGTTACTCTATGAACCGCCTGGCTTTAGCGAAATAGTGACAAGTTGGCGATTGATTCCATCGCTCCCTGCTTGGCTGACTATAGAATCTTCCCCCGCAAAGACTGAGGCTTTGGGTGGCTGGGTTCGCTTTCCAAGATGGAAAGATGGTGATGCTAAAAGATTGGATGTGGATCGCCTGTTTGTGTCTCCGGATACCGCGAATCGCACGTTATATTTGTCAGATTTCATTCATTCGGCCCTCAATATCCGAAAAGCACTGAAAGGTGACGAACTTCTTCTTTGCGCTCTTCGGTGGAAAGGGGAAGCAGAACAGGTTCAGAAAATCCTCACACAACTATCATTGTCAGTACTTCATTCAGATTCAGCGCTTCGCCAATTGGAGAACGCCCGGAAACATCAGTGCAATATAGTGGCCTGTTCACATGCCGAACTGCCAAAATACCTTGAAGCGGCGGATCGACTGAAGGTTAGTATTCGAGTTGCCGTGGACGAAGTGCCGATTCATGAGTGGTATGCGCTTCTGCACAAGCCGGTCGTTTCAGAAACTTCTGGGGGTGCAGATTCCATAGAACAGGTGGATGGTGATGACGCCGGAGACGAGCCTGATGCCCCCGGCAACCTTGTGTCGCCGCATCAACAGGTCGCGCTGAAATCAAATGATATTCAGGATGTGGTTTCTCAATGTCTGTTACCCTGGGTGAGAGGACTGTTGCAGGCTGCAGAGAAGCCCGGAACCCCAGTTCTTATTATGGATTCCCGCCTCCATAATCAACCTACAGGAAAGGCCCCCACCTTTCCATGGGAAGAACTTCCGTTCTACGCATTGGAAGAACTGCTGGATGAGAGGCTTCGTGAGGTCTATTTCCTGATTTGTTTTCCTCACCGTGAGGAACAGGACATCCCGAATTCCTATGAGGCATACCGTGTCTTTCTGCAGAAGAATTGGGGATATGAGGACTTCAAAGGCGGCACTCAAAAACCCGCAATTGAGGCTCTGATCAATAATAAGCGCGACATGTTGCTCCGATTGCCTACCGGGGAGGGCAAATCCGTCGTATTTCACCTGCCGGCACTCTTGCGTTCAGCCTACTCGGGGCGTCTGACAGTTGTTGTCACACCCTTGCGAGCCTTGATGAATGACCAAGTGCGCGGATTGTGGGAAAAGCATTTCACGGAATCCGTAGATTATCTGAGTGGGGGGCGGGATGCCTGGCTAAACCATGACGTGTATCAGGGCGTTTTGGACGGCCGTATCAAACTGATCTTTGTTTCGCCGGAGCGATTCCGGATCTCCCGCTTCACCGAAGTGTTGGAACGACGCCGACGCATGGATAACGGACTGGAATATATCGTATTTGATGAGGTCCATTGCGTCAGCGAATGGGGGTTTGAGTTCAGGCCAGATTATCTGTATGCGGCCAGGTATGTTCGTGAATGGTTTAAAGATAAGAATTTGCCAGGGAATCCCCACCGGTTGCTACTTACATCAGCCACAGTCACCCAGCGCAACCGTGCCGACTTGGAACGCGAGCTCGGGTTGGGTAAACGGGATGAAATCAATGATTTGCCGGAAGATATGCCTCATCCAATTCAGCCGTTCATCATGTTGGAGTCCTGTGACCTTCCGGAGAGCGAAGAGCCCGATAGTGATCCGAAACTTCATAAGATTCTGGAAATTGTGTCAAAGTTGGATCTTTCTCAAAGTGCTGCGATCATCTTTGTGCGAAGGCGCAAAGACTGTCACAGAATCAGTGACGCTCTCAACGCCTATGCCGCTAATAATGCAGGACCTTATGCCCGGATAAATGCGATGCCATTTCATGCCGGATTGCCGGAGGAAATTAAAAAAGAGGCGTGTGAGTTGCTCAGGGATAAAACCGTCAATGTTTTGGTTTGTACCAAAGCCTTTGGTATGGGAATGGATATCCCCCATCTTCATGCTTGCATCCATTATCGGCCCCCCGCTTTCCTCGAAGATTACCTTCAGGAGGTGGGGCGCATTGGACGTGATAAGGATGAGCGCAGCAAGACAAGGAATGAAGAGGTGGTGGCAACACTCTTGTATAATCAGGAGGATCTGGAACGGAACATTGGGTTGCTCCAAGATATGACGATTCGGCCCCCCGATCTGCAGGATTTCTTTAATCATTGTGCATCACAGGCCGTTCCTTTCCCAGGGGTTAACAAGGCCGTATGCACCGTTTCAGCCAAAGTGCGGGTAAACGAATCGAAAGAATATAACGAAAACCAAGTCACAAACTGCCTGTTTTGGCTCGAACGGGCGAAGGTTCTGCAGGTGGAGGGGCGTCACCCGCCCTTTCTGGATTTGTCTGTCAAACTTTCCAGTTTAAAGAAGATCACGAATGGTGATTCAAATTCCCCCCGGGTGGCACAGTCGCTGATGCGGATTGTGGATGAAAGCGTACAGGCTGTCACCGAGCAGACCAGAGCGGTTGAGGCTGGTGCTGATGTAGCAGCTGCAGAGTCTGGTTTTAGCCGCTTTATTCGCGGCTTGACGCGCGGCGTCTTTGCATTGATTGGAATAGCTGGCCCCCAAAACCAGGTTACGCCTGCTGCTGCGAAATCGCTCGCGCGTGCCCCTTTAACTCACCAACCTGAATGGCTGGATATCAGTGTATCCATGGCGCAACTTATGGGAACCAGTGGTGGCTTGAGCGTGGATGAACTATTCATGGGCCTGTGTGAATTGAGTCGGGATAAGATTCTAAAGATCCGTAAAACCTTCATTGTGATGAAGAGTGGAGCCCCGAGCAGCGAAACATTCTGGGATCTTCTCGAATTTGCGACGGGAAGACTGATGAAATCCACTGAGGGTCATGTGGAGCTTCTTTCGCGGAAGGATTTCGAGAAGCTCTTGCGTGATTGGTATCAGAAAGTCCTTGTGCAAAAGGACGGAACACCCACCCCCTCTGACAGCAAGGGATCTGCGGCTACTAAGAAAGTTCAACGCGAGGTGTATCGTGCCATGAACGCCGCATTGAGAATCGTTCGATATGCCGGACTGGATGTAAGAGAAACGATTTCTCACGATGGGATAACCCAATACGGGTGGGTTATTCCCCATTCTGGGTTTTCGCTCGTTAGTCGAGGGGTTAACGAGCGGCTCGCGGCGCTAAAAATGCTGCTCCAGTGTGTTCAGCGCTTTGAACCCGCGAATGCGGGAGGGAAAGAGTTCACATTTGAAGTGCTCTTGACGGACATTTTAAGTGTATTTGATTCAGATATGCGTATTTCCAGACTTCAGGAGCTGATGAAGTTACTGGAAGTCTCAGGGTTCTATGGGTTAGAGGGCTCGCTCAATGACTGGGTGTCAATAGTATCCCTGAACGGCCTTGAACCACTACCGGAGCGTGACTCGGAATCCAAAGCGCAGGTCACTGCGGCTGAAAACACTACAACTGACCGGGTTGAGCGCATACAAAGAGTGTATGTCGATATGATCAAGAGGCATGAACTGCAAGTCTTGCGGGCTCAATGCATGGTGTTGTTCGCGGCCATGCCAGCTGAAAATCGGAAGCAGTTCATTGATAAGTATTTCAAGGCGATGAGTTCAAAAGAGCTGCAGCAGGTTCTTGAAGACACCGTCGGTGATGTCGACGATGAAGTGGTTGCGAAGAACCCAATGCTGCAGGGTTTGTTGAGCCAGGTCCGGCGGGAACGTTTTCAACATGAAATGGATCGGCTCAACGACCACCAGCGGCAAGTATGCTCTGCATCATACAATAGCAAAATGC
>Ga0194063_10001849_pt1 | contig 13455 bp, 13 predicted proteins | sample SepL3720m_MetaG_FD_155459 | JGI IMG/M metagenome (GOLD analysis project Ga0194063, IMG submission 155459) | Anoxic zone freshwater microbial communities from boreal shield lake in IISD Experimental Lakes Area, Ontario, Canada - Sep2016-L373-20m | ecosystem: Environmental > Aquatic > Freshwater... | reverse complement strand
GCTCTCCACCGCACGAAGCCCATTAATTGCGAACCCAACCTGCGCAGCACCATCTTCGCCGCCGCAGCTTGAACCAATCTCGAGAGCGGCGCTCTATGAGCGTCGCAAGAAGATCATGCGACGGCGCAGACCGCCGCTACAGATTCATTTCTGGCAATCGACGCTTTCGTGCTTCATAAAGCGTGCCTCTGCATTAGCTTCTTGTTTCCACTCCTCAAACCTATGCGAATCCTCCCTGCTCTCCTTCTTGCAATTTCACCGGCTGCGCTCGTGGGTGCGCCGGGGCTGACGATTTACAACCAGAACTTTGCGGTCGTCCGCGACACGATTCCGCTCGATCTCAAGCAGGGCGAAAACGATGTCAAATTCGACGGGGCGACGGTCCACCTCGAGCCGGATTCCGTAATCCTGCGCGATCCTGCCGGCAGCCCGCTCCAGATCCTCGAGCAGAACTACCGGAACGACCCTGTGACCCAGCAGCTCCTGCTTTCGCTTTTCGAGGGGAAGGAGATCGAGTTTTATGTCCGGGAGATGAACAAGCCGGACCGCGTGGTGAAGGGAAAAATCATCCGCTCGGGTTACGTCCCGCACGGCGGGGCGGCGATGAACCGCTACGGGAACCAATATGCGATGAGCCAGATGAGAATGGCGAATGCAGGCGGGGCCGGGCAGCCGATTATCGAGGTGGACGGGCAAATCCGCTTCAACTTGCCCGGCGAGCCGGTGTTTCCGTCGCTCGGCGACGACACGATCCTCAAGCCGCAACTGGCCTGGAAAATCCAATCCCCGAAGGCGCTGAAGACGCAGGCCGAGCTCGGCTACATCACCGGCGGGATGTCGTGGGAGGCGAGCTACAATGTCGTCGCCCCCGAAAAAGGCGACATGCTCGACATCATCGGGTGGGTGACGATGGACAACCAGAGCGGACGGGATTTCGTGGATGCCAGGATCAAGCTCATGGCGGGCGACGTCAACAAGCTCGCGCCTCCGGGGGCGCGAGAGGAGGACAGCATCATGCGCTCGAGAGGGATGGCCATGAAGGCATCAATGGACGCGGGACCGGCCGTCACGGAAAAGGCCTTCGACGAATACCATCTCTATACGTTGGAGCGCCCGAGCACGCTCCGCGACCGGGAGACGAAGCAGGTGGAATTTGTCAGGGCATCCGGCGTGAAATCCGAGGTGGTTTACGTCTATGACGGCATGTCCATCGACTGGAACCGCTGGCGCGGATACGACCTGAGCAACCGCCGCACAAACGAGGAGTTCGGCTCGCAGAGCCAGACGAAAGTGGCCGTGATGCGCGAGTTCAAGAACACGAAAGCGAACGGCCTCGGCATCCCGCTCCCGAAGGGCCGCGTCCGGTTCTACCGCAGCAACGCCTCGCAGCTCGAATTCACCGGCGAAAACCAGATCGACCACACGCCGTCCGACGAGCTGGTGAAAATCTACACCGGCGACGCGTTCGACCTCGTCGGCGAGCGCAAGCGCACGAATTTCAAACTGGACAACTCGAACCACTGGGCGGACGAAAGTTTTGAGATCACGCTGCGCAACCGCAAGAAAGAACCGGTCACGATCCGCGTCGTCGAGCACCTCTATCGCTGGAATAACTGGGAGATCACGGAAAAATCCGACACGTTTCTCAAGCTCAATTCGGACCGGATCGAGTTCCGGGTCGAACTCAAACCGGAGGAGGAGCGCAAGATCACGTATAAGGTCCATTATTCCTGGTGAATATGCGAATCTTTTCGATTTTCTTTGTGCTGCTCGCGCAGCCGGTGTTTGCCGGGCTGATTTGGGAGACCACGTATCGCGAGGTCCGGGTTCCTGCGGATCAAAAGGAAGTGCTGGTTGATTACGGTTTTAAAAACACCGGGCAGGATAGGGTGGACATATCTTCGATCCAAACCTCCTGCGGCTGTACTTCGGCGAAGGTCGATAGCAAGCAGATCCTGCCGGGGGAGTCAGGCGCGGTCCATGTGAGGTTCGATATCGGCGGACGCAAGGGCGAGCAGGTCAAAGGGGTTGTGGTCAAGACATCAGACCGCGCCAAACAAAGCCTGGTCCTGCGCGCGCTGATCCAGGATCCGGTTTCGTTCAGCCAGAAGGAATTCTTTTGGACCTCCGGGACACCGGCAACGACGAAGGAATCCATCGTCGAGGTGGGGCCCGGCGCCCGGATCGTAAGTGCGGAGTCGATGAACGACCAGTTCGATGCGAGGCTTGAGGAGATGGAGGCCGGGCGTCGATACCGGGTTGTCGTCACCCCCCGCTCGACCGCCGTCCCGGTCGATGCCTCGATAAAAGTCGTGGTGGCCGATCCGAAGAAGCGATCGGTGCTTCTGCATGCCAGGATCGAAGAGTGAAAACAGACAGGTGTTCAGTTTTCAGTGATTCAGTGTTCAGGAGCAAACCCTGTGGGATGGCGCTTAGACTTCCATGACGCGGATCTTCAGAGACACGGGGGGTGTTTTCGTGGCCTTCGCGGCCTCGTGTCTTCTCGGCATTCTGACAAATTCTCTTCGCCGGGCCCCGCTCCCGATGGTCTACGAGAGCCCCGAGGTGCGGATGTTGCGCTCCGTGTCTTCCGGGTCGCAGACGATATTCCGGGAGCCGGAGATCATTAAATTCCAAGCCGCGCTGCAGGCATGGAAGGATTCTGCGGCTCTCTTTGTGGATGCCCGCGAGCCTGCATTTTTCGAGGAGGGGCACATCCCGCGGGCCATCAACCTGCCGCGCGGGGAAATCCTTCGAGCCAAAACCATCGGGACATTGGCGGACAAATCGCGGCCGCTGATCGTTTATTGCTCGGAGGAAGATTGCGAGGATGGCCGGCTCGTCGCCAAAGGGCTGCTTGCGATGGGGCACGCGCATGTCGCCCTCTATGCGGGAGGATGGGACGAATGGTCGGCCACTGGCTCGCCTGTCGAAAAATGATCCCGCGCCTTCTTATCTCACTGGTTTTTCTGGTCGCGGGAGCGCTCAAGCTGGGCGACCCGCTGGCGTTTGCCGACGGGATCGCGGCATTCCAGATTTTTCCCGGCTGGACGATCAATCCGCTGGCCATGGGCATTCCCTATTTCGAGATATTTGCTGGCGCCGGGATCTTGTGCGGACGAACCCGGAGCGCGGCCGCTCTCGCCGCCTGCGGCCTCTCGGTTTGCTTTGTGTTGCTCTATGCCTCCGCGCTGGCACGGGGGCTCGATGTCACCTGCGCGTGTTTCGGAAAGTGGACACTTCTTCAAGCCTCCACGCGGGTTGGCTTCGTGCGGGCGCTGGTCCTGCTCGGAATCTCGGTCTGTGCACTGCGCGGTCGTTGGCTGCACCCGGAGAGGATGAGCCCGGAAAGATCACCCTCCGATTTGAGAGGCCGCAGGCTGTAGCGGCGGCCTGTGGCCGGCGACCGATTTGCAATCAAGCGCTCGGGAGAAAGATTCCGGTTTTGGATTTTTCCGGCGGACTGGAGCAGCTCAGGAACCAGATCATCGCGATCGTTGTCACCGCCGTCTTTGCCGGTGTCGCGACGCTCGTGATTCTGAAAGTCGTCGATGCGGTCATCGGCCTGCGGGTCGAACCTGAGGAGGAGGCTGCCGGGCTCGATGTTTCGCAGCACGGCGAGTCCGCCTGCAACGAATAGCGGGATGCCCGTCCGTGAGCGGCCGAAAAAAATCTTGCCTGCCTGTTTGACAAGCCCCCCGGAACCCTCCATTCTTTTCGGTTCCTATTAACTACCCGATGAAAACTTATTCAGCAAAATCCGAGGAGGTGAAGCGCGCTTGGTGGGTCATTGACGCCGCCGGCCAGCCTCTCGGGCGCGTGGCCGAAAAGGCCGCGAATCTCCTCCGTGGAAAAAACAAAACCATTTTCACCCCGCACGTGGACACCGGCGATTTTGTCGTCGTGCTGAACGCCTCGAAGGTGACGGTCGGCGGAAAAAAAGAGGTGGCGAAGGTCTACACGAGCTTCTCCGGCTACGTCGGCGGACACCATTCCGAAACTTTCAAGGCGCGCCGCGAGCGCCATCCGGAGCTTCTGATCGAGCGCGCGGTCCGCGGGATGATTCCCCACAACCGCCTCGGGCGTTCGATCTACACCAAATTGAAAGTCTATGCCGGCGCGGAGCATCCGCACACGGCCCAGAACCCGCAACCCGCCTGAGAATTTACCGAATGAGCACAACTGATCCCATCCTCGCCACCGGCCGCCGCAAAACCTCGGTCGCCAGTCTGCGCATGCAGGCCGGCGCCGGCGCCATCAAAGTCAACGGCCGCGATTTCGTGGATTTCTTCCCGAGCCTTTCGCTGCAGAACCAGATCCTCCGCCCGCTGGAAATCGCCAACGCCGTGCATTCTTACGACGTGGTGGTCAAAGCGACCGGCGGCGGAATCAACGGCCAAGCCGGAGCTCTCCGTCTGGCCCTCAGCCGCGCGCTGATCCAGGTGGACGAGACGCTTCGCGGACCGCTCAAGCTGGAAGGCCTGCTTACCCGCGACCCGCGGATGAAGGAACGCAAAAAGCCCGGCCAGCCCGGCGCCCGCAAGCGCTTCCAGTTCTCGAAACGCTAGGCTCCGATTTTCACTCCGTGGCTTCTGCAAACCATTCATGTGGTCGTGCGGGCCGCGGAATGGCCGGGGGGTTGGATCCTCAAGAACGGGGAGGACCTCCTGCGCGCGTCTTGTTCGATGGAGCGACGACCACCGTGTCGTCCGTCGAAAATTTCGGACCGGTCAGCGCCGGTCCCACCAGCGCTCCGAAAGCGAATTTCCGGCCCGGTCTGGCAGTCGCTTCACTCCCCATGAAGGCCACGCTGCTCGCCTTCTTGCTGCTCGCACTTTTTCTCGGCGCAGGCAGAGGGGAAGAGCCGCGGAAGGTCCTGCGGGTAGGCATCCACGAAAAGCCGCCATACGCCACGAAGGAAAACTCCGGCGAGTGGAACGGGATCGCCGTGGATCTCTGGAACAGCATCGTCCTTCAAACCGGGCTCCGCTTCGAGTTCGTGGAAACCCCGTATCAGGATATTATCCCGAATGTGGCCAGCGGGAAACTGGATGCCGCCGTGGGGGAGATCGAGATCACGACGGAATCGGAAAAAATTGTCGATTTCACTCAGCCGTATCTGATGTCCTCGATCGGCATCGCGCTCCAGAGCAGGTCGTGGCATCCGGATTGGATCTCCCTCGCGAAAGAGTTCTTCAACTGGACGCTTTTCCAGGTGCTGCTGGCCATCCTGGCCGGCATGGTCGTCGTGAGCGCGCTGATCTGGCTGCTGGAGCGCAACCATGAGCGGGGGCATTTTCGCGGCGGGCTGACAGGGTTCGGGTCGGCGCTTTGGTTTGCAGCCACGACCATGACGTCGGTCGGGTATGGCGACAAGACTCCCTCCACGCTTTCAGGCCGGCTGGTCTCTTTTGTCTGGATGCTGGTGGGGGTCCTTCTGGTCGCGGGTTTCACCGCGGCGGTCGCGGCCAACGTGGCGGCGGCCCGCGTCAACGAAATCGTCACCCGCCCGAGCGACCTTTACCGGGTTTCCTGCGGCGTCATGGCGAACTCGGTTTCGCTGCAATACCTCCAAAAACAGGGGATCCCCTCCCGGCCGTATCCTTCGATCGCGGCCGCGCTCGAGGCGCTCTCGAATGGGGAGATCGAAGCGGTATTGGCGGACAGAAATTCCCTCCGCTACCTTGCAAAAAGCATGGCCGGGGACAGGCCGGATGTGCGGTTCCGGGTTTCATCGGTGAGCTTCCAGGATGTCTTCATCGGAATCCCCGTTCACGACAAGCTGCCGGAATTTGAAGACATCAACGTGGCCCTGCTCAACACGAGGTCCAGCGAGAAATGGCAGGGCACCCTCCGGCACTGGCTCGGCCGCGACCGGGAATAACAAATCTCTCCCGCATTCGTTTCTTGACCTTTTCCGGCACTTCCGGCATGTCATCTCTTCCGCGCCGGGGCAGAATGCTCCGATTGCCGCCCTAACCATGACCTTTTGCCGATCGTTTTTCCGTAGATTCCTGCCGGTTTTGTTGCCGGTGATTTTTGCCGTTCTCCTGCACCCGCTGAACGCCCAGACCGGCGCCGGCCCCGTGATCAAAGACATTGCGGTCGAGAATGTCGGGGCGCCGGGCATTTCCAAGGAGCGCGTGCTCGCCAACCTCGCCACCAAGGTCGGGCAGCCATACAGCGAGCGGGCCGCCGAGCAGGATATCCGCGCGCTCTACGCCACCGGCGGCGTCTCCAACGTCCGCATTTTCGCCGAACCCCTCGGCGACGGCGTCAAGGTCACGGTGCTCCTGCAGGGCCGCCCGGTCATCCAGGAAATTCTCATCGAGGGCACGGACCAGATTCCCCTGAACCGCGTCCGCCGCGAGATCGGAACAAGGGTCGGCGATGTCGTCAGCGAGGAAAAAATCGAGGACGACCGCCAGAAAATCATCAAGCTTTACGAGGACAGAAACTACTCCGAGATCGACGTCCAATACAAAATCCAGGAAGTCCCGGGGAACAACCGCTCGAAGGTCATCTACTCGATCAACGAGGGGCCGAAGCTGATCGTCAAGCGCATCACCTTTGTCGGAAACGAATCCGTCCTATCCCGCGACCTGAAAAAGGTCATGAAGACGAAGGCGGAGGACATCCTCTCCTTTTTCACCAAGAGCGGGCGCCTCGTCCCCGCGCAGGTCGAGGAGGACCGCTCCGCGATCAAGACCCTTTACCAGAACCGCGGGTTTGCCGATGTCGAGGTCTCCGACATCCAGACGCTGCCGACCGACGGCAAAGGCGTCGAAATGACCGTCACCATCGTCGAGGGGATGCAATACCGGCTGAACTCGGTCAAGGTCGAAGGGGTGAACTTAACCTCGCCGGACGAAGTTCTTGCGCGCCTGAAAATGCAGGGCGGACAGCTTTTCACGCCGAAGGGGATGGGCGACGACCTCAAGGCGCTGCGCGATTTCTACGGCAGCCGCGGTTACGTGGATATGGTGGCCGCGCCGGAAGTGCTTCCCGCTGGCCCGGGAGCCGTCGATGTGACCTACCGGGTGGACGAAGGCGTCCAGTCCTACGTCAACCTCGTCAACATCCAGGGGAACACACGCACCCAGGACCGCGTGATCCGCCGCGAGCTGGCCGTCAAGCCGGGCGATGTCTTCGACACCACCCTCGTGGATGTCAGCAAAAAGCGGCTCGAAAACCTCAACTACTTTTCGAGGGTGGACACCGCGCCCTCCGACACGATCGTGCCCGGCCGCAAGGATCTGAACGTGATCGTGGACGAAAAGCGCACCGGGTCGTTCAACTTCGGCGTCGGGTTCAGCACGATCGACAGCCTGCTCGGCTTCGCGGAACTCCAGCAGACGAATTTCGACATCTTCAACTGGCCCAGCCTCACCGGCGGCGGCCAGAGGTTCCGGATCCGCGGCCAATACGGACTCCAGAGAAGCGACTTTGTCATAGCCCTGACCGAGCCGTGGTTCCTCGGGCAAAAGCTTTCCGTCGGTGTGGAGGGATACTACCGGAACGCCAACTTCCTCTCGGCCGTTTACAACCAGTCGAACCTCGGCGTCGCCTTCCAGGCGCGCAAGCAGCTCTGGCGCGCCCTCTCCGCCCGGCTGGAATACCGGATCGAGCAGATAAAGATCTACGACGTCGGGAACACCGACCAGAACGGCTACTACTACCCCTTCGGCTATAACGACGATTACAACGGCAATGAGAATGCGGGGCTCGTCATCGAGAACTCCGCCGGCACCTACGTCAAGAGCGCGTTCACCGGATCGCTCACCTGGGACACGAGGGACAGCCTGTTTCTCACCCGGAAAGGCGAGTTGGTCGAACTCACCGGCTTTATCGCCGGAGGCCCTCTCGGCGGCGACGTGCAGGACTACGGGCTTTCGCTCGAAGCCACAAAATATTTCTCGCTCCCGTTCGACCTGATCTTCCTCGTCAAGGGGCAGCTCGCCATCGTGAACGGATGGGGCGGCAACACCGACTCGGTTGACGGCGGATACGGCAACGGGGTCCCGATTTTCGACCGCCTCTACCTCGGCGGCGCGAACAACATGCGCGGCTTCAATTTCCGCGAAGTCGGCCCCGTGGACGTGTATGGGAACCCGATCGGCGGCAACTCCCTGGCCTACCTCACATTCGAGCTCACGTTCCCGATCGTCTCCCGCGTCCGCGGGGCCGTCTTCAGCGACATGGGGTTCGTCAACGTCCAGCCCAACGATTTTACCACGAGCAACGCCAACGTGGACATCGGCATCGGGCTGCGGCTCGACCTTCCGATCGGCCCGATCCGCGTTGACTACGGCATCCCGGTCATTTATGACAACTGGAACGGGCCTCCCGGAAAATTCAATTTCAATATCGGCTACCAATTTTGAACGAATTCGCGGGACGGCGGTCCAAACTTGACCAATCCATTCCACAAGTCACACTCACACATTCTCATAACCAACAAACCAACATGCTCAAATCCATCCTCTCCATCACCATCCTGGCCACAGCGCTCTTCGCCGTGGCCCCGTCAGCCAACGCCGAGAACAAAATCGGCACGTTGGACATGAACGCCATCTTCACCCAGTATTACAAAACCAAGGATGCCGAGGCGAAGCTCAACGAGGCCCGCGCCGCCGCCAAGAAGGAGCTCGACGACCGCCTCGATACGCTCAAGAAGGCGATGGACGAGATCAACAAGATCAACACCGATCTCGAAAAACCCGAGCTCAGCAAGGACGCGAAGGACAAGGCCACAAAAAACCGCGACGAAAAGGTCAACGACGCCCGCAACCTCGACCGCGAGATCACGGAGTTCCGCGGAACGCGCGAGCGCCAGCTCCAGGAACAGTTTGTCCGCATGCGCAAGGACATCATCGACGAGATCATGAAGGTCGTGAGCGACAAGGTCAAAGCCACCGGGTTTGACATCGTTTTCGACAAGTCCGGCATGAGCATGGGCCAGATCCCCGTCCTCATCTACTCCCGCGCCGACCTGGATTTCAGCAAGGACATTGTTGACACGCTGAACAAAAACGCACCGAAAGACGGGGCGAAAGCTCCCTGAAGCGCATGACGCTCGGTGAGGTGGCCGCCCAAGCGGGCGGCTGGGTGGCACCGGAAGCCGCCGCGCAGGAGATCTCCGGAATGGCGTCACTCGATGATGCCATTCCCGGGGATCTCGCGTTTTTCGGAAACCCGAGGTATGTCCGCTCGCTCCGGAAGTCCCGAGCCACGGCGGTTTTTGTTCCGCACGGATTCGCTGAGGAAGTTCCTCCCACACGGATCTGGGTGGACGACCCGGGCGCGGCCTTTGCCGGGCTGCTGACTGCCTTTGTTCCCCCGGAAATCGCTTTTGTTTCCGGCGTGCATCCGACGGCGGTCGTGGATCCGGAGGCCACTCTTGGTAAGGATGTTTTCATCGGGGCTCATGCCGTCATCGAGCCGGGAGCGAAGGTTGGATCACGCTCGATCATTTCCGCCCACGCCTACGTCGGCCACGGGGTTCAAATCGGCGAGGATTGCCGGATCTACCCTCACGTCACGATCCGCGAGCGCTGCACCCTCGCAAACCGCGTGATCCTGCACCCTGGCGTGGTCATAGGATCCGACGGGTTCGGCTACGAGTTCCGGGACGGGGCGCATCAAAAAATTCCCCAGACCGGGATCGTCCAAATCGAGGACGACGTGGAAATCGGCGCCAACTCGACGGTCGATCGCGCGCGGTTCGGCCGCACGTGGATCCGCAAGGGGACGAAAATTGACAACCTCGTCCAGATTGCCCACAACGTCACCGTCGGCGAACACTCCATCCTCTGCGCCCAGGTCGGGATTTCCGGCAGCACGCGGGTGGGAAATTTTGTGACGCTGGCCGGCAAGGTCGGGGTCAACGGCCACATCGAGATCGGGGACGGGGCGATCATCGGAGCCATGTCGGGCGTCCCGAAAAGCATCAAGCCCGGGGTCATCGTCATCGGTGCCCCCGCGCGGCCGATCAAGGACTACAAAATCAGCCTGGCCCTACTGAACAAACTCGCCGCGCTCTTCGACCGTGTCAAAAAACTCGAAGAGGGCACGCCGCGGGAATAGCCTCAGAAATCACTTCCCCACATAGGGGTTGTGATCCCGCTCGTGCCCGATCGTCGTGGCTGGCCCATGCCCCGGGAAAACGACGGTTGCCGGATCCAACGGGAAAAGCTTTTCGCGGATCCCCTCGAACAGGAGCGGCCCATCCCCGCCGGGCAGATCCCAGCGCCCCACTCCTTCCCGGAAAAGCACATCGCCGCCAATGAGGCTCAGCGAGTCGGGGAAGAAAAAGCAGAGGCTCCCGGGGCAGTGCCCGGGGACGTGAAACACGCGCATCTTCACTCCCGCCACCTCGCACCCGTCGCATTCCTCGAGAAGCCGGTCCGCCGAAAACGGCTCGATTTCGAGCGGGAACCCCATGCGGCGGAAAAACCCGCGGTCGGTCGCCATCGGCGCGGTCTCGGGGTGGTAGGCGATTTTGCACCCATGCCGCCGCCCGATCGCGGCCGCATCCGCCGTGTGGTCGAAGTGGCCGTGCGTCAGCAGCAGCCAGTCCACCTTTTCCCCGGCAAACCGCCCGTCGGCACCCTCCGGGGCGTCAAAAAGGATGTTTCCGCCGGGGGATTCGAGGAAATACGCATTGGTTTCGAGCTGGCCGCCGGTAAATGTTTTGAACTGATTCATCTGGAAATGGTCTGAATGTTGATGACGAAGTTTGATTTTTCCGCCGGGCTCTGCAAGGTTTTCGCGGCACCTATTATGAAATACTTTTCGAGAGCCCTTTTGGCGGCATGGATTTTGGCGGCGGTTCCCCTCCCGCGTTTGGCGCAGGCGGCCGCATCGCCCGACTCCGGGCAGATCGCCCTGGCGGTGGCGCGCTGGCTGGAACAGGCGCACTACTCGCGGCATAAACTCGACTCGGAAATGTCGGTGAAGCTCCTCACCACTTACCTCGAGGCGCTCGATTACAACAAGCTCTACTTCACCCAGCAGGATGTGGATGAATTCACGAGGAAATACGCCACGAACCTCGACGAGGAGATTTTCCGCGGCGACCTCTCCCCCGCGCATGAAATCTTCGCACGCTTCAAGGAACGCGTCGAAGCCCGCGTCGCCAGCAACAAAAAACTGGCCGTAAAAAAATGGGATTTCTCCGGTGCCGACTCCGTCGAGCTGAACCGTCAGAAGGCCCCGTGGCCGAAGAACCTCGCCGAGGCGGACAAGCTCTGGACCCAGCGCGTGGAGGCGGAACTCCTCCAGGAGAACCTGAACGAGTTCAAACCCCGGCCGCCCGAGCAGACCGTCATCAAGCGCTATGACCAGGCGCTGCGGAACGTGCGGGAGATGGAGCCCGCCGATGTGGTGAACACGTTCCTGAGCGCGCTCGCGCAGAGCTACGACCCCCACTCCGAATACATGAGCCCGAGCGAGATGGATAATTTCAACATCTCCATGAAGCTCTCCCTCGTGGGCGTCGGCGCGGTGCTCCGGACGGACGACGGGTTCGCCCGCGTGATGGAGGTCGTTCCAGGAGGGCCGGCGGACCGCGACGGGCGGCTCAAGGAAAACGACCGGATCGCCGCGGTCGCCCAGGGCAATAACGAATTCGAGGACGTCGTGGACATGAAGCTCGACAAGGTCGTGGAAAAGATCCGCGGAAAAAAGGGGACCATCGTCCGCCTGCAGGTCGTTCCCGGAGATGCCACCGATCCCTCGAAACGCCACATCATCGAAATCACCAGGGACAAGGTCGAGCTGAAGGATCAGGAGGCGAAGGCCGAGGTCATAGATGTGCAGGGGCCGGATCAAAAAACGGCTAGGATCGGGTGGATCACGCTTCCCGCGTTCTATGCGAACATGAGCGGCGAGGGCGCGGCCAAAAGCGCGACCGGGGACGTCGCCTCCCTTCTCGGCCGGCTCAAGCAGGAAGGGATCGAGGGGCTTGTCATCGATCTCCGAAAGAACGGCGGCGGCTCCCTTGAGGAGGCGATCAACCTCACCGGGCTGTTCATCCCCAAGGGGCCTGTCGTCCAGGTCAAGGATTCCAACGGGAAAATCTCCGTGTCCAGCGACACGAATCCCGGAATCGCCTACAGCGGCCCGTTGGTTGTCGTCACCAACCGCCTGAGCGCCTCGGCCAGCGAAATTTTTGCCGCAGCGCTGCAGGATTACGGCCGCGCGGTGGTCGTGGGGGACGAGCGGAGCTTCGGCAAAGGCACGGTGCAGACCGTTCTTGATATCGGAAAAGCCATGCCGTTTTTCAGCCTGGGCGCCGCCGATGCGGGAGCCCTCAAGCTCACGATCAACAAATTTTACCGCGTCCGCGGCGGCTCGACCCAGCTCAACGGGGTCGCGTCGGACATCGTTCTTCCCTCGCGGACCGACAACGTCGAAATCGGCGAAGGATCATTAAAAAACCGTTTGGAATACGACGAGGTCGCCCCGCTCAAGCTCGCGGAATGGCCGTGCCCGCTCTTCCTCGATGAGCTGCGCGCGAACTCGAAGGCCCGCGTCTCCTCGGACCCGGAATTCGCCTTCGTGAGCCAGGACATGAAGCGACTCCGCGAGCGGATCACCGAGAACCGGCTGTCGCTCAGCGAAAAGGTCCGTCGCCAGGAGCTCGCAGAGGACAAGGTGCGCAAAGAAGAGCGGCAGAAAGACCGCGCCCGGCGCGGCCCGCTGGTCAGCGCGGAAGTCTGGCAGCTCACGCTCGACGACGTCCGCTCGAAGCGCGACAAGCTCGAGCCGGTCGCCTACGAGCGGGATCGCGAAAAGCACTACGCGGGAGACCCCGAGGAGGCCGCGGAGGAGAAAAAGGACGGCCCGAAACCCCCGGAGCCGGACCCCATCCGCAACGAAACTCTGCGGGTTGTCGAAGATCTGATCCATCTCACGAACCAGAACAAGACCGCGAGCGTGAGAGGGAACTGATCGGGATTCCCCCTTGCCCCGGGCTTGAAACTGAGAGCGACCGCATGAACAAATTATTCAAAACCGGGATCCGATACGGTTTTTTCATCCTGATCTGCGTTGCCCTGTCCGGCTGCGCTGTGGAAATCGGCCCATCCGTGCCGGCGCAATCCATCGAGGCCGCGGTGCAAACCGTGCTCGCAAAGCAGGGGTATTACCGAGGGCCTATCGACGGGGCCATCGGGCCTGCGGCGAGCCGGGCGATCCGCAATTACCAGCGCGACCACCGGCTCACGCCCACGGGTACGATCAACCCGGCGCTGCTCTCCAGCATGGGGTTGGCACCAAGCGCGACAAGCAGCTGGCCCGCCGCCTACTACGCGGGGTATCCCGCCTACTACTCCGCATATGCGGCCCCCGCATTTTCCCTTCCGGCACCTGTCATCAACCTCGGATGGGGAGGCGGATGGCCGGCTTGGGGCAACTGGAACCGTGGCTGGGGTGGCGGCTGTTACCCGGGCT
>Ga0194063_10001848_pt1 | contig 13460 bp, 11 predicted proteins | sample SepL3720m_MetaG_FD_155459 | JGI IMG/M metagenome (GOLD analysis project Ga0194063, IMG submission 155459) | Anoxic zone freshwater microbial communities from boreal shield lake in IISD Experimental Lakes Area, Ontario, Canada - Sep2016-L373-20m | ecosystem: Environmental > Aquatic > Freshwater... | reverse complement strand
GTGTTTCAGGCGACCGAGCGAGAGACAATACGCTTCACGGGAGAGTGACGGAATCCATGACGGAGTGGCTAAGGGGGTAGGGGATTCAGCGGCAAAGGGAGGGAACACTGGGAACTCACGGGGTGGGGGGTAGAGACCGAACCACAAGAGGGGGAAGTCTGAGTCGTCTGGCCTGACCTTGAGCGCGGGATCGAAAGCCGGTGCGGCTTCGTAACTCAGAAATCCAGCCGCATACAGGCCGGTTGAATTGACTTCAGTCTCAAGTTCTTGCAGGGCGGGCAGGACGTCCCCGATGTGGTGTGCGTTGATACTTCGCACAGGGTCTTGAAAGGAGAGCCAACAATTCCTCCTGGCCTCATGAATGACCACACGGTGTTTCATAGACGGCGAATGACGTCTTCTTCAGAACCAAGGATGAAGTCCAGCATCGCGGATTCGGAGGGTGAGGCGCGCAGGTTGTCAAGGAGTGGGGTTTCCATACACATGGTGCACAATCGTGCCAGCGTATGGAGGTGGAGCCGGTCGTCCTGGCAACAGACGAGAAAGAAAAGGTCGGTTGGCTTGCCATCCCCCGCCCCGAAATGCACGGGCTGGATGGCGCGGCCGAGAATCATGAAGGATTCGGCAAACATATAGGGATCGTGATGGCGGGGATGGAGGATGGCCAACCCGTTGGGGAGGGCGGTTGAACATAACTGTTCCCGCTCCTCAATCATTCGGAGCAGTTCCACTTTATCCGAAAGCAGATCCGTCTTCTCGGCCATGGCAACCAGATCCCGGATGACCGAGGCGCGTGTTTTCGATGCCAACTCGGCGTTGATCCGGTCCCGTGTGACGAGTTGGGGCATCAGGGCGGCGCCGGGAGTGTATTCACTGACCTGGGAAGAACTTTTCGAATGGTAGGCGGCCAGGCGTTTCGATGACAAGGTGAGAATTCGCCGGGAGGCCCAGGCGTCGATTTCCGCGCGCTTGAAAATGACCCGGCTTCCCTGTTTCTCGCAGGGGATTTCCCGCTCCTTGACCAGGGACTCAACATCAGAGGCCCCCAGATGGAGATAGGTGGCGACTTCCTTGATGCTCATGGAACGGTGCGGCATGGTTCTGAGTCTGCCAGAACCGTCCGGGTGGTGCAATGGTATCCATTCATCGACTTACCATTTTTTTCTTCTCTTGATCGGGGGGGCTTTGAGGGGTAGTTTATGCGCCTGTTATGTCAGTACTGATGTCTGGTTCCCATGAAGCCGGGAACCGGTGACGGTTGGGGCCTATGCGGCGGAAACCGGCAAAATCCCGCCAGGCCCGGAAGGGTGCAACGGTATGCCACGATCCGTGCGCCGTAGTGTCCCTGGCCTTAGCCGGCCCCGGCTTCCTGGGAACCGATATCGGAACAATGTGAAATCGCGCGGGAGACTCTCTTATGGCCTACGAAGTATTGGCGAGAAAATGGCGGCCTCAGCAGTTCGCGGATGTGGTCGGTCAGGATCATGTCACCCAGACCCTCCAGAATGCCATCAAGGCCAACCGGATCGCCCATGCGTATCTGTTTGTAGGACCGAGAGGGACAGGCAAAACATCAATGGCCCGCCTGTTCGCGAAGGCCCTGAACTGTGCGACAGGACCCACCGTTACCCCCTGCGGCACTTGTGATTCCTGCCGGGAAATCACCTCGGGCACCTCGATGGACGTATTGGAGATCGACGGTGCCTCCAACAACGGTGTGGAACAGGTGCGGGAGTTGCGTGACAACGTCAAATTTGCGCCCACCCACGGCCAATACAAGATCTACATCATTGACGAAGTCCACATGCTCTCGCCGGGCGCCTTCAACGCCCTGCTCAAGACCCTGGAGGAACCACCGGCCCATGTGAAATTCTTCTTCGCCACGACCGAGGTTCACAAGGTGCTGCCAACCATTGTGTCCCGGTGCCAGCGGTTCGACCTTCGTCGAATTCCAACCGCCCTCATCATCGAGCGTCTCAACCTGATAGCGGCGGAGGAAAAGATCACGCTTGATAGTGATGCTGCCCTGGCGATCGCCCGGGGCGCCGAGGGAGGCTTGCGCGATGCCGAATCGGCCATGGACCAGTTGATCGCCTTCCGGGGTGACACCATCACCGAAGCCGATGTGTTGTCGGTGTTCGGTCTTGTGTCCCGCGAAACCCTTGAAACCCTGGCCACGGCTGTTCTGAAGGGTGATGTGGGGCAAATTGTCCGGATCATTGCCGACCTGGATGCGGGCGGGAAAGACATGCAGCGGCTGGTGTTGGAACTGCTGGATCATTTCCGGGCCCTTCTGGTCTATGAATGCGCCCCTGAGGCGTCAGCGACCCTGGATGTCATGGCCTCCCAACTCGAGAGCCTCAAGAAGCAGGCCGAATTGGCTCAGCCGGACCGGTTGATCAGGATTGCCGAGGCACTTTCCATGGCCGAGGACAGGATGCGGTATGCGTTGTCGCGTCGAACCCTGGTGGAAACGGCGTTAATCCGTTGCGCGAAGGCGACGACGGTGTCGGTGGATGAACTCTTGAAACGATTGGATTCGATCCGGCAATCATTGGGGGTGGCCGCCACACCGCTTGCGCCAGACGTCCCTTCGCGACAGGCTGATGCGGCCCGTGAAGCCGCGCCCCGGTCACCGCCACCCTCCGCGCCGGTTCGGGCCCCCCTGCCGGTTGCGTCCCGGGAACCCGCTCCGGTTTCTTCCTCCAACGAACTTCAACTTCTGACGGAGAAATGGCGCGATCACATTGTGGAGCGGGTTAAACGTACGGTAGCGTTGGCCGGAGCGGTGTTGATGGATGCCAAGCCGCTCGCGGTTGAGGCCACCCGTGTGGTCATCGGGTTCGATCCCGAATTCGGGAAGGTTGGCATCGAGAAGATGAAAATCCCCCAGTATCACAAAGCCGTTCAGGGGGTGTTGGGGCAGTTTCTGAAACGGACTGTCAACGTGGAATTCAAATTGATAGAGACGCAGGGGCAGACTGATGTGCCCGCCGACCATACCATTGAGCGCGAGGGGAGCCCTGCCGGGGCCAAAGTCCATTCCAAGACGCGGCAGGATTGGCAACAGGTGCCTGTGGTCAACAAGACGTTGGAATTCTTTAATGGAAGTATCATCGATATTCGAGAGTAGGAGTATGCCATGAACGTGATGAAACTGATGAAGCAGGCCCAGACGATGCAGAAGGATATGGAGCGCGTTCAGGCCGGGTTGGCAACGAAGCGGGTTGAGTTTTCGAGCGGAGGCGGAATGGTGGCGGCCGTTGCGACAGGCGACGGAGGCATCGTGAGCCTCAAAATCGACCCCAAGGTGATTAATCCGGCGGACAAGGAACTGCTTGAAGACCTGGTTCTGGCGGCCGTCGATGGCGCCATCAAGAAAAGCCGCGAAATGGCCTCGGCTGAGATGGGCAAGGTCACGGCGGGAATGGGCATGCCGGGAATGTTTGGCCACTGATCACCACGATGAATGGCTTGGAGTATCTGGATCGCATTGCGGCGGCGCTGGGCAAATTACCCGGTATCGGGCGACGCTCGGCGGAGCGCATGGCCTATCGGCTGGCATCGGATACCGAGGGAGTGATGAGGGAATTGGAGCAGGCGCTGCGTGAGGCGCAGGAGACTATCCGGCTATGCTCCCTGTGCGGCGGCATCACCACTTTGGCTGAGATGCCTTGCCGTCTTTGCACCCATTCCTCGCGGGATGCCTCGGTCGTCTGTGTGGTTCAGGATCCGACTGATATTGTGGCGCTCGAACGGACGGGATCCTATAAGGGCCGGTATCATGCGCTGATGGGCATCATTTCGCCGATGCATGGTGAAGGTCCGGGAGACTTACGGCTCCAGTCCCTGCTGAAGCGGGTCGAGGTCGAGGGGTTTACGGAAGTGATCATGGCCTTGGGAACGGATGTGGAGAGTGAAGCCACCGCCAACTATATCGCGGAACTGCTGAAGAGCCGTCCTGTGCGTGTCACGCGTCTGGCCTCGGGTATTCCGGTTGGCAGCGGGGTCATGTATTCGGATGCCGTCACCCTCTCCCGCGCCATCAAAGGCCGGCAATCGTTGGGTTGAAAAACGCGCCTATTTCAAACCCAGGCGCTTGATCCACATCTTGAAATCTTTCGGGAGTGGCGCCTCGACCCGGATTTTTTCATGGGTGAAGGGGGACTCGAAAGTCAGGCTGGCGGCGTGGAGCATCTGCCGTTCGATCAGCCGGAATTCCTCGGGAATGGCGCCACGTCCCGCATAGGTTCGATCCCCCAGCACGGGATGCCCGATATAGGCAAGATGCTTGCGGATCTGGTGGGTGCGACCGGTTTCAATTTTGACCTTCACATGACTGGCCAGTTCATTGCTGGAGACCAGGTGGAGATGGGTCACTGCGGGTTCACCCTCCAGGGCGTACTCGACCTTGCGTTCGCGATCCTTGATCTCTCCCGCGGCAAGGGCATGGTAAACTTTACTGATGCGCTGCTCCTTGAACAGATCCACGGCGCTGTCGAACGCCGTTTTGGAGCGGGCAATCAGAATACACCCGGAGGTGTCGCGGTCCAGGCGATGGACCGCCTGAAGCCGGGGTTGGTTCATCACCCCCTGGAGATCGGCCTCCAGACTGTTCGGGCCATTGGAGAGGCGGCCGGGGGGTTTGTTGACGACCAGGTAGTCGTTGTCCTGGAAAAGGATGATCGGGGTGGCGGTCGATTTCCGGGCCGTCTGGCGGGGTATCATGATATCGACGAAGTCCCCTTTTTTTAACTCATGTTTGGTCATCCAGATGCGGCGGCCATTCACAAAGGCCTGCCGCTCATCCAGGATGGACTTTGCCTTGTTCCGGGACAGTCCGAGTTGCCGCGCAAGAAAGTCCTGCAATGCCATTCCCGCCTGTTCCGGTCGCACGTTTAATCGTTGTGATTCCATAGCGATGCATTATGGCGTGACGAGGGACGTGTGTCTAGGGGGAACCGTTATCCAAAATGTGTAAAAAAGAGACTTGTCGATTTTGTCAGGCGGTGTATTCTGCACGCAGGGAGTAGTGATTAGCGGAGGCCGGGATCATGCAATATCGATCATGTAGTTCATTGAACACCGATGGCTACCGGGCAGGCTATGAAGTTGGCACCCATCTGAAATCCCTCAACCCTGAGGTTATTCTCCTGTTCTTATCCATCAATTATGCGGATTCCTTTGCCGATCTATTCGACGGACTTGGCGATGGCTTGGATACTGTGAAACCCATTATTTTCGGATGTACCGGCGACGGGATCTATGAGACCGGCAATGTTCAGCATCATGGAATCGCGGCTCTGGGGATGAATTCCGGCGGTCTGATGCGATGGACTGTCGCACAGTCTAAAGGGGTGGGTGCAGATTCTTATTCAGCCGCGCGATCCTGTGCAAAGGATGCCCTTTCCGCACTGGGAGGAGCGCCCTCCTTCGCCTTCGTCCTGGCGGATGGCATCCAATCGGATGGAACGCAACTGGTTGCGGGTTTAACGAGTGTACTGTCGATCCCCTATTTCGGAGGATTGGCTGGCGACGACCGGAAGTTCGGACAGTCTTTTGTCCTGATTAACAATGAAGCGGTTGAAGACACCGCCGCAATCCTCCTCGGAGCTGGCAAGATCAATTTCCAGATAAACGCCGCCAGTGGGTGGACGCCGGTCGGGGATATGGGTGTTGTGGAGGTCTCACATCGCAATGTGGTTGATCGCATTAGCGGGATGACGGCGTATGCCTTTATGTGTGCCCAAATCGGAAAATCACCCGGCGTGACCGATGTCGGGATTATTCCCCTGGCAACAACGCAAAAGGATGACGACATGAATTATCCCGCGCTGCGTTCGGTGTGGCATTTTAATCCCACCACGGGGTCCGCCACCTTGGGAGGGAGCATTGAAGTGGGGGCAAAGGTTCGAGTCTGTGCCGCAACCCATGGCGAAGTGTTGAATGGAGTCGATACGGCGTTAAGTTCGATGAAGCGGACTAAATTCGTTCCCAAGGCCGCCCTTGTGGTCAGTTGCGCGGGGCGCAAATGGGTGTTGGGAAGCGGGGGCAACCAGGAAGTTGAGAAGTTATTCTCAGCCTTGGGAACCGAGATCCCCATGATCGGGTTCCCCTCGTTCGGCGAAATCTCACCTTTTATACGGCCCGATGGAACCTATACCCCGAGTTTCTTCCACAATGTTACCTTCAGTTTGTGTCTTTTGGGAGAATAGGATGGAAATTCTATATCACTCCATGATAAACCCGCCCCCTGAGGGTTTTTCCTTCAGAAAGGAACTGCGAATAAGAGATTTCCGGCGCGGTGTTTTTGCATTGGCTGCGCCCACCGTTGAAGCCGCGGAACATTTCCTTTCGCCCGTGATCGGAAAAATCAGCGGATTGATTGTCACGGTCGCGCCCCGCACCGGATGGGAGCGGCGTGCTCCGGGACTCTTTCACCTGGCGGTCACCCGTGAGTTGATGCCGCACCTACCCTGGGTGCTTCCACCCCTGCTGTCGATGCTTGAAGGGGAAGCGGAGGCCATGGAGTCCAAGCGGATTTGTGCTTTGGATCTCGAGCGAATGACGGAAGATATCAAGCGCATGGCGGATCAATTGTCGGACACGAGCCGGCTGCTGTCCTCCGAATTGTCGGCCCGGCGAAGCGTTGAAAAAAACCTGGAAGAAAGCAGGAAGTGGTTCCGCGCAATATTCGATTCAGTCAACGACGCCGTGTTTGTCCATGATGCGGAAACAGGCCGGATTTTGGATGTCAACCATCGCATGTGTGATCTTTACGGGTATACCCGCAAGGAAGCGCTGGAGGTGGGTTTTCAAAACATTCTTTTCGATGGCGCCCCATATGATTTGGAGCATGCGTTGGGGTATATCCGTAAGGCGGCCGCAGGGCATCCCCAGACCTTTGAATGGAAGGCCCGCCACAAGTCCGGCCGTTCGTTTTGGGTCGAAGTGAGCATCGGGTCTGCCGAACTCGCGGGGAAATCCTGTGTGCTGGCGGCGGTTCGCGATATCACGGAGCGCAAACGATCCGAGGAAGTCCGTGAAAGGGCCGAAGAGCAAACACGGGAGGCCCAAAGGATGGAAAGTCTCGGGGTTCTGGCCGGTGGCATAGCCCACGATTTCAACAATCTCCTGATGACGATTCTCGGGAACGCCGACATCACGTTGATGGAAACGCCACCCCTGGCGTCGTCCCGTGCAAACATCAATGAGATCATCAAGGCTTCACGGCGCGCAGCCGAACTGTGTGCGCAGATGCTGGCCTATGCCGGAAAAGGAAAATTTGTCACCCGGATGGTCAATGTGAACGACCTGATCGCCGGGATGTCCAAGATGTTTGAAACTTCGGTTTCCAAAAAGGTCTCCCTTTCTTATGAGTTTGGACAAAACCTGCCTGCGGTCCAGGCTGACCACACTCAACTGCGGCAAGTTCTGATGAATCTCCTTATTAACGCGTCTGAGGCCATCGGGAGCCAGGAGGGGACGATTACCGTTTCGACCGGACTCCTGCATTGTGACCAGGGGTATTTCCAGTCGACCTTGACGGGTGTTGGGCGACCGGAGGGAGACTATGTCTTTCTGGAGGTGCGCGACACCGGGAGCGGGATCAAGACGGAGGCCGTGTCGAAAATCTTCGAACCGTTTTATACAACCAAATTTACGGGGCGCGGACTTGGATTGCCGGCTGTTCAGGGCATTGTGAACAGCCACAATGGCGCCATCAAAGTACACTCCGAAGAAGGCAAGGGTACCGTTTTCACCATCCTGCTTCCCGCTGTCGGTGTCGCCGACGGGCAAGTTGTTCTGTCCGGGGACGGGGAAAAGCCTCGGTCAGGCGCCATTTTACTCGTGGACGATGAGGAGTCCATCCGTTTGATGACGTCCAAAATGCTCAGGGTTATCGGGTATGATGTGATCTCCGTGCCTGATGGCGAGCAAGCGCTTCGAGTCATCAAGGCGAGGGAACAGAGTCTTGCCTGCGTCCTGCTGGATCTCAACATGCCTGTCATGAATGGCGAGGACACCTATCGTGAGATTCGGAAAATTGACATGGCATTGCCTGTCATCATTTCCAGTGGATATGGTGAGCAGGAGATCTCGGAAAAGTTTTCAGAGAAAGGGATTCTCGGGGTTCTTCGTAAGCCTTATCAAATGGCGGCCTTACGACGAAAAATTGAAGACACACTCAAGTTGGCCGGGTCGAATTCGACGTCGAGGCAGGAGTAAACAGGACAGCGGAATGATGAAGCCAGTCCTTCATTCAGGCCTTTTTGTGACAGGAACTGATACAGGCGTCGGCAAGACGTTCGTATCGGCCTCAATACTGTCGGCGCTCCGGTCCCGGGGATGTGACGCCGTACCGATGAAGCCGGTCCAGACGGGATGTGTCCAGCGTCAGGGTCGGTTGATCGCTCCGGACTTGGCGTTTTGCCTGAAGGTGGCCCGGTTGACCCCTTCCCAAAGTGACAGGTGCGACATGGCTCCCTTTTGTTTTAAGCCGGCCTGTTCCCCTCATCTGGCAGCGCAGCGGACGGGTGCCACCATCCGGTTCAGCGTGATCAGGAAGGCGTTTTGCCGGTTAAGTCGCGCGCATGAGTTTGTCGTGGTTGAGGGCGCTGGTGGGGTTCTCGTTCCTTTGAACAGAAGGAAGACGATGCTGGATCTGATGGTTGCATTGAGACTTCCGGTCTTGCTTGTGGCAAGACCCGGTCTTGGCACGATCAACCACACGCTGCTCTCCCTGGAGGCTCTGAGTCGGGTCGGACTCGACATTCTCGGCGTGGTACTCAATCAGTCGAATCCCGGGCGATGGGGGGACATCGAGAACGACAATCTTCAAACGATCGAACGGATGAGCGGGGTAAAGGTACTGGCATGCATCCGGTACGGGGAATCGCCGGGGCGAATTCAATGTGCGTTGGCGGGCCTCCCACCGATTCTGGGGGTCAGGGAGTCCCGGTCACGATAGTCCCGGGCGGAAACTCAATCGTCACGTTTCCGTCCAATTCCGAAAAGTACCCCTTGGGTCTGAACGAGAAATCCAACACGGAGGCTCCTTCCGTGTGACTCCATATCGCGCTGTGGCGGAGACGGCTCCAAGGCCACCCGAACCCCTGCGCCTCGCCACTGATGACAATTCGGGATTGAAGGTCGGCATTGGGTTTCAACGAGACGCGGAACTTTTCAACGTGAAGTTGCAGGGACAGGGGGGCTGGGCCGGGACTTTGCATGTCGTAATGAATTTCCGTGAAGGCCGGAGTTGCCAGCAAAACGGCGGCAATCGCGGCGGCGGCCAGCGGGGGGGCTCCCCAGACAATCAGGGGTGATCTCCACAAGGAATCCCTGCCGACCTCGTCAGGATGATCCTCATGGTGAGGGATTCTGAGGATGACGTAGTAAAGCAGCCAGGCCATTGCGCAGGGGAAGAAGGCGGACCAGAGCACGTCGGAGGCAAAGTGGGCTCCGGCCGCCATACGCGCGACCCCGATCAGGGTTCCGTACGCCATGGCGCCAGCCAGGGCCGCGATGGCAAGTCGCCGATGCCGCCGCCGTGCCAGAAAGTAGAACACCACAAAATAGTACCCCATGGAACTGTGCCCGCAGGGGAATGATTTCCCGCGCCCGGATACCCCTTTCTGGTAAAAACATTGATAGTTCATGGTTCCGCCCAGTTCGGTTACCTGGCGGGGGCGCGGACGTCCCCAATGATCCTTGAAGAGTGTGTTGACGAAAAGGCCGGGACCCAGGACAAGCGTCAGGAAAACCAGTGCGGCATGTCGGCGCCAGCGCACCAGATTGGGCCGGTAGAGGGCGGCGACCAAAATTCCAAGCCCTGTCAGTGCGGTGATCAGGGCTGGCCAGGTGCCGAACGTGTACAAGGCCCGCCAGGTCCAGTCAAACTCATGCGGCCAGGGGTGTTCCGCGCCGGGGTGATAGAAATAAGAAAGAACCCTGATATCCAGGGTGGAGGTTAAAAAAGGAACCGTGGCGGCCGTTGCCAGGAGGAGGATCCACAGCAGATCTGTGAGCCACAACGATACAGGGTTTGATTGATGATCAGTCACAACGTTTAACCAGACTCATTCCCAGTCCAATTGCCAGCACGGCGGGAATCCAGACAATCAGGTGCGGCTGAGTCCAGGGATATTTCACAAGCGATTCGGCCACAATGATGAACAGATAGAACAGGAAGATCAATCCCAGGCTGATTCCGATTCCGATCGTCGTTTCCTGCCGGTGGGTTTTGGTCGCCAAGGGCGCGCCCAAGAGGACGAAGGCCAGACACGCCACCGCCAACACCAGGCGTTTATGGAACTCAACCCGGAGCGACATGTCCTGTTGGGCCAGGGACTGATCATCCAGTTCCGGATATGACAGTTTCATAGTATCCCTTGTGGTCATGAGTTCAAGCAGTGTCATGTCGCTCTTTTTCTTGGCACTGGTGGAAGTGTTTTCACTGTTGAGATGGCTTAAGTCGATGACGTATGGAAAATGGCTGGCGGTGCCAGGTCCGGGACGATCTTCGTAGAACGGATCGATGCGGACATCGAAAAGGTCGATGAGTAATCCGCTCTTATCGGCGGTCGGGGAGACGGTGCCGTGCCGGGCCCGGATGGTCCGGCCGGGTTTATTCGGTTGCATCTGGTAGATGATGATATCTTCGATGACCGAATCGTGCTTGGATCCGATGTAGAACGTGACACCCGGGAAATCCCGGATGGTCCGGCCTTCCTCGATCAGTTGAAGGGGGGATTCAATCCCAAGTTCGCGCAACGCCTCGCGCCGGGCATGATAACTCACCGGAATGAGTTCGGCGTTCAGGTACAGGCACACAGACCCCATCAGCAGGGAGAACATGATGGGCTCCCGCATGATTTGAAGCATGCGGATTCCGCTGCTTTTCATGGCGGTGATCTCGCCATTGGCCGACAGTTTTCCAAAGGTCAGAAGCGCCGCAGTGATGATACTCACGGGAATTGAAAAGCCGAAGGCCGAGGGGAGTCCGGCCAGGAATATCCTGCCGATCAGGGGCAGGGAACCGCCCATGGCGATGGCATCGGCAATGCGGAACAGCACCATGATGCACATGACGAAGGTCAGCACCATCAGGGTCATCGTGAAGGTGACCAGATAACTGTTCCTGACATAGGCTGGAATAATGCGCAACCGAGTTCTCCCGCGAAATAGACCGTTTCCTTATACTGGTCGGCGGTGACAATGGCAAGGAGAGAAGCGCTTACCGCATATGCGGTTCATGGCAGGGGCCACGGTATTCGTATGCGCGGTAAACACGGCCGTAGAAGCGGGTGCGTTCGATGCTCTGGAAGTAGAGTGCCTGTTCCCAAGTCCACTGTTCATGGTCAAAAAGGATGGCGGGTCGCCCTAACAGTTTGGGGTCTGCCAGATCCGTGTCGGAAAAGTAATCATAGGAGGATTCACGTCCCCCGCGGTAACTGTCGGCGCAGTACACGACGGGGTGCCGGGTCATGTAGAAGGCCAGCAAGGCGGTGCGCCCATAGGTGGACGCGACATAAAAGGGCTCCTTTCCTGTCTCCCTGGCCATTTCATTCGCCGCCCGTTCCACGCTGCGGGCAAAGAGGGGGAATCCATTGACCCGTTTAAGAAGTCGCCCGGTGTTAATCGTTTCCCCATCGTCGATTTTGATTTTACCGATGGCCTTGAGAGGGTAGGGGGCGAAGGAAACCAGGAGCGCAACGACCAGTCCGAGTCCGACCGTCCACCGCCACAGGATCCGGGAGGTGCGGTCTGATTTTAACCTGGCGGCAAGATAACAGGCCATGGGTACAAGGAATACGACAAAGGCGGCCGTGGGCCAGTTCAACTTCACATCTGTTCTGAAGGAGACCGGCAAGTAAAAGAGGAAAACCGGCGCCCCGAGATGGAGCGCATAGGACGTGATTTCTCTTAAGGCGTGAGTGCTGTTATCGGTGGTCTCCGAGGGGCGAAAGGCGGCGTTGACTGTCCGAATCAGGAGCAAGGCTGCTGGCGGCCCCAATAGGGCAAAGACATAGAAGGGATAACTCAGGGTCCACAAAAAATTGTAACGGTAATCACTATCAGGGGCGACATCACCCCCTGGAAGACGCATAGAACCAATCAGATGACTGATGGTGGGCCACCCGTGCTGGTGGTTCCAAATGGCGATAGGCATGGCGCATAGAATCACACCCCCAAGCAGGGCCAGGGAGCCGATGGCCCGCTGATGGAGTGAGAGCCGTCCGTGCCGGAACAGGAACACAAGCAACCCGGGCAGGATCAGGAGGACCGTGTATTTGCAGAGCATTCCGATGCCGATGAGGGAACCGAGGAGGAAAAACCAACCGGGCGCGGTCCGGTTCTTTCTGACCAGGGTCCAACCGGTGAAAGCGATGGACAACCAACAGGCATAATAGGGTCCGTCAGTGGTCATGAACTGGCTTGTGCCATAGAAAACAGGCAACAGACAGAATAACAGCATGGCAATCCAACCGGCGCGGGAGTTTTCTTCCGAGGCCGACAGGGCGAACCTGGCAAGGATGACCATCGAGATGAAGGCCGCAATGGCAGCAGGTAATCGAACCGCCCATTCGGTGATGCCAAAGGCCTTGACGGACGGCGCGATCAACCAGGCCACGGCGGGACCTTTGCTGTAATAGGACCAGTCCAGACGGCGCGACCAGTCCCAATATTGCGCCTCATCGGCCACCAGATCATAGGGACACAGCCAGATCAGGTAGGCAATCCGGGCCAGGGTGATGAGCCCGGCGACCATGATCAGTCGCCCCCAGGTCAACGCCGGCCAGAGTGATTTGTCGGGTTGGTTCATCGGTCTATGAGGAGCAGGGATTCGGGGACTTAGGGAGCAGGGGCATCAGGTCGGGAACATCCCGGAAGGGTTTGGCGCCCCGTGCCAGAAGCGCGGACACGCGGGTTACGGCGCTTTTCGCCGGAGTATAGTCGCGGGACTCGATACCCGCCGCGATAAAGACGGGTTTTCCGGCGTTTAGCACCTCGTCCAGAAGATCCAGGTTGGCAAGGTTGCCGGTGCCGAAGGGAACAGGACTGAGGACAAGGGCATCCGCCTCCCGGGCCAGCGTGCGGGCTTCGGCCTGGGCTGCGCGACTGACCGGGGAAAAGGGTGTCTCCAGCGCGGTGGCAATATTCAGGGCGCTGGCAACTTCGGCGTCCTGATCGCCCCGGTTCAGCACGCCGCAAGTGACCGTGTAGCCGCACAAGGCGAGGAGGCGGAGAAAGGGTTCCCCGCAACCACCGCCGCCAACGAGGTGGATCCGGATGCCTTTGCCGGTGCCAGGCGCAGGAAGGCGGGGCGCCGCAAGGATGCTGATCCCGCCACAATGGGGATCTTGATGAACCCGGACATCGCAATGATAGACCTGCCGCAGTGTGTCCTCGGTCAGGACAGTGGCGGGCGCGCCGTCTGTCACCAGTTTGCCGTG
>Ga0194063_10001847_pt1 | contig 13460 bp, 7 predicted proteins | sample SepL3720m_MetaG_FD_155459 | JGI IMG/M metagenome (GOLD analysis project Ga0194063, IMG submission 155459) | Anoxic zone freshwater microbial communities from boreal shield lake in IISD Experimental Lakes Area, Ontario, Canada - Sep2016-L373-20m | ecosystem: Environmental > Aquatic > Freshwater >... | reverse complement strand
AGCCGGACCCGTCACTGAACCCGCCGAAACCGGACGCAGCGGTCAGTGCGGCACCGATGCTGAGCGTCGACGCCCTTCCGGTGCGGATCGGCGTTGCGGTGATCGGCACGCTGATCATCTTCAGTCTGATCGGAGTAGCGCGCTCGCTGAATCTTCGGCAACAGGCGCGCTGATTTCGGTTGCCGCCCACGCGGTGGCGAACAGCACCAGCCTGGCGGTCATGTAGGCGAACACCATCACCCCGAGCACTGGGCCGAACACTGCGCCCGCCGGACCGTGCAGCACGATCCGCAGGTAGACCGAGGCGACCTGCTTGAAGATTTCGAAGCCCACGGCGGCCAGCAGTCCGGCGGCGGCGCAACGGCGAAACGGAACAGCATTGCGGGGCAGTCGGGCGATCATCGCGGTGAACAGCAGCCAGGACACACCCACCGAGGGGATGATCAACGCGGGAACAGCCAGCGCCGTCAGCGCGATGGTCAGCAGGCTCGCCACGAACGCGACTACCAGGGCGCGCAGATCGGAGAGCTTGTTTTTCACGAAACCTGTTGTGGCACTCTGCTGTCCCCACATCTGTGTGAGCGCCTCACGAACCCGCTGCATCCACAGCAGGCCGATATAGACCGCAGTGGCCAACCCGATCACCCCGACAGATGTCCGCGAGTCGATGGCCGAGTCCATCAGGGCTATCAATTGCGGACCGAGATCGCCGGGTACAGCTGCCTTGACCCGGCTGTCGATCTCGCTCAACAACTGCGGCCGGCCGGCAAGGGTGAAGCCGACCACCGCGAAGCCGACCATCAACAGCGGGAACAGCGCGAAGATGGTGAAGTAGGTGATGCCCGCGGCGTAAAAGTCGCCCTGGGCTTTGTCGTAACGCTGCTGAGCCCGCACGGCGTGGTCCAACCAGGCGTAGCGGGCGCGCAGCCGGTCGAATGTTCGCTTCATCTCCCCGGCAGGAACCCCAGTCGCTCGTACACCCGTCCGAGAGTTCCCGCCGCAACACCGCGGGCACGCTCGGCACCGGCGGCCAGGATGGCCTCGAGTTCGCCGCTGTCGGCGAGCAGTTCGTCCACCCGCGCCCGGATCGGAGTGACGTAGGCAACCACGGCGTCGGCGGTGTCGGATTTGAGGTCTCCGTAACCGCGCCCGGCGTAACCGGCGACCAGGGTGTCGATCTCGGTGCCGGTCACCGCGGACTGGATGGACAGCAGGTTGGAGATGCCGGGCTTGTTCTCCGGGTCGAAGCGGATCTCCCGTTCGCTGTCGGTGACCGCCGAGCGAATCTTCTTGGCCGACACCTTGGGATCGTCGAGCAGGTTAATCAGACCGGCGTCGGCGGCCGCCGACTTACTCATCTTGGCGGTCGGCTCAGCCAGGTCGTAGATCTTGGCGGTCGCCTTGGCGATCATCACCTCCGGAACCACGAGGGTCTTGGGGAAACGAGCGTTGACCCGCTGCGCGACATCGCGAGCGAGTTCGAGGTGCTGGCGCTGATCCTCCCCAACCGGCACCAGATCGGTGTCGTAGAGCAGCACATCGGCGGCCTGCAGCACCGGGTAGGTGAACAGTCCCACCGTCGTCGAATCCGATCCCTGCTTGGCGGACTTGTCCTTGAACTGGGTCATCCGTGAGGCCTGGCCGAAACCGGTGAAACACCCCAGCACCCATGCCAATTCAGTGTGAGCGGCCACATGGCTCTGCACGAAGATCGTCGAGCGCGCCGGGTCGATGCCCAACGCCAGATACTGGGCGGCCGTCACCAGGGTGCGTCGGCGCAGCACCGCGGGATCCTGCGGAACGGTGATCGCGTGCAGGTCGACGACACAGAAGAAGGCGTCGTAGTCGTCCTGCAGCGGGACCCACTGCTTTACGGCGCCGAGGGCGTTGCCGAGGTGTAGGGAATCCGAGGTGGGTTGCACACCGGAGAAGACAACGCGACGAGAGGGAGCGCTCATGATCGGTTAATCCTGTCACGGCGCCGCTAACTGCTAGCGTTTTGCTCCATGCGACGACTTCCGCTGGCGCTGACCGCCCTGCTGACGACGATGATCCTGCTGGCAGGTTGCTCGAACGGCCCCGGGGGAAGTGGCGGGGGCGAGAAACGCCCGGGCTCGGCCGCGGTGGTGGTGGTCTCCGGCGGAGACGCCACCAGTCCGTTCACCACACCCGATGCAGCCTGCGCCACAGGTTTGGCAGCCGGCAACACCAACACCGCGATTCGCGAGTTCCTGCTGTCGAAGAAACTCACCGTCTACACCTCGCCGGCCATGGCCGGGCGCGGGCAGGTGACCGACCAGACCGGCTTCGGCGCATTCGGCGTCTGCCCGGTCACCCTGCCGGAGAACATGACGGTCAACTCCACCGGCAGCATCGACACCGCCGGCGAGCACCTGGCCCGTTTCATCAACTGGCTCAACACCGAGAAGGGCGTCACCGAGGTTGATTTCGTGGCCCACTCAATGGGCGGGTTGTACTCGCGGGCCGCGATCCGGGTGCTGGCCACCACCGGAAGCAAGGTCAAAACCCGATCACTGACCACGATCGGCACGCCATGGCAGGGCAGTTACCTATCCGACTACGCCAATAACCTGATCCCGCTGACGGACTGCGTTGGCGACCAGTTCTGCGAGACATCGATGAAGACCTTCGCCGAGGAGGTAAAGCGGACCATGGCCGGCTCGGGCCGCGAAGTCAATCAAGCGTTCCTGATGGGCAAGGACGGCTGGAACCAGTTCCAGTCCGGCGTGCTGACCAACATCCCGGTCGTGCTGATTGCCGGTAAGAAGTTCACCCTGCCCGGCCCGGGTAATCCCGCGGTGTGGCCGAACGATGGCATCGTCTCGCTGCAGAGCGCACTGGCCAAGAACCTCACCGACCCGGTGCTGCCGCACCGGCGGTGTTTCACCTTCGACGACACCCACTCCATCTACGTATCCAACCTGGCCGGGCTGGAATGGAAGACCGCACTGACATGGGATCCCGCGGTGCTCGAGGTAGTTCACCAGGCTATCGAGGGCGCGCCCAAGGCCATGGAGTCGGCCAACCGCCAGGACTGCCCGGCGGCCTAGCTGCGAACCGTTTTCGGCGTCAAGATTCGCATCGCGGCGTCGAGGACGAGATCGAGGTCGTCGCCCAACGCCCCGATCGTCCACTCGCGAGCCATCTCGGATAGCGCCCCGACATATATCGCGGCCTGCACTTCGCGCGACTTCGGATCGGATCGGGGATCAACTCGCTGGAGGTCGGCCAGGATCACCCTGCGCAACGCAGCCGTGGCCGCCGCGCGGCGGATCGCGAAAACCGGATTGGTGCCGGCGCCGGCGAACAGGACCCTGCCCCGGCGGCGGTCGGCGGCGGTGAATTCGAGGACCACCCTGATCCCAGCCCGCAACCGGGCGCGGTTTGCATCGGGAAATTCGGCCATCGCCGCGGTCAGGACCCCACCCAAGTCGATGACGACCTCGTCGTACAACGCTCCGAACAATGCGTTGATATCGGTGAAGCTTTCGTAGAAATACCGTGAGTTCAGCACCGCGGTCCGGCACACCGAACGCACGGACACCGCGGCCTCGCCGCCGTCGCCGAACAATTCGAACCCCGCGCGGATGAGTAACCGCCGCCGTTCGGCTTGTCGGTCAGACGGCGAGACACCCGCCCATCTGGAGCCTCGCGACTCGCGCAGTGTCATAACCGCCCCCCGGCAACTGACCGATTCCCACAATTCATTTGTTTATACCCCGACCGGCTTGGCAGTTGCTCAAACTGCCCGGCCGCGCCCTTCGCGGTCGACACATTGCTGAGCGTTTCCCACTGACGTGCGGGTTCCGGTCGGGCTCGCCCACAGGGCGATGATCGGTGCCGTAGTTCGCTTGTTTGCCCTGATCAGTAGGCGCGGGAGTGAAGAGCTTGGCCGGCGGGGGGGCTCCCGCCGAGAGGGTCTTGCGCGACTGTTACCCCTCGTGCTTATGCTCGTCGTCTCAGCGGATTGTCAGGCAATTCTAAGAACTTTGTGACATCCCCGGGTTGGGTCTCCGACAGCCCACCGCTCCGACAAACCGGTGCTAATTTCTGGTCACGTTCGTAACCAAAAACGTGAGAGAAGGCAGCCATGTTCTCAGCTGAAGCATCCACATTCATCGGACGGATCGGCGCTTTGGCCATCGCCCTCGGCATCGGCGGCGCGGTGGCCACCCCGTCGTGGGTGGCATCGGCCGATGATTCGGATCCGTCATCGACGCCTTCCTCAGCCGCCTCGCCCAGAGCCCGCGACAGAGCTGTGGCGAATAACACTGCATCGACCAACACCTCGCCGACCTCTCGGGCATCCCGGCCCGCCGCGGCACAACGCAACTCACATCAACGGCCAAGCGGGTCTGTACCGAAGCTGAGTGTGGCCCGGGTCGATCTGTCGTCCTCGTCGCGGGCAGTCCCGGCACCGACACCTACAACCGCACCCGAGACACCCGCGATCGAGGCATCCGCTCCTACCGTGCCGGCGGCCACTGCATCCACGGCGCCAGTCGCGCGGACCATGCCGTCCCGGGTCGTGGCGCGGCCTGCCGCAGCGGTAGCAGCGACCGGCCAGCTATCGGTTCCGAATCCGTCACCGTCGGGTAAGAGCACCAGCGCACCGACCGGTCCGCTGGACTTCCTCACTGCGACACTGTCTTTGGTGAGCCGGGAGATCAACCGGCTCATCTTCAACCAGACGCCGACGGCGAAGCCCGTCCTGACCAGTCAAACCAACCCCGTCATCACCGGGTCGATCGCCGGATTCGATCCCAATGGCGATGCGCTTGCCTACACGGTCACCCAAGCGCCCGCCGGCGGCTCCGTCGTCGTGGATTCGGCCGGAAACTTCACCTACACCGCGGACCCGGCTCTCGCGGCGTCCGGCGGGGCGGACACGTTCGTGTTTCAGGTCCGCGATACCGGGTTCCACCTGAATTTCTGGACGCCCACGACGATTTCGGTCCCGATGACGGTCAACGTGCTGACGACCGATCGCAAGGTCGTGGCGGCGCGCACCGCCAGTGCGGCCGTTGCGGCGGCTTCCCCCGCGGGTAGCGGTTCGGTGACCTACAGCGTCGGCGACAACTGGGGCGCAGGCTTCGTCGGCAATATGGCCGTTGCGGCGGGCCAGAGTGGCCTCAAGGGGTGGACGGTCAGTTTCACCACGCCCGCACAGATCACCAATCTCTGGAACGGCGTCATCTCCAGCCATGTCGGCGATGCCTACGTCGTCACCAACGCGCCGTGGAACGGACAACTCGCCGCCGGGCAGAGCGCTGCATTCGGATTCCAGGCCACTACCGGTAGCACCGGAACCGCAGTCACGGGTCTGCAGCTCAATGGCGTCCCGGTCGGTACGCCGACGGTCACGCCGCCGGGAGTCTCGGTGGCCGGTGTCACTGCGGCCGAACCCTCGGGCACCGGAACAGCACAGGCCGCCTTCGCCGTCACCCTTTCCAAAGCGTCGACCACACCCGTCACGATCGGTTACGCCACCTCCAACGGCACCGCCACCGCAGGAACCGACTACACCGCGACCACCGGCACCCTGACCTTCGCACCGGGAGTCACCTCCCAGAAGATCAACGTGCCCATCCTGGCCGACACCGCCGTCGAAGCAGGAGAGACCTTCACCGTCACGCTGTCCAACCCCACCGGCGCCACCATCACAGGCGCCACCGCGACCGGCACCATCACCAACACCCCGGCCACGGTGACGCCGACGGCACCCGGTATCTCCGTGGCAGGTGTCACTTCAGCCGAACCCTCCGGCAGCGGAACGGCACAGGCCGCCTTCACCGTCACCCTCTCCAAAGCGTCGACCACACCGGTCACGATCGGTTACGCCACCTCCAACGGCACCGCCACCGCAGGAACCGACTACACCGCGACCACCGGCACCCTGACCTTCGCACCGGGGGTCACCTCCCAGAAGATCAACGTGCCCATCCTGGCCGACACCGCCGTCGAAGCAGGAGAGACCTTCACCGTCACGCTGTCCAACCCCACCGGCGCCACCATCACGGGCGCCACCGCGACCGGCACCATCACCAACACCCCGGTCACCCCGACGACCAACACCGGCACCACCTACAACATCACCGCGACCGGACCCGACATCGTCGGCTTCAACCCCGCGAAGGACAAACTCGACCTCGGGGACGTCTCGGTGCACAACTTCATCGTCGTCGATACACCCGACGGCGTCGGCTTCCGCAGTCCCTGGACCGGTGAGACCGCGGTCCTCCAGGGCGTGTCACTGGGTCAGCTGACGGTCGACAACTTCGCCCCCATCATCAATGACCATCTGCGCCAGGATCTTTCCGGCGCGCTGGCCTGGGAACACGGAATCACGGCCGCACCGAACACCGTCTACGTCCGCTCCCACGAGGTGGGGCAGGTCGACACCGTGGCATTCAACCCGGCCACCGATGTCGTCGACTTCCGCTACTACGGAACCCGCGAACAGATCTACATGTCCGACAGCCCCGACGGCGTCATCATCGGCAATGCCGGCACCGGGCAGGCACTGATCCTCAAGGGCGTCACCAAGAGCCAGTTGACCGCGACGAACTTCGTCTTCCACTTCGCCCAGGTGCGCGAGGACTCGCTGTACAAACAACTCGGCTTCGCCTCGATGCCGGATACCCAGATCAAGCCCCAGGGTGTGCCGATCGCGGGCACCACCGCCTGGCCCACCGCCGCCGGCAACGGCACACCACCGGCCGGCCAGACCGGAACCACCACCGTCATCGCCTGGAAGTACGGCACCGACACCCCGCTCACGTTCGACCCGAGTAAGGACAAACTGGACTTCGGCTGGTTCAAAGCACCGGAGTTCGACGTCACCGACACAAGCGGCTCAACGAAGATCACGATCGTCGGCAACAACCAGACCTACACCCTGACCGGGGTCAGCCTCGGCCAACTGCAAACCGGCAACATCATCGCCCTCGACAGCGGTGCCCGCACCAAGTGGCAGAACCTGATCTTCACCGCGACGCCGGCGACTCCCCTGCCCACGTTGTCGGTGGGCGATCGCAGCATCGCTGAAGGCAATACCGGTGCGTCCGCGATGAACTTCACCGTGCTGCTGTCGAAGGCCGCCGCCAACGTGGTGAGCGTGAGCTACGCGACCAGCAACGACACTGCGACCGCCGGGGACTTCACGCCGACGGTGGGCACATTGACCTTCGCGCCGGGCGAAACCAACAAGATCGTGAGCGTCGCCATCACCGGCGACACGATGTACGAGCTCAACGAGCAGTTCACGCTGAACCTGTCCAACGCATCGAATGCCACCATCGCCGACGCCACCGCCATCGGCACGATCACCAACGACGACATCGACCCGGCACCGGGCACACCGCCCAAGGTGTCGATCGCCGATCTTGCGGTGACAGAGGGCAACGGCGAGCACGCTCACTTCATGTTCGTCGCGACCCTGGACAAGGCCTCGGCCACCCCGGTGAGCGTGGCCTATGCGACGTCCAACGGCACCGCGACCGCGGGCGTGGACTACACCGCCGACGCTGGAACCATCACCTTCGCGCCGGGTGTGACCACCCAGACCTTGCACGTCGGCATCATCGGCGACACGATCGTCGAACCGAACGAAACCTTCACCGTGACGTTGTCCGCGCCGTCGGGCCTGACCATCGCGAGAGGCACCGCGGTCGGCACCATCACCAACGATGACGTCGCCGTCGTCGTCACGCCGCCGACAGTGTCCGTCGCCGACGCGAGTGTTTCCGAAGGCAATAGCGGGACGTCGAATCTGGCATTCACCGCGACACTTTCGAAGGCTTCGACGACTGCGGTCACCGTCAACTATGCGACGTCCAACGGCACCGCGACAGCAGGCCAGGATTTCACCGCTGGCTCAGGCACGATCACCTTCGCGCCGGGTGTGGTCGCGCAGACAGTCACTGTCGCGGTGATTGGTGACACCACGGTGGAACCGATCGAGACATTCACGGTGACGCTGTCGAGTCCGTCGGGAGCCACGCTCGCCCGGGCTGCCGCAATCGGCACCATCCTCACCGATGACATCGCGTCACCGGTCGGCGGCACCACCGCCAAGTGGGGCAACGCCTTCTTCGCGCCGTATGTGGATATGGCGGGTTGGCCGGTGCCGGACCTGCTCGCGATGTCAAAAGCCACCGGCGCCTCGCTATTCACCCTCGGCTTCCTCCAGGCAGACTCGAACGGCAATCCCGCCTGGGGCAGCTATACGGTCCTCGAACCCACCTCGACTGACGCCCAGGCAGTCGCGATCAACAAATCGATCGCGGCACTGCGGGCCGCCGGCGGAGACGTGATGATCTCCTTCGGCGGTGTGGCCGGAACCAGCCTCGCGCAGTCGTATGCCGCGCGGGGGCTGTCCGCCCAGGCGCTGGCGAACGCCTACGCCGGCGTCATCGACACCTACGGTGTCACGCACCTCGACTTCGACATCGAGGGTGCAGCGATCGGCGATGCGGCCTCGATAGCTCTGAATAGCAGCGCACTGAAACTGCTTCAGCAATCCCGGCCAACCGTGCAGATCTGGTACACCCTGCCGGTGTTGCCGCAGGGCCTTACCACCGATGGCATCAATGCTGTGCAGTCGGCACTCACTGCCGGGGTGAAGCTGGCCGGTGTCAACGTGATGGCGATGGACTACGGCGAGGGACCCGCGCCCACCACCGGCACCGGTGCACAGACCATGGGCACCTACGCGATTCAATCGGCACAGTCGACCTACACCCAGTTGTCGTCGCTCTACACCAAGAACGGCCAGACGTTCAGCTGGAATCAGATCGGCGTCACCCCGATGATCGGGGTGAACGACATCACCAGCGAAGTGTTCACCGTCGCCGACGCACAGGCACTGAACACGTTCGCCGTCTCCAAGGGCCTGGGAATGATCGGCTACTGGTCGGTGGAACGCGACTACCCCGGCACCCTCGGTCAGCCCACCCACAACGCCTCGGGAGTGAGCAGCCCGGCCGGCAGCTTCAGCAACGCCTTCAACAAGTACGGCACGATCAACATCGTCAACAATGGCGGCGGCACGGTGACGCCGACCGTCACACCCGGATTGAGCATCTCCGACGCCGCGGCCACCGAGCCGGGATCGGGCGGTATGGCACCGGGGTTCCTGCATACCGCGGGTAATCAGATCGTCGACTCGCAGGGCAAGACGGTTGCGATCTCCGGTGTCAACTGGTTCGGCATGGAGTCCACCACGCAAGCCCCGCACGGCCTGTGGTCGCGCGGGTACAAGGACATGATCAACCAGATGGTCAGCCTCGGGTTCAATACGATCCGGCTGCCGTACTCCAGCGAGCTGCTGCACACCACTGCCGCACCCAACGGTATTGACTTCTCCAAAAACGCTGACCTGCAGGGCTTGTCGGGACTACAGGTGATGGACACAATCATCGCCTACGCCGGACAGCAGGGTATGCGGGTCATTCTCGACCATCACCGCAGCGGTGCCGGAGCGGGCACATCCGACAACGGCCTCTGGTATGACAGCACCTACACCGAGGACGCCTGGGTGGCCGACTGGGTCACATTGGCCAACCGGTACAAAACCAACTCCACGGTGATCGGCTTCGACCTGCACAACGAACCGCACAGCGGCACCTGGGGCGGCGGCGGGGCCACCGACTGGGCACGGGCGGCCGAGCGGGCCGGCAACGCTGCGCTGGCGGTCAACCCCAACCTGCTGATGTTCGTCGAGGGCGTCGAGTCCTACCAGGGCCAGAACTACTGGTGGGGCGGCAACCTGATGGGCGTCAAAGACCGGCCGATCGTGTTCAACGTCGCTAACCGACTCGTCTACTCACCGCACGACTACCCCAACTCGGTCTTCCCGCAGACCTGGTTCCAGTCCGCCGACTTCGGCGCCGGCCTGCCGGCGGTTTTCCGCAAAGCATGGGGCTACATCTACGAGCAGAACATCGCACCGGTCTACATCGGCGAGTTCGGCACCAAGCTCTCCGACCCCAAGGACGCGATCTGGTTGGAGGCGATCACCTCCTATATCTCCGGAGATCTCGACAACAACGGCACCAAGGACATCCCGGCCGGTAACCAGGACATCAGCTGGACGTTCTGGTCATGGAATCCGAACTCCGGCGATACCGGCGGCATCCTGGCCGACGACTGGACGACCGTGAACCAGAACAAGATGGCGTACCTGACGCCAATCGAGTTCACCGCCGCAGGCGGAAGCTCACTGGCGGTCTTCTCGGTGACGCTGAGTTCGGCATCGACGTCTGCGGTGTCGGTCGGCTACGCGACCTCCAACGGCACGGCGACTGCGGGCAGCGATTACAACGCGTCGGCCGGAACCATCGTCTTCCTGCCGGGCGAGACCATCAAGACCGTCGCGATCATCATCAACGGTGACGCAACGGCCGAGGCCAAGGAGACCTTCACGGTCACCCTGTCAAACCCGTCGGGTGCGACGCTCGTCGATGGATCCGGTGCCGGAAGCATCACCGACCGGGTGCTGGTGTAGCCGAAGGCTACGGCAGGGCGCTGAACTTGGTGGTGTCCAACCTCGTCACGAGGGTGGGAAAGAACCAATGCAGGAGCCAGTTCTCGGTGAAGGTTGTTTCGAAGGCTCGCCGCCCGTCGGGGGTCAGCAACACGCTGATGTAGGGATCCCCGCTGACTGTCACCGGTGTTCCGACCAGGCCGCCGGTAGTGGTATCGATCGCGGCTACCAGTGTCGAGTAAACGCGGTTCGTACCGGTGGGGTACACCATCATGGTCTGGTAGGCCCTCGAGCCGTCAGCGCTGACCACGACCGGGCCGAGAGGTTCCCCCGCGAGGGTGACCGGTGAACCGATCAAGAATCCGTCAGCGCCCAGGGTGCTGATCACCGTATTGGGGGTGTATTGCAGGACGCAGCACTGCGTTGTCTGAACTACCCGGAGACCGTCGGTGCCGACCGGGGTTCCCTTCGCATATCCGCTCAGAGTCACGGGGCTTCCGATTATGCTCCCGTCGGTGGAGTCGATGACAGTGACTACCGTGGAGTCCAGGGTCTTCGTAGCGGGATTCTCGATGTCGGAGGCGATCACGACTCGGGATCCCGCCGGGTCCGGGACGCCAGCCATCAACTGATTCGTATTGGCGGCTGGCAATATCACCGGGGTGCCGACGATGGCGCCGGTGCTCGTGTCGATGATGGTCAGCAACGTGGTGTAGGTCCCACTGACCGGATCCTGCGCCATGGTGATCTGGCTGATTCGGGCGCCACTGTCGCTGAACATCGGAGCGGTGGCAAGCGAGCCGCCGTAGTAAGTAATACCTGCGACGACCACCGTTCGAGCAACAGTGGCATCGGTGGAGTTGATGAATGTCACGGCAGTGACGTTGTCCCGGTTCGTGGCCTGCACCGCGCGAGCGCCGTCCGGGCTGAGTACCACGCCAGCATTGGGAGAGCCGTCGATAGCGATCGGCTGGCCGATGATATTGGAGTTGGCGGCGTCGATCACCGTCACCACAGCGGTGTACGGCGAGCCAAGATTCGTGGTCTGGTAGAGCCGGGTTCCGTCGGCACTCATTACAAGGCCCGCCACCGGCGTCCCCGGCATCGTCAGGGGTGTGCCCACCGCAATTCCGCGGACGGTGTCGATCGTCGTCAACGTTGTGATGCCCGCGCCCAGAGTGGTTTGGAAGGCCCGGCTTCCGTCTGGGCTTAGCACGATTCTGGCTGCGCCCGGTCCACCGGAAATCTGCACGGGTGTTCCGACGATGGTGTCGTCAACGGTGTTGATCGTTGTCACGTACGTCACGGTTGACCCAGTTGCCGGATCTACGCCATAGGAGGTTTGGTACGCGCGGTTCGCCAGTGAGCTCACTACCGGCGCACCGACCGGCGCACCGTCGACGACGACCGGAACACCGATGACTGTGTTTGTAGCGGTGTCGATTTCGGTGACCGAGTGGAAGGCCGGGGGTATGAGTTGGAACGGGAAACCGCTGTAACCCGCAGAAGTGACCTGGAACATTCGCGTGCCGTCAGGGCTCAGCACCGAACCCCCGGGTACCCCGAAAAGCCGAACCGCGGTCGACCCCGGTTGCGAACTCGGTCGATCGATAGCGTCCAGCACGTATCGGATCGGGGTGTTGTTGACGATCGGCACCAGACCGTTCAACGCCTGTTGGAAACCGCGCCGCAACTGATCGGGAAACGGCATTGCGGCCGTCGCAGACCTGGCCGTCGCAGACTTGGCCACGTTGGTACGGGCATGAGCCGCCCTCACCGTAGTGACCCGGGCGGAGTGACCCGGCGGTTTTTCGGCAGTCCTGTGCGACGGTCGCGTGATCTCGGTATCGGCGTGGGCCACGCCGGGTCCGGCGAGGGCCGCGCCCACACCGAAGGTGACAGCACCGGCGGCCAGCCACAGATAAAAGACTGGTTGATGACGCGCGCCATGATCGTTCATACCGGCTTCCCCAAGCTCGCTACGCAATCCCGAGCAGAATTTATCGGATCAACCGGCAAATGTCAGCTAGGGGCGGTCTAGCCGAACTCGACGGTAACCGGGGCGTGGTCGGACCACCGCAGCGCGTAGGCGGCCGGCTTCTCGACCCTCGCTGATAATGCACGGTCAGCGAGGGTCTGGGTAGCCAGGTGGTAGTCGATGCGCCAGCCGGCGTCATTGTCGAACGCCTTACCGCGCCAGGACCACCAGCTGTACGGGCCGGGTTGATCAGGGTGATGGCGACGGACGACGTCGACCCAGCCGGACGCCATCAGTTCGGTCAACCACTGGCGTTCCGCGGGCAGGAATCCGGCTTTCTTTACGTTGGCCTTCCATGCCTTGATGTCGTTCTCGGTGTGGGCGATGTTCCAGTCACCGCACAGCACTGCGTCTCTGTTACTGGCGGCGAGTTCCGCCATCCGGCCGGTCAGCGCAGCCATGAACCGTTCCTTCTCCAGCTGACGGTTAGTTTCGGCTTCGCCGGTGTGCACGTAGACGCTGGCGACCGTCGTCCCATGGGGTAGGTCGACCTCGATGTAGCGGCCATGATCAGCGAATTCCGTTGCTGCCAAACCGATCCGGACGTCATCGAACGGGGTGCGGCTGAGGATCGCGACACCGCTGCGGCCCTTCAGATGTGGCTGCGCTGAGGCTAGGTGCCAGCCGGCAGCCAGCGCCGGCGTCAGGGCCTCGGCGAGTTGCGAGTCATCGGCGCGGGTCTCCTGCAGGCACACCACATCGGCGGCAGTCTCTTTCAGCCAGGACAGCAGACCGAGGTTCTCCGGCGAGCGCTGCCGTACCGCGGCCCGGACGCCATTGACGTTGATCGTCGTGACGATCAGCGCAGCGCCCTCTCGAGGGCTTCGGCGATCGTGTGCAGGTACTGCTCACTGGTCTCATACGGCTGGTCCGGGCTGATCAGGATGGCCAGATCCTTGGTCATGTGGCCACCCT
>Ga0194063_10001846_pt1 | contig 13472 bp, 14 predicted proteins | sample SepL3720m_MetaG_FD_155459 | JGI IMG/M metagenome (GOLD analysis project Ga0194063, IMG submission 155459) | Anoxic zone freshwater microbial communities from boreal shield lake in IISD Experimental Lakes Area, Ontario, Canada - Sep2016-L373-20m | ecosystem: Environmental > Aquatic > Freshwater... | reverse complement strand
AAAAAGGGAGGAACCGTAAGTGGATTGACACTCTTACGATGCCGCCCTTTTTCGCTATGAGCCAGAGCCGAACCTCAAATCAGGCAGGAATTTCTTTGGACGGTAGTGTGGCGAGGTACACAACAGTGCAATCTCTCCGAAATCATGCTACAATATCCAGAAATGTCCCTCTTCATCCCCGCAGCCCTGGCCCAAGACAGCAGCAGCTTCGTCGTCTCCTCATGGGGCTATGGCAAGCTCAACTGGGCAGACATCCTCAGAAATGTGATGACGATGCTCACCGGAACAGTGGAAATCGCCGCTGTGGCGGTCTTCGTGGTGGGTGCATTCTTCTATACTATGTCGGGTGTAGATCAGAACTTGAACAGCAATGGCAAGAAGGCGATGATCGGCTCCCTTGTGGGGCTGGGGATCGTCCTGGGTGCACAGGCAATGATCAGGACGGCGGCGTTCTTTATCTGGGGATGAGGAAAGTATAAAGGGATAAGTATGAAGTATTAAGGGCTTCTTCGAGGTGACCCTTACCCCATAATACTTGCCCCTTCATACTCCCCAATACGCCAACCAATTTTTTGCAAAATCCCATACACAGAAAAAAACCGAAAAATAGTGTTGCTCTTCCGTCCCCGTAGTAGAATGCACACTCATGCACACCACTCCTCCTCCCGACACCCTGGAACGACTGGAGCGCGCTGAGCAATTGAAGCTCCAGGGGAAGCATCCGGAAGCGCTGGAGATCCTCGAAGTGCTGCTGATGGAGGACCCGGAAAACGTCCCTGCGCTTGAGGAGATCGCCGATAATGAGCTTAGCCTCCGGCATTTTTCCCGTGCAGAACGCGCGGCCAGGGAGGCAGTGACGATTTGTGACAAGAGCTACACCGGTCACTACATCCTCGGCTTCATCCGCTCGCACGAAGGCAACTGGCAGGCGTCCATCCGCGAGCTCAAGGCCGCCAATACGCTCCACGCCAATAATCCCGAGATTCTCCGCTGCCTCGGCTGGGCGCTCTTCCATGCCGGCCAGCGCGCACAGGGAGTAGTCACCCTCGAGCGGTCCCTCAATCTGGATCACAGCAATCCCCTCACGCTCTGCGACCTGGGAGTGGCGTACCTCCAGCTCAAGAACATGTCCAAAGCGACCGACCTCTTCCGCCTTGCCCTGGAGGTGGACCCAACTAGCGATCGCGCCCGCGAGTGCATGAAGATGATGGAGAAGCTCAGGAAGGTGATGGAGACGACGAGGGCGTAACCCTCCCCTCGATCTCCCGCATCAATAGTGGAGTAAATAACCGTGCTCCGCTCCCCGTAAGATGACTGGGGTCGAGGAACTGTTCCTGTTGATGATCAAACACGTGCTCTTTATCGACGATGAATGCAAAGGGCTTCGTCGTATAGAATTGAGAGACTTCTTTCACCGACATCGACGAAACATACTGCTGGTATTCTAATGTCACGGGGTACTTCACCCCAATCACCTGCACATGATGCGAAGCGGCGAACGCGAAGAAGTCATCGACGACTGGTAGAAGAACCGGATCGACGAGCGTCCCGGAAAACTGTTGCACGAGTGCGCCCTTGGTTCTCTCCTGGCGATCCGTAGCCGTATACTGATTCCAGGGCTTCTGATCGGCGTACATAAAATTCCCCGAATCGTCGATAGCGATTGCCCTCTCCTTCGTCTTCCCAGTCAGCAAATCAGCAGCATCATTGATCACCACATTCCGAAGCGTCTGGCGATTGCGCGTGTCGAGCAAGGGAAAAGTATATTTCCCGAGATTCATCGCAAGCTTCACGAATGAGGGTTGATAGATTCGCTGAATTTGCGCGATCGACGCGACGTGAAGCATATCGAGGAGATGATCCGATCGCTCACGGAAAGAGGTGAGAGATACGTCATCCACCGGGACCACGAAATACTGGATACCAGGCTTGAGGGACAATGCCAGCTCCGCTCTCAGCCGCATATCGCGCCAGTTCTCGGATGGATAGGCGAAGTTGGCATATTCCGGATGAGCGGAGTCCATGACAATCGCGAATGTGGGATGCGAGTCTCCGAGGAAGACGTACTGGGGATCCTTCGAGAATTTCACGAAACGGTCGAACTCCATTGAAAAATTATCGTTGCGGACAATGCGGACATAGTTGTAGAGAGAGAACATTCCAAACAACAAGAAAAGCCCGATGCAGAACGCTGATGATGTGCGGAAGAAATATTTCACGTATCAGAATTGGAAGTAGAGGAACGTCTCCGGCTTGCCGCTGCCGAGGAGGAGAATGATCGCGAGGTAATAGATGCCCCAACGAAGATAGACCGGTCGTGAGGCAATCCATTGAGCCCACGTGCTCTGTACCAAGGCTTCCCAAAGCCAGAAGAGCAATACCGAAATGACAATCACCGCCCAAAGCGCAACGCCGTATTCCGCGTGCATCACCGAAGAGACGCTCACGGAGAATCCCGAGAACAGGTGTGTGACGATATAGAGGGCATCACGCAGAGTCGCGGCACGGAAGAAGATCCACGCGAACGTCACGAGCGCATACGTCACACTCACCCGAAGGAAATGATGAAGACGCGGGAACGACGACATCCCGAGGATTGCGGCAATGTGCGTGCGAAGCCGTAGTGTGAGAAGACCAATGACTAGGTACAGGCCATGTAACCCTCCCCAGATCACGAACGTCCAGCTGGCTCCGTGCCAGAGTCCGCTGATCAGGAAGACGAAGAGGAGATTGCCGCACTGGCGCACAAGCCCTTTGCGATTGCCCCCGAGGGGAATGTAGAGATAATCGCGGAACCACGACGAGAGGGAAATGTGCCACCGTCGCCAGAAATCCGCGACCGAGAATGCGGCGTACGGATGGAGGAAATTCTCCCTGAGGGAAAAGCCCATCACCTTCGCAGCCCCAATGGCGATATCGGAATAGCCCGAGAAGTCGCAGTAGATCTGGAAAGAAAAAAGGATTGTTGCGAAGAACAGCGATGCACCGCTGTGCAGTTGAGGATCGGCGTACAGAGGATTGATGATGCGCGCGAGGCTGTCAGCAATGACGATTTTCTTGAAGAATCCGGTGAGCATACGCGATAACCCGGAGAAGAAATTGTCGGTATCCCACCGCGGCATCTCCCGGAATTGCGGTAGTAAATGTGGAGCACGTTCAATCGGCCCGGCGACGAGCTGCGGAAAGAAGGAAGTATAGAGCGCGAAGAGTCCGAGATGCTTCTCCGCCGGACAGACTCCGCGATACACATCCATCATGTAGCTCAGCGACTGGAAAGTGTAGAACGAAATCGCCACAGGCAGGACGACGTGGAGCGAAGGAAAACTCCAGGACCAGCCGAAAAAGTGCAGCATCTCCGATCCCGATGCCGCGAAGAAATTGGCATATTTGAAATAGACGAGGACGCCGAGATTCGAGCAGAAACTCAGCAGCAACCACCCTCTCCGCACCCCGGGACGTATGGAGGCAAACAGGAAACGCGCAGCGTAGTAATCGACGAGAGTCGTAGACGCGAGGAGCAGGACATAGAACGGCTTCCACGACATGTAGAAGAGGTAGCTCGCGATGAGGAGTGTGACCCACCGAAACCTCCGGGGGGTACAAAAGATACATCCCACCGTCACCGGGAAGAAGAGGAGAAAAAGAGAAGAAGTGAAGGACATAGCGGGAGCGCGAAGTCGACGGAACGGTAACAGACAAAGGAGAACTGAAGAAGACGCACCATGAGAAAATCGATCGCTCAAATGATGAAATAGGAAAATATGAAGAATGCGTGCTGTCCGTTGATCGCTCACCGCTAAATTTCCCGTTCAGGATAAACATCCTCTATACTCCTTTCCATGCCGAGCATGGAATCTTCGACACTCCTCATTATTCAACGCGGGATCGCCCGTGGCTTCCTCACTCTCAAGCGCGATCTCTTCGGCGATAGTCACAAGCGCGAAGGATGGAGTTTGGGGTTTGGGTCCCTCTTCGGCGTCCTCCTGCTCCTGCAGATCCTCATCGCTTTTCTCCTCGGGCTCGCAGGCGCCCAGGTCCTCCTTCTCAACCGTACGGATGTGAAGCTCGAGATTCGGCAGGAAGCGACGCGGGCGGATGCGCAACAGTTCTTCTCTGCTCTGCAGGCTCTGCCCGAAGTCACCGGCGTCACATACGTCACCCGCGAACAGGCGTACGCACAGGCGAAGGAGAAGGATGCCGCCCTCACGACATTCCTGGACAAATTCGGGATCAGCAATCCCTTCCCGGACACCGTGAACGTGCGACTCACATCCCTCGATGTCTTCCCCGCCCTCACGACATTCCTCGCACAACCACAGTGGTCGCAGATCATCAACCCGACGTATCTCACAGAGTCCACCACGCAGGAGCAGGATATCCGCTCTCTTCTCTCCATCGCCCACGGAGGCCAGGCGCTCTTTCTCCTGCTGCTCGCGATCGCCGGCGGTGTCCTCCTCCTCACGATCATCGAGCTCACGCGGCGCAACGCCCTCAATCGCCGCGAAGAAGTACTGGTGGAACGGCTGGTCGGTGCGGAGACCATGACAATCTTCCTTCCCTTCGCAACGGAAGTGACCGTCCTCCTGTGGCTGGGTATCATCGTGAGCGGCGGGCTGCTCGTCGTCTTCCTCGTCTTCCTTCCGACTATGCTTCCGGCTCTTGCAAGTGGAGGAGCTCTCGCCAATTTCACCAATGTCACGATCCCCATTCTGCGCATCGGTCTTCCGATAATTTTCCTCTGCGAGATCGTTGCCTCTCCGTTCCTTGCATGCTTCGGCGCCTGGCTGGGCATCCGGCCATCGATCCGGTCGACGTCGCTGCATGTGTGATGTTGAGCGAAAATTGCTTTGAGTGAACGAGGGATCGAATAGCGGAATATCGGAATAACCGAAACTTTTACAACCCTTAGAACTTTTACAACCTATCCTTTCAAACCTCGTGTCCTCCGCCCAAACCCTGACATCCATCATCCTCGCCTCCTACGACGTAGGGGAAGCCGACCGGTTCCTCGTGCTCCTCACACGTGAGAAAGGAAGACTGACCGCCCGCGCCCGTGGAGTACGAAAATTGGGAAGCCGCCTCGGAGGGACTCTCCTCCCGCTCCACGCGGTCACCGTGGAAATCCATGAGTCGTCATCGTCACGAACGATCACCAGTGCGGTATTGATGGCATCTGCCGGAGAACCTTCTTTCGCACGCTTCCTCATGGGCACCGAAGCCTCCGAGCTCCTTCTTTCACTCCTCGAAGATGAAGAACCTGTTCCGGAGATCTTTGATAACCTCCGGCAACTCCTCACTCTTCCATTCCCGCAGCCGCAGCATCTCCTCTCCTTCTGCATCCGCACGCTCTCGCTCCTCGGAGTTCTGGCAGAAACGACCAACACGGACGTTTTCGAGAAGCTCTCCCTAGAAGAGAAGCTCTTTCTGGAGCATTCCGCGCGAGGGCTCACGCAGGAAACGGTGAATATCGGTAATTTTTTCACTCTCCCCAAACTCTGCAAGCAGCTCATTTTCGAGCATGCCACGCGACCGCTCCGGGCGGCCGGTGTGACGGCGGCTTGCAGATGAATGCAGGACGGCTAAGCGAGCAGGTTCCATCCTAAAAATGAGGGGTCTCTTGTAGGTGATCATCATTTCTATGCTGCGCTGCTCTCTGCAACGGAGGGATGGCTAAGTGGCTTACCGCTAGCAATTCAAATTAGGAGTCCGACTGGTGGCAGTTCTTCTTTGGAACCTGTTACAATCTCTGCAACGGAGGGATGGCCGAGTGGTCGAAGGCGCACGACTCGAAATCGTGTAGGCCCCTAAAGGGTCTCGAGGGTTCAAATCCCTCTCCCTCCGCCAGCACGGGCACGCGTCCGTGCCGCTTCCAGACTACAGAATCATCGGCATATCCAGGTTCGAATCCCTAGCTCCATCACGCTTCCTGTGGTCTCGGTGTGCTCAATGAAACGGCGGCCCGCAGTTCCTTCTGGAACGACGCATGGCGTGGAAAATCCAGACGAACGGTTTCTGGAAAAGCAGCTGCATCTTGCTCTCTACCGGCTATTCGCAGTACGTCCGCGCAAGCGCAGACGACGCGCGCGGCCTTGTCGTAGCTCTTCCTATACTGCTCCCCGACGATGGCTGCCGTGCGTTTCCTCGCCATGGTCATGCACCACTGCAGAAGCGTCTTCCATTCCTCTGATGTAAACGCAGCCTCTGTTGCAAGATCGCCGTATGCTTTCACAAGTCTGCGCTTGAGATTCTCGCGATCGTCACAACTCCAGCCGCAACCGTTTTCCAGCGCGTCATTCCAGAGCCGATCAAGATTCGCAGGCAGCTTTTCCCTGTTCCCGGCGAGCAAGTAGAGAAATGCGGGAACGACGATACTCTGCGGATTCCAGCCGGACGTCCACCCGAGCGTTTCCTTCTGAGTTTGTGCAAGCTGCTTTGCACCTTCCCAATCCTGCGCAAAGAGAAGCGCATGTGCGAGAACGTCTTCCGACACGTCGACTTTCCGCTCAATATCGTCATCCTGTTCGCTGATGGGCATCGGTTCGCGCGTCTCTTGCTGACGCTGCCGTCGGTACGCAACGATGTGTTCTGCGGCCTCGTTCATGCGCTGTGTTCGTTCAGATTGAGGGATACTTTCACGGAGTTCGAGTAAACGTCGGAGTTCCGGTTTTGCGTTGAACGCCGTCAGCCGCGCCTCGCGCATGATCGGCTCATCGTGAAGGTACTGCGCTGCACCGTAGAGTTCGTCCGCGATCGCGGCACGCAACGGGAGATCTTCCGGAAGTACGTTAAGAGCCTCGCGTGCAACCGTGACGACCTGATCGTATTTGTCGCTCCGTGCGAGAGAAGTGACCCAATCCAAGTACGCACGTGTGTGGTCCCTGCCATGTTCGCGCGCGAAAGACGCCATGCCGTCGATCCCCTCTGCGAGAAGAATCGCTTCACGAAGGTATGCGTCGGCACGCTTTCCCTTCTCCGTCTGCAGGAACCGAGTCCACTGCCGCAGGAATTCCGCCTTGTCCGGAAACGGTTTCGTCGTGACGTTCATCACGTCCTTAAGCGGCGGCGGACGACGCATGATCAGCTCTCGTACATGCGCAAGTTCCTTCCAAAGTATGTGTACACGCTGCGCGGGTTCGGCGGTTTCGTAGACGGATCGCAGATACCGGCTGCACTCCTCATCAATGGCCGTTTCTTCGAGATCATGCACGCTGATGCCCCGGCCGTAGTCATCCTGCATACCGAGCGCTTCGAAGAGTTTCACGTACGCCTGACGTACGAGGGCGAAATCCCCGCAATCGAATACTCCGCGCGTCCGGTCGAAGAGCATCTCGAAATTGACAATACAATCCTCGTACGGACCGAGGGAATCCTCATCGTCGTACCCATCGTAGAAACCGTAATGTTCCTGCTCCCATTCGTCGGCGTTCTCCTGCGTGTGTTCGATCTCCTTGATGAGGTCATCGATATCCGCGAGGAGATTGCCGGTATGGAACATGTCCGGAACATGAGCCGCCCCTGTGTCCGTGGGGAGGAGTTCGTTCAGAAATTTCTCACGTTCCGGTGGAGCGACGATACGAGCGGAGTTGCGGATAATCAGAAGGAGATCTTCCCGTGAACAATGCTTCAGCTTCTCCTCCAGTGCGTCGAAGAATGCTTTGACAGACATGATGTGGCTTGGGCGCGGCATCGGGAATGAGTATAGCGCATTCTTCGCGTGACACGCGGACGTCTGGCACATACCATGGGTGACATCATTTCCCACCATCATATGCCACGCATCTGTGAACAGAAACTCGCGACGGTCGCCGTATGCGCGATCTGCAAGGAAACGAAAAGTGCGAGAGCTATGAGCAAGCATCTTGAGACACATCTCAAGCAACGCGAGGAGAATAAACAATGTTCACCTGCCTTCCACCTCCGAATCGACGGCGGCGATGATGTGTTCTGGATGGATGTCATAGTTCCTGCGGGAGCTTCGTTGATGATGTTAGATCGTTTTCTGCGTGATATCTGGCTGGAGTGTTGCGGGCACCTGAGCGCGTTTGAAATTGAGGGACGGCAGTACAACGTGTCATTTTCCGGTCTGAAAGAAATGGATGTCTTCGGCGCGCTTGACGGAGAGGAGACGATGGACATCCCGTTCGGAAAAGTGCTGCGGCCGGGACTCGTCTTCTCCCATGACTATGACTTCGGTACCACGACAACCCTGCGGCTCAGAGTCATTTCATCGGGCAAGTTCGGTAAGACGAAGAGCACTATTGAGCTTCTAGCTCGCAACGAACCGCCCGATATGCGGTGCGAATCCTGCGGCCAGAAGGCCGTCGTCGTCTGTTCCATGTGCAAGTGGAATGACGTGGAGTCCTGGCTATGCAAGAAATGCGCGAAGAAGCATGCGGGTGCGGAGGATTGTGACGGGGAAGGCTTCCTGCCTGTCGTGAATTCACCCCGCGTCGGGGAATGCGGTTACACTGGGTAGCGGTGCAGGTAATTGCCGTTTCAGATCGGTCATCGAACAAATTGTACGCGCTGCATGCGCGGAAGCCCATGAGTGGGTGACGTCATTGCTCTATAGGCGATTCTCTGCTACAATAGTGTGAAAACACACATCTATGTCTATCTCCGAAAATCCTATCTCTACCGGCATAGCTATGTCGCCACTGCTCCCCGTCCCCATCCGGAGATCCATCCACTGGCAGCTGCTGCGGCAATTCCTTCTTCTCGCCGTATTTGCAGTGCTGCTGTGCGTCTCTGCAGCCTACTATGTCATGATGGCTATCCTACAAGAGCAGATTTTGGGTGGTGCTCAGCTACTGGCGACGGAAAAAAATATCATCATCCTCGTCAATACCCTCGTCACGGTCACCACGTTTATCATTCTGCTCGCTATTCTGCTCGCACATTTCCTCGCTCGCGGCGTAGCGCAACCTCTCTTGTTATTGAGTAGCGCCGTGGAGAAGCTCGATGCGGAGCACTGGTCATTCCAGAGGAAACTGAAGACCGGTGACGAAGTGGAATTCCTCGAGAGCAAGATCGACGATATGGCGAGGAGACTTCGGATGACGTACGAATATTTAGAGGAAGAAGTGACGAAGAGAACAGAGACCATCCGCATACAATCAGCGAAAGATCGCACCATACTTACGTCCATTCATCATGGTATCTTGGTTTGTGATGCGCAGGGAATCGTGCAGGATAGTAATCCCGCAGCACGCTCCATGATCGGTAAAGAGAATATTGGTGTCGACGGACGGCCCTTCGATCAGATTTTCGTGCTCTCCCGACATCAAAAAATCCTTCCCATCGGCGAACATCCTGTGCAGCGTTGTCTCATTGCCCACGACATCATCCATCAAGAACCGAACGATCAGCTGAGTATCCTGCGGCCCGATCGCTCCCGTGTCCCCATCATGATCATGGTAAGCCCGCTGATGGTTGGGGATGAGTTCCTCGGTGCAATTGCGGTATTTCATGATATTACGGAGGAGCGCAAGCTCGACTACATGAAGTCGGAATTTATTTCGTTGGCCTCGCATCAATTGCGCACGCCACTCTCTGCCATCACATGGTACCTCGAACTCCTCACTTCCGATGAGCATGAACCTCTTACAGCCATGCAGAAATCGTACGTGCAGGAAATGCAGGACGCCTCGAGCAGAATGGCACACCTCATCGACGATCTCCTGCATGCTTCCGTGCTGGAAGGCGGCAATATTACCCCCACTCTCAAGCCCACAGACATCGTGACGATCGTCCGCGAAAGTACCGAGAACTCCCAGAGCCAGGCCAAAGACCGCTCCATCGGACTTTCCATAATTCTTCCCGAGCATTCCATCATGGTCAACACGGATCCCACTCTCGTGCAGATGGTGATCAACAATCTCCTGAGCAATGCGGTGAAGTATTCAAACCCGGGAAGTACAGTGACGATAGGTCTCCATACAGACGTGCAGCAGGTACAAGTCACAGTTGCGGACAAAGGTGTAGGCATCCCGGAGGAGGACAAGATTCACATCTTCGGTCGTCTCTTCCGCGCATCCAATGTCGTGAAGATGGACACGAACGGCACGGGCCTCGGTCTATATATTTCCCACCTCATCGCAGGACAGCTCGGTGGCTCGCTCACGTTCGAAAGCAAGATCGGTGAAGGGACGACATTTACGCTCGCGCTGCCGCTGGGGAAACAGAAGAAAGTATGAGGTATCACGTATTGCGTATAACGTATGGGAACTGCACTTGAAAGCCCGCCTTCGCACTGGATGGCTTGCCAGCCGTAGCGAAGCGACACAACTGGCGAGAAGCCAGACTACGCGCGCGGCGTTTCGTCCGGCAGCCTACGCTTCGCGTAGGCTGGAGCCGCCTCGGGGATTTGAATGGTTCGATCGCTCACCACAGGCTCCCGGACCTACTCATTTCCCCACTTCACCCCACTCCACTGCGTTCCGCGGGGCTTCGCGGGGCAGGCAAGTGAGTTGCTTTCATAACTGGAGCCACCGGGGAGAATTGAACTCCCGACCTACTCATTACAAGTGAGTTGCTCTACCGCTGAGCTACGGTGGCGCGATCGTCATGATCAGATGGAAGAAGCCTACGAATTCCTTGCCCGGAACGCAATGGAGAAGGACAATGAAACTTCCCGCTCTTTGGATGATCGCTTGGGCAGATTTTGCTCAAGAGGAACATCCGGGCATCAATGGAACGCCTAGTGGGTAATGCCCACCTGCCCGTCATATATCCGGTAAAGACGGGTACGGACCAGTGCCACAGAGACGTATCCCGCAAGGGGGTGAAACGCCTCGGAGTACCGAGGCTGTGGATTCGCAAGAATCCACGGTTGGCAAACTCTAGGTGATGCAAGGAGGAATTGGGTTGGTGGAATCTGCAGTGGTTCCGCTGCACCACCGGCCCCTCCGCTTGAGGCCGCAGGTAACTGCTGTCCTAGAGAGATGATCATCCTTCCGTTCTCCATAGAACGGAGGACAGAACCCGGAGTACAGAAGAGCGGGACCCAAGTGTCGGGGCTTTGTGCCTCGCATTTGGCGAGGAACATACAGATGTCCGAAGATGCGGCCTGTGCTACCATAGAACTACTTTCTTCATGAATATGCGTTCTCGCAAAACAGCCACGGCGTCAGTGCGAATCCCCACCATCGCGAAGCTGCGCCCCATCGTGCTCCGCGTCACCGGAGAGTACGGCGTCACAAACGTGCGCATTTTTGGATCGTTTGCCAGAGGCGAGCAGCGAAAGACCAGCGATGTCGATCTCCTCGTTGATCTTCCCGAAGGCATGAGCCTCCTCGATCTTTCTGGATTGAAGATTGATCTGGAGGATGCCCTTAAGCGAAAAGTGGATGTAGTCCCTGCTCGCTCCATCAAGCCCGCACTTCGTGAAAATATCCTTGCCGATGCACGTCTCTTATGAGGAAGAGTCCAAAGAATTCTCGGCTGTATCTGGAAGATATTCTCACCGCGATTGCGAAAATCATTGAATATACCGGGGAGGGAAAAGATGCATTCATCGCCGATGAAAAAACTCAAGACGCAGTCCTCTATCAGATTGCCATCATCGGAGAGGCTTCAGCGAAGTTACCTGCCACTCTGAAAGCGGAATATCCGGAAATTCCTTGGAGAAAAACTATCGGGATGCGCAATATTGTTATCCATGATTACTCCGAAACGGATTTATCAACAGTGTGGATTGTTGTGGAGCGAGATATTCCCATTCTCCAAAAAACCGCTCAAAGGATGCTTGAGGAAATTATTTCGGAATGATGAGCATCGGTATTGCAGAAACCGCCTTCATTTTCCTCACTACCGATTCTGCAGGTCCTTCCCATCCCGCAAAAATGTGATAATTATTCACGTATTCCGGTCACTTTAAGCCTTGCTAAAGACCAAAACGGAGAATAGGGTTCCCCAAACTTCGGACGAATTTCTGCCCTGATCATGCGTACGATCTCCGGACTCTACTATCGGTTTAAACGCATTTGGAAAGCCATCCGGCTGTACCTGATGATTTCCGGACCCGGGATTATCGTCATGCTCGCGGATAACGACGCCGGCGGGATCACCACGTATGCCGCGACCGGCGCGAAGTATGGATACGCGCTCATCTGGTTTCTCGTCCTCCTCGGACCCATCGCCTACTACGTCCAGGAGATGACAGTGCGTCTGGGAGCAGTGACGAAACGCGGTCACGCCGAGGCGATCTTCGATGCATTCGGCTCGTTTTGGGGCTGGTTCTCGCTGCTCGATCTCGTCCTCGTGAACTGGCTCACCCTCGTCACGGAATTCATCGGCATGACGGCGGCGCTCTCCATTTTCGGCGTCCCACCGATCCTCACCGTCATCATGGTCTGCGTGATCATGGGGATCATGGTGCTCCGCGGGAAGTACTGGACATGGGAAAAGATCAGCTTCCTCTTTTGCGCGCTCAATCTCGTCTACATCCCGGCCGCCTTCATGGTGCATCCGTCCGTTTCGGACATCATCCATCAGGGAATGATCCCGAACTTTCCGGGCGGTTTCTCCGCGCAGCTCTTCTTCTTCCTCATGGCGAATATCGGCACGACCATCGCCCCGTGGATGATCTTCTTCCAGCAGAGTTCGGTGGTGGATAAAGGGCTGCAGGAAAAAGATATCCCGTGGGGAAAACTGGACACGATGATCGGAGCGTTCTTCACCGTCCTCGTCGCAATCTTCTGCATCGTCGTCACCGGGACCCTTTTGAAAGGTGTGGATATCCAGAGCGCCGCAGAAGCCGCCACTCAACTCCTGACGGTTAATACCTATATTGGAACATTCCTTGCGATAGGCCTCTTCAACGCCGGATTCCTCGGCGCCATCTGCATCTCACTCGCCAGCTCCTGGGCGTTCGGCGAAGTCTTCGGCTGGGCGCACTCCCTCAACCACAACATCAAGGAAGCACCGTGGTTCTATGCATCGTACTTCCTCACCCTCATCACCGCGGGAAGTATCACCCTCATCCCTGGAGCGCCACTGGTCCTCATCACACTCTTCGTACAGGTCATCGCAGTGACACTCCTCCCGGCCGCCCTCGTCTTTCTGATCCTCCTCCTCAACGACGCCTCGATCATGGGGAAATTCCGAAACTCGCTCCTCCAGAATATCATCAGCGTGACGATCGTCGTTGCACTCATTCTCCTCTCGACCCTCTATAGTCTCAGCGCGCTCTTCCCCTCCCTCTTCGCGGCCTGATCCCAGCCTTCCCGGAATCCTATGTTCTCCTCCCTCCTCCGCAAGATCGGCACGCTCTTCCCGTTTCGGTTTCAGAAGATCCGCGAAATCAACCGGCGCTACGCCAAACCACGCATTCACACGAGCCCGGGTGTCTCACTCGCACTCCTCTTCCTGCGGCTCTATCTGATCTTCCTCGTCGCCGTGCTGTGCTATAAATTCGTGACGATTATCCGATGAGATGCATACCTTCCTGCCTTTCCTGCCCTCGCCCCCCC
>Ga0194063_10001845_pt1 | contig 13481 bp, 8 predicted proteins | sample SepL3720m_MetaG_FD_155459 | JGI IMG/M metagenome (GOLD analysis project Ga0194063, IMG submission 155459) | Anoxic zone freshwater microbial communities from boreal shield lake in IISD Experimental Lakes Area, Ontario, Canada - Sep2016-L373-20m | ecosystem: Environmental > Aquatic > Freshwater >... | reverse complement strand
CAATTATGGAAGCTAAAAAGATTTATATTTTGGGCGTTAGAAGTTCCGCGCCGCTTGCGAGTTTTCTTGGATTTTATTTTAATCTTTTGTTCGACAACATCCGACTAGTTCATACTACAAGCGTATCCGAGATGTTCGAGCAAATCCTAAACGTCGGAGAGGACGATGTGGTAATAGGCATAAGTTTTCCGCGTTATTCTACACGAACACTAAAAGCAATGAAATATGCTAATGCACAAGGTGCCACGACCATTGCAATCACAGATTCAAAAGAGTCTCCACTTGCTTTGACATCTGCGCACTCACTTTTTGCCCGCAGCGACATGGCTTCATTTGTGGACTCACTTGTAGCTCCTTTGAGCGTCATAAACGCCCTTCTTGTAGCGGTTTGCCTCAGAAGAACTGAACACATCGCAAAGACATTCGACAAACTTGAAAAGATTTGGGAAGAGTACAGCGTCTACGAGAAGTACGAGCAAGAAGATGATGAGAAAGAAAACGAGGAAGAAATTGATTAATAAAGAAAAAATAATAGTCATAGGCGGCGGCGCTGCGGGATTAATGGCAGCCGGTGTTGCGGCCAAACGTGGTCTTGACGTGCTGGTTCTAGAAAAGCAAAATCGCGTCGCTCGAAAGCTTTTAATCTCGGGTAAAGGACGCTGTAATCTTACAAATTCTTCAGATATTAATGAGTTGATTGAAAACACACCCGGCAACGGCAGTTTTATGTACTCATCTTTTTATTCTTTTTCCAACACCGATCTGATGGATTTTTTTGATGCGCGCGGTGTGAAACTCAAAATTGAACGCGGAAACAGAGTCTTTCCTATGAGCGACAGCGCCATGGAAATTGTCGATTCATTAAGAGATTTCGTGACCGAAAACGGCGCTAAAATCATGACGGACTCGCCAGTAAAAAAAATTCTTGTCGATAAAGGCAAGATAATAGGTGTGGAATTGGCAGACAGCAAAAAACTATATTGCGATAAAATCATACTTGCTACTGGAGGCTCTTCGTATCCTGGGACCGGCTCTACTGGCGACGGATACAAAATGGCAGCCGAGCTTGGTCATACGATAATTCCGTTGCGCCCGTCACTTGTGCCTTTAATCTCAGAAACTCCTTGGGTAAAAGAGCTTCAAGGCCTTTCACTGCGCAACGTTGAGGTGGAGTTTCGGGCGGTCACCGAATCCACGGGTCAAGGCCAAGGCCAAGGTCAAGGTCAAGGTCAAGGTCAAGGTCAAGGTCAAGGTCAAGGTCAAGGTCAAGGTCAAGGTCAAGGTCAAGGTCAAGGTCAAGCTCAAGGTCAAGGTCAAGGTCAAGCTCAAGGTCAAGGTCAAGGTCAAGGTCAAGGTCAAGGTCAAGGTCAAGGTCAAGGTCAAGGTCAAGGTCAAGGTCAAGGTCAAGGTCAAGGTCAAGGTCAAGGTCAAGCTCAAGGTCAAGGTCAAGGTCAAGCTCAAGGTCAAGGTCAAGGTCAAGGTCAAGCTCAAGGTCAAAATCAAAATCAAAATCAAAATCAAAATCAAAATCAAAATCGGGACTTGGTTAAAGGAAAGAAAAGAAAAATATATTCCGACTTTGGAGAAATGTTATTTACTCATTATGGAGTGTCGGGACCGCTGGTCCTAAGCGCGAGTCGCCATCTTTTGGACTACGAATACAAAGGACTGGAGATGTCCATAGATCTGAAGTCGGCGCTGGATGAAAAGAAGCTGGACGAGCGAATCCAAAGGGATTTTCAAACAAACGCAAATAAAAAGTTTGCCAATTCACTTGACGCCCTGCTTCCTCAAAAAATAATTCCGATTATTGTTTTACTCTCGCAAATTGACCCGGATAAACAAGTCAACTCAGTGACTAAAGATGAACGCAGAGCACTCGTGCACCTTCTCAAGCACCTGACGTTTAGGATTGACGGTGCACGCCCAATCGCTGAGGCGATCGTGACTGCAGGCGGCGTCGAGACCGACGAAATCAACCCGTCCACGATGGAGTCGCGGTTGATTTCTGGCCTGTACTTTGCAGGCGAGGTCATCGATGTGGACGCGTATACCGGGGGATTCAATCTGACCATCGCCTTCTCGACAGGCCATGCCGCCGGCTCTAGTGTTTAAAATTGTCTGTGATTGGCTTGTTGCATATACTTAAATTTTCGCCTACAGAGGTTTAGGATATTTGCGTTCACAAAATCTCATTTTCACGGGGGTTTAGGATAACTTTAGACAAAAAAAACATTAAAACCAGCCGACTTATTACCATATCACGGGCAATTGAAAAAATGTGTATCCTAGATACTCGTTTCGTGACGATTAAGTATATAAGAAGCTGGCTAATTTCCAAAACACTATGATATGGTAAAAAGAAACCCTTCGAATGCTGAAGAATCAAGCAAAAGTTATCCTAAGTATACTCAAAAATGCGATGTGTGCAACGCGTAATACTTACGGATAGAAGAATCAGAGAATTATGATAACAATTCCGCCAAACGAGCATTCAAATCGCCGGCTCTAATGTTTAAAATTGTATTCGATGGGTATATGTTTCAATAATGTTCACTATATGGAATACAGTTATATACCTGATTCCGTGAACTTTTTTGTGCTAAAAACCGCCACAAACCCATTGAAATAAGGTATAATAGGGAGTATAAGCAAGGCGAAAATTTTCACCTGAGAGGTGCTCCGAATGAAGTTTGTGGTTAGATTTTCCGATGAAAGATTAATTACCCCGTCTGGGCTTGCTATTGCAGGATATTTACTTGGAAGAACCAAGCTTAAATCCAAATTGTCTAATCTTAGACTAAAAGATAATGAAGCCCCGATTATTTCTCATTACGATGTTCTAGCATCTTACATTGGATTACTTTGCCAAGGTAAAACTGATTATGATTCGGTTTCAGAGTTTAACGAAGATCCGTTTTTTGTCGATGCATTAGGAACCAAAAAGGTTCCATCAGAAGCAATCCTCCGCCAGAGAATGGATGCAATTGGGACAAAAGCAAGGGACATTTTGTTGATGGAGAATTCGGAACTGTTGAAGAAGGCTCAAGTACAGATTACCCCTTGTATTGACGAACACATTCCACTTGACATTGATGTAACTCCATTTGACAATTCAAACACAAAGAAAGAAGGGGTATCAAGGACCTACAAAGGATTCTTCGGATATGCCCCGATTATGGCGTATCTAGGTGAAGAAGGATACCTGATCAACCAGCAATTAAGAGAAGGTCACGATCATTGTCAAAAGAATACTCCTGAATTTCTAAAAGAAACAATCAAACTTGCAAAACGTGTTACCGACAAACCATTGTTACTCAGGATGGATGGAGGAAATGACTCGTCAGACAACATCGAATTAACTGCTGTTGAAGAGACCTCATGCGACTTCTTGATTAAAAGAAATATACGTCGTGAATCTCCAGAAAATTGGAGAGATATCGCTTTACTTTCAAAAGGAAATACTACAACATCCCCACGAGAAGGAAAACTCGTACATACTGGAAGTGTCTTCTGGAAACCGGCTAATTACAAAGAAAAAGTCAGGATCGTTTATCAGGTGATTGAACGCACAATATCAGAAGATGGACAATATTTGCTAGCCACTGAAATTGAAGTCCAAAACTGGTGGACAAGTTTAACTTGTTCTGTGGAAGATATAATAAGACTATACAAAAACCATGGAACCTCAGAACAATTCCACAGTGAGATAAAATCCGACATGGGTGTGGAACGTTTGCCATCTGGCAAATTTGATACAAACTCTTTGGTGCTGGATTTGACGATGATTGCGTACAATATTCTGAGGATTATGGGGCAAGAAAGTTTAAAGGGTGACGATACTCCAGGTCGCAAAGTGGTTAATAGAAAGAGGCTTAGAACAGTGATTCAGAATCTTGTTTATTTGGCAAGCAGAGTTGTAACTCACGCTAGAAACACTTACTTGAACCTCGGATGTAGCAATATCTGGAGATTCACTTTCAAGCGGTTATGCGAAGCGTTCGGATAGCGATGAAACACGTCTAAAATAGTTCAGTATACGCAATCAGAAAGAAAGAAAAGTTTATTAAAGTTTTGCATTTTTTAGATTTCTATTGAATCTAGAGGCAAGCTATGGAGAAAATTTTCAAATCCACTTGCATTTTAGATAAAATTTGGTAGAATGGAGATAAGAATTTTGGGGGTTGTGGCGGTAATATAGCACAGTTCACGGAATCAGGTATAATACAAATTGTTTTGGAGGGAAATAGTATGATAAAATTTGATAACAAGATGACTACTGTAGATTTTGTGAAGGAAATGACCTCGGAACGGCAACCAGATTTTAATAATTTTCTTAAAGTGTTAAATAAACAAAAGCCAGAACGACCCACGCTTTTCGAGTTCTTTCTTAATGATGAGATAAATCAAGAATTGACAGGGTTTCCTTATCCTCCTCTAAACAAAGATAATTTCATACACGAGCAGTTGAATTGGAATATGACCTCCTATAGAAATGCGGGCTATGACTACTTTATGATTAGTATACCTCCCAATATTAGTTTTACAACAAAAGAACACCATAAAAAAAGCAGTCTTTCAATGAATGAATTGGTTATGATTCATGACCAAGAAAGTTTTGATGCATATCCTTGGCCAGACCCTGAGAAAATTGAGATTGAGAAGTATGAAGCCTTTTCCAAAGAAGTTATCCCCGGGATGAAGGGGATTCTTTATTCGCCAAGTGGGGTATTGGAGAACACTACATCGTTACTTGGATATGATAATTTGTGTTATTTTCTCGCTGATGATCCTGACTTTGCGAAAAAGGTCTTTGACAAAGTAGGCAGCATCTTGCTTCGCTATTATGAGCGGATGATAGAACTTGATTATGTTGGAGCAATGCTGGTAAACGATGATTGGGGCTTTTTCTCGCAAACGATATTAAAGACAGAGGACATGAGAAGCCTGGTAATACCATGGCACAAAAAATATGTGGAAGTTGCACACAGGCATGGTAAACCCGCTATGATGCACTCGTGCGGTCAATTGCAAGAGGTCATGGATGACGTTATTGATGAGATAAAATTTGACGGAAAGCATTCCTACGAAGATAAAATAACACCTGTCGAAGAAGCCTATGAAAAATGGGGAAAGCGAATTGCCATTATTGGTGGGATAGATGTTCATTTCGTTTGTACTTCAACACCAGAAGAGATTTTCAACCGCGCGACAGCGTTACTGGAGCAGACTAAAGAAAGAGGCGGATATGCACTTGGCTCAGGCAATAGCATTCCGTATTACGTTCCAAAACAAAACTACTATGCGATGATATCGGCAGCTCTTGTCAAATAGCACATCAAATTTTCAAAGCAATTGTTTTATTAATTTGTTTCAAATTCTCATTCTTCACTTTCAGTGGAACAGCACATTCAGGGGAGATAAACTTTACTCCCCTGTCAATGATTTCTTCTACCTGTTTACGTACAGTATCAGTAGTGCCATTTAGCAAAACATCGGCATTATTTACACAGCCAGTCAGTTTCATATCAGAAGCTGACTTCAAAGCTAAATCAATTTTGTTCTTTGAATCAAAGTGGAACAACGGAAACCCTGCTTCTGCAAACAAGGAAATTCTGTCGGTCGTGTTACCACAGCAATGAAGAATTAATGGTTTATCTTTGAATATCTCATTTATTTCTTTATGAACAGGCAGTAGAAACTCTTTATAGCTTGATGGGCTAATCAGATCTGCAGTAGCATGATCTGCCAATGTCACAACATCTGCCCCTGCGTCAAATTGAGCTTGCGCAAATTTTATTGATATTTCCTTGAATCTTGCAAGAAATTCATGAACCATATCAGGTTCTGTAATTGTCTCCACTATAAAATCTTCAAGACCATGAAGATGATAGGATAACGTCCATGGACCCATGACTTTACCTATTATAAGTGCATCTCCGCCAAGTTGCTTCCTCAATAACTTTATGGAATCGATGATTGTTTTTATTGGTGGTAATCCTAAAAAATTATCAGGCATATTAAACTCTTCAGGGTCTTCAAATATAGAACCCTTTTGAGTTGGGAATGTCACGTCAGTGCCCCAATTAATGTCGCCTCCAAAAGCAGCCGCTTCCATCATAACACCAAAATAAGGCATGACGCTGTCAAAGCCTAACTTCTCATAGCCAATAGCCGCCAAAGCCGCGGTCTTATCAGAATCTAAATGCACCTCGTTGAATTTGATTCCTAATAAATCGCATGACTCCTTCGTAGCGATTGACGTGGGATTTATCACCGGCAACCTGTCGACATCCTTATTATTTAAACACGAAAAAAATCGTTCCTTTGCAGTCATTTGAATAGACATATGCCTACCTCGCTTCTTTTATTATTCTTACATCACATTTTATCTTAATTGATAGTTTAGCTTCAAGTAATTTCGAACGGCTTATACATCTCAAACGGACCTCCAGATACTGGAGGTTCGTTATGTATAGCATGATGGGAGAGAGTTGTCATGCGCCTTTATTAATTGTAATAGTCCACGTTTTCATTATAGGTTCCTACGTCCATCCATAGATGTGCAAATAACATTTCGCTATCTGTTCCATCGATGATTCCATCAAAATTTAATCATAATCAGGAACATAGGGTTCGAAAATAGCTAATTTTAAGGATTGGCGTTGGCGCCAGGTAAAAAAGGGTAATCCTGACGCCAACACTAAGAACTAAGAAATTTTACGCTCCGAAATTTACTGACTCGCCATAAACTGTGATGTCACTTCCAAAGTAAGCTAGTAGAAGCCCTAAATCTGCAACGTCTACAGAACCGTCGACATTAAAATCGTTTACAGGTGTATATGCCGCATCACCGTAAGAAGAACCAAATATGCTAAGCACAGCTCCCAAATCCGATACATCAATTGCCCCGTCAACAACAAGATCACCAGGTAACAATGACTTATCACCTAAGTCCTGGTTCGAGCCTGCAACTGTTATTGCGATATCTCTTATAAGGTAGCCTTGTCTCGCAAGCGAAACAACATAGTTACCATTTGGGATATTGGTTAAAGTTACTGATTTAGTTACAGGGTCAATCATTGATGAATAAAGCACCATCGTCGAAAGATATGAAGCCTTAACTGTTACGGTAGTTACAGTCCTGTCATTAAAGTATGCATCAACTAAAGGATCGCCTGAAACCATAAGGTCTGCAGCAGAAAGACTTCCAATTGTAACATTATAACTTGGAGTAGGTGTTGGGGTCGGTGTAGGTGTAGGAGTTGGGGTTGGGGTTGGTGTAGGTGTAGGTGTTAGAGTCGGCTCTGGTGTTGGTGTTGGTGTTGGTGTTGGAGTCGGTGTTGGTGTTAGAATAGGAGTTGGTGTCGGGATATCGTTGTAACTGAGCGTCACATTATCAATGTACATTGGACTCACTGCGGTAGTGGTCGCGTTGTCGTAACGAATATTGAGATTGAAGGAGTCGACGATAGCCAGATAAGCCGAATCGACGGTGAACTTGTTGGTGACCTTCTTCCATCCATTGGCGTCAGGTAGACCTACCGTTGTTGTTATGTTGGGTTCGTAGCCGTGAGCGGAGTGCCCCTGTACTTCATTTCCCCAGCCGTTTAAACAACCGTAGAGAATGATTCTGTTGTTATTGTAAACATTGGCTGTAGAATTCAAGTAGTAGGTCACCGTGTAGACTTTGTTCGGCACTACGGTGATCTTTTGTTGAAATATGTTCCATCCGTTGAGCGGGTTCAGTTTCAAGACATTTACTCCGTCATAAGCTGTGATGCCTTCCGAGCTGGCTGCGATGATAGAAGGCGAACCGTTACTCGTTACAAACTTGCTCCATCCAGCATATCCATAATTGACGAACGAGTTGTTCTCGAAGCTTCCGTTTACGACGTCATAGTTGGGTGCAGGCGTAGGAGTTGGCGTAGCCGTTGGGGTTGCCGTTGGAATAGGTGAAGCAGTAGGTGTTGGCTCTGAGCCTCTGTGCAATTGAATGTCATCAATGAAAACTTGCTTACTTGTCCAACAAGTCAATGAAACCCAGTTTTCTATATCAATCATTTTCACACCAGAACCTGTAGTAAAGACTGAAGTATATTTTGTCCAAGTAGTTGAATTGCCTGTATAAGCTGGCCCGCTTGTCTTAAAGTCAGTAGAAGAGCTATCTTTATAATTTAGTATCATCTGGCAGTATGCTGGTGTGCCATCCGTTTTTACTAAATAAGAGAAGGTATACGTTGTATTGTCCAAAAGTTGCGGAGTCTTTAAAAACTTGCCAGTCCAAGTGCCTGCTGCTGCAACACCGCTTTGTAATCCCTGACCAGGATCCGTTGTTGTAACTGTCAGATCTGGTCCCCAAGCGCCTGTCTCAAAATCAGCGTTGGTGCCTGCTAACAAATTAGTAGGATCTGTCGTTTGAAAAGGTCCTGGAGTAGGAGTAGGTGTAGGTATTGGCGTTGGTGTAGGTATTGGCGTTGGTGTAGGTGTAGCCGTAGGCGTAGGCGTAGGTGTAGCGGATGGTGTAGCCGTTGGTGTAGCCGTTGCATAGGGGTCAACTGTAGGAGTTGCTGTTGCAATGGCGTCAATATTCCACAAAGCATTTATTGTCATATTTGATGTTACAAAGGTTGCTGATTTATCCCATCCTGCAAAAACATAACCTGTTCTTGTTGGTGCGGATGAAGGCGTTGGGGCAGAGGAACCAAGACCTACGTTTTTCACATCTAAAACCGTTGGGTTAGGTGCAATGCCATCATTATATGTAACAGTGTAGGGCACTACTTTTCTAAATGAAAAATTGTCAATGTACATTTTCCAAGGGATGCCTGCTGCTCCGTTTACGAGCGTTATCATTGGATAGCAGTTATTCAACTGAGTCGCCCCGGTTGCCCAGTCTACTTCAAATTTTGTATATCCGTTCGAATATGATTGGAAGTTACTTATAATATTGGTAGAAGAACCAGCATTAGTCCATGCCATCGTAGATCCAGCACCATCTGTAGTTCCACCTTTTCTCATTCGCAAATACATCGTATTATTTGCATTTGAAGGGACTATTGTGCTCTTCATCCAAAAAGAAAGCCTATAGGTTGCATTTGCTTCCATTGTAATTCCAGTCCAGTAGGTTCCTCCTGTAAAAGAATTTATATTACCAGATGGGGCCGCATTAGGTGCATCAGCCGAACCAATTTCAAGCGCTCTTGAACCGTTTATTCCAGGTCCAGCTGTCGCCCTAACTGTATTTTTACCATCTATAACCCATGCAGTTCCGCCCCAACCTGCAGCCGCGTTTGGCTGACCCGCTACCATTGTTTCAAAATCTCCATTATACATCAATTCGGGACCTAGATTTGCTGTTATTTGAGGAATGGGAGTGGGATCATATGCATCAACTGTATAATCATACATAGCAATTCCGTCGAGATATCCGTTCGCATTATTTACATTGTCATTACTTATAAATTTCACGTCAATTGCGGTAATTCCAGTAGGTGCAGTATAATAAACTTTTGACTGGGTCCAATAGTCTTGAAGAAATCCTTGACTAACATTAATGACCGTAGGAGTCACATACGGTATATTGCAAGCGATATTTTGCAGACCTAACTTATACCAAGAAATCACATAGGTATGTCCAGGAACTACGGAAACTCTTTGGTAAATTCCGCGTCCGTTAAAGTTAGCTCCTATAGAACTTGAAAAAGCCATACATGCGTTATTGCCATCCGCATCCGACCTAACAGATAGTGGATAGGCTGTTGGTGCAATGCTAGGCGAAGCGGCTCCTACAACTCCCCAACCAGACCAGCCCGCTCCAAAATCACCATTCACAATCATGTTGGTAGGGCTAGTAGCTGCTACTTTAATGGTTGGAAATGTAGCATTCCCAAATAGTGCAACCATAACGAATAGTAATGTAAATACTTTTGTAAATCTTTTCATTTTTCATTCTCCTTTTTTTAATTTATTAAAATCCCACAATAAAATGTCATTAGATTAATAATACCATTTTAAAAAAAAACATTCAATCTGTGTCACATTTATTGATGAAAATGTTGCATTGTGATATACTTTCAGACGGAGGTAAACATGAACATCGTAAACTTCGGTTTTGGAACAGGCTATTTCAACTTAGATCTCTTCGTCAGGCTTAACCAACTTCTCTTTTTATATGATTCACTTCTATTTGAGGAGTCCTCTCCTGACTACGATGAGACAAAAAACGAGCATACTTTTCTGCTGCCTGCAAATGAAATGTATGAGCTAATCTATTTTTCATCGGGCAAGGGAGAAATTATCTTTGATGGACGTTCATATGAGATTAAACCAGGTGTATTTTTCCTGAAACCTCCCAAAACAACAGCCTATGAACGGGTGTTTTATTGCGATCATCCTATGAAACATTCGCTCGTTTTCAACATTAAGTCCTCGTCTTCTATTAAACTGATCAAGCGGCAGCTCACCTATAAAGAAGAGATTGAAAAAATTAAAAATTTGTATATGAAAAACGAATTTCAACATGGCACTGTCAACAACCCGGAGTCAATATCTAGCATCATAAATTTGATTTATGAAGAATTGTTGAATGAACAATTTGTAACCGATATCGCAGTCCAACAACTTTTAATGTATTTTTTTCTAAACGCTTTTAGATGCTTTAAAAATGACCCACAGTATTACTTGATGCCTGCATTTAGTGGCAAACGCCAATTCGTATATTATGTTCGTGGTCTAGTTAAGTTAGAATGCAACACCCTCACACTTGACGAGCTTGCCAAACGGGTTAATTCCAGTCGGCGTCAGTTGCAACGGGACTTCAAAAGCTATTTTGATTGCACATTTAGAGAGTATCGTGATGAGTATAGAATATTAAGAGCAAAGACATTGATTGAATCGGGTGAAAAGAATCCCAAAACTCTCTTTAAACAACTTGGATTTTCAAGCTTAATAAGATTTGAAAAATCTTTTCTTAAATTCCAAGGAGTCACATTGGATTCATTTATTAATAACTTTCATAAATAAAAAATAGAAAGAAAAAGGGCAGGGTTTTTAGCTGAAACGATTGCTTTTTTTGGCTTGACAAATAAAGATTATTCATCGTAACATGAATATCGGTTGAGAATACAAGGGACTTAATGTATGCCATTCAGAACTTTGGAAGGTATTAACTTAAGAGGATTAAAAAAGTGAGAAAGGGTCAAAAGGTGATAACATAAATGAATGCAAAACAGAATTTTTTAGAGACAATTCGATTTGGCAAGCCAGAATACGTAGCAATGAGCAATGAACCTATTTGGTTTGGATTTTCGTTTGAGGAAATTTCGAAAATGGAGACTTGGACTGATCGTTGGCAAGTGAGATGGGACTTGGAGTTAGAGGGCATGGTTCCTTTTCCAAAAGGGAACCCATTGGCTGATATAAACAATGTATATGATTATATTTTCCCTGATCCAGACACATTAGTGCTAAGTGATAAGACCAAAAGGGAATTATTACAAGCTAAACAAGATGGAAAGATGATTATGGGTCAAATGTCATACTTCGTATTTGAACGAGCTTGGGCATTAGTAGGGATGGAGAATTTTTTAATCGCAATGATTGAAAACCCAAACGAGATCAATTTTTTATTAAAAGGAGTTGCTGATTATGCAAAAAGAGTGTTTGAGCGGTACGTTGAATTAGGTGCGGACTGTGTCAGTTTTTCGGAAGATTTAGGTTCACAGAGAGCGTTAATGATGTCGCCAACACTATTTCGCGAATATCTGCTTCCACGGTATGATGATTGTTTCAGAGACTTAATTAAGAATGGAACTCTCATTAATTTTCACTCCTGCGGATGTATTGAAGATATTGTATCAGACCTCGCAAATATTGGAGTGCATATCCTTAATCCTATTCAAGCTAAGGCTAATGATTTAAAGAAACTAAAGGAAATTAGTCAAGGTAGAATTGTATTGAGTGGTGGGATTGACACACATACTTTGATGACAGGCACGGCCGAACAAGTTCGTATTGAAACATTACGAGTATTGGAAATTCTAAAGCCTGGAGGGGGATATATATTGAGCCCTGACCAGTTTTTGCCCGATATGCCCGTCGAAAATATGAACATGATGTGGGAAACCTGTAAGAGCTACGGCAAATATAGTTATGAATAATTTCTCACTATCTTTCTCCAAAAATGATTGGTGCTTTTGGTCAAGGTGATTAGCTGAAAGGAGTATGTGATTATGAATCAACCAGATTTTTCTCAACTTCAGAGAGTGTTAAACCGTGCTCCAATTGAGCGGCCAGTCTTATTTGAATTTTACATTGACTGGGATCCGATCCGTCAAGTGTTAGGAAGTAAGATGGTGGATCAAGACAATCCTCCGCTTGGATGGGTAAAAAACTACATTTACGCACATGTGGAGCTTGGCTATGATGCCTTTGTTATGAGTATTTTAGGATTTAAGTTTGAAGCTGGAATTCATAAAAAAGCAGAGTCAGTTTCACAAAATGAAGGAGCTATAATCTCTGACAGGAAAAGCTTTGAAACCTATCAATGGCCAGACTCAGATGTTATTGATGTGAAGAAGGTTTTAGATGAAATTCAAACTTTTACACCTAATGGCATGAAAATGATTTTCACTGGTGGGATTGGTATCATGGAAGCAATTGTGGCACTAGTGGGCTTTGAAAATTTGTGCTATATGATTTTTGAGGAGCCTGATTTGGTTGAGGATATTTGCAAAGAAATTGGCACCAGAGTGAATCGTTTTTTTGAACGTTGCATGGATCATCCGCTTGTCGGAGCCGGGATAATTTCTGATGATTGGGGCTTTAAGTCTTCAACCATGATTTCACCTGAGGCGTTAAGAAAATTTATTTTTCCTTGGCATAAAAAGATTGTGGAAACAATTCATTCTCATGGAAAACCAGCAATTTTGCACTCGTGCGGTCAGGTTGAGGATGTCATGGAAGATATTATTGAAGATTTAAAGTATGATGCAAAACATTCATTCGAGGATAATATTCTACCCGTGGAGCAAGTTTATGAGCGATGGGGGAATCGCATTGCCATTCTAGGAGGATTTGATATAGATTATTTAAGCCGTTCTAAACCAGAAGTAGTTTATCAAAGAGCAAAGGCCATTCTGGAGCAGACTAGAAAACGCGGTGGTTATGCTTTGGGAACAGGGAATTCTATTACAAATTACATTCCTATGGAGAATTATTACGCAATGGCGAGTGCCGCAAAACACAATTAAATCAATTACAAAATAACTGAAAATTAGAAGGAAACAGACATTTAATATAGTTTCAAAATCTTATATAATGCTTTGGAGGTAAAAATGTGAAGGTTGCTACCATTGCGGATGTCTGTCATCTTTTCAGCGCTTTGTTTGTTGTTCTTTTGCATCATTCAACACCCCCCTGGATTCTTTGATTTTAGGCCGTGGCGCTCACGCATTGATACATCACCCTCAATAAGAATT